>Ga0116227_10011860_pt1 | contig 14466 bp, 10 predicted proteins | sample S1TSphgellanicum_FD_89693 | JGI IMG/M metagenome (GOLD analysis project Ga0116227, IMG submission 89693) | Host-associated microbial communities from peat moss isolated from Minnesota, USA - S1T2_Fb - Sphagnum magellanicum MG | ecosystem: Host-associated > Plants > Peat moss > Unclassified... | reverse complement strand
TGTTAGAGCTTTGAGATGGGACTAAGAAGAGTTGACAAGCTTCACTCACTCACACGGGCCTGCACACAACCCACACAAAGTGGTTAGTGCATAGTTGGAGCACCTTTGGTGCTAAAACGAGCCATGGGCAACACAGACACACTAGACTCACCATGGCCCAGACTTGGGGGAAGCCACCACCTTCCCCTTTATAATATACTCTATGGCTAGCCATGGAGCCTACATCCAAATGGTTTTTCTTTGCTGGGGCTCCCGAGTGGGAGTCCCGAAATCACGCCGATTGGGACTCCCACAACTTTGGAGCCCCATAACTTTGTGAGCAAACCTCGGATTGAGATGCAATCTAAGCAAAGTTGTAGTTCTCATCGAGAACTTTCTAACAATATGTCACACGTCCTCTGCAGCCAAGTAAATCGGGTCAATTCTCGACTTTTTATGGTTGAAAGTCAAATTGGCAGTTTGACTTCCAACCCTTCTTTTGGCCATAACTTGTGTTTCAGATGTCCAAATGAGCAATGCGAGCCCATTTTAAACATCTATATTCCAAGAGCTTTCCAATGATATAAAGAACGTCATAAGCCATTGAGTTTTGACCCCTGAAATTGCTCTCTAAAGTTTTGAAAATCCACCGGGACTCCATCTCCCAAAGTGGGAGTTGCCTTGGGAGTGTGAGGGTTCACTCCCTCATACTCCCTCACATTTTCTTACACTCCCGGGAGTATGTGATGTGACTCCCGGGCTTCTTCTTGGCCTGCACCCTTGCAAGCCCTTTGCCTTGGTCGTGAGCCCAAGGCTAAGGTTGCAACATTTTAACTTTTGCCAAATACATCTCTTTGGCTTAGGAGCTATTTTAAACAACTATCCTAAGTTCAAAGTATAATTTGTTTTTAACATTTGCTTACTAATGTCCATGAAAATATTTTCTACTATGATTTATTTCTCTTATGAATTCATTACTTTCTGAGATTATTATGCTTCCATAGGAATAATATTTGGCATACCTGACCATGTTGTGTTCCATCTTTCCATGGATGTGGATGACCCTTTTGTTTGGGTCTATGTTTTCTAAATTTGTTAAATTATTTCCAGCATTGAATTTTTCGATCATTTTTCTTTCTCCCAATCAACAACACTCTTTGCCATTCTTGGCTCTCTATCCTTGAACACCTGTTCTTCAATTATTTTACTTCTTGTGGTAACATTAACATCCACCACATTCACATCTACAATGATTGTTTATGTCTTAATAACATGTTGAACCTCTACTACTACCACAAATTTCCCATGAAACATCTTTTGCATCTTAGTAAACTTTAAATAATCTTTCATTTTATGTCCATTCAAACCACAACTGTGGTATGCATATAAATATGTCTTTTGTGGTTTTTGACCTGCTTGTGCGACCTCTATGGTTGCCACCATGGTTTATTTTTTCTTCTTTTTACATGTCTCCACATTGTGATTCATTATCCCACAATTTGTGCAATGTTTGTCAGTCTTCCTTGTATTATTCTATGTTTTCGTTGGTGTTACCTATTTAGTGCTATGTGGTACTGAAAATGCACTCGTTGCTTCTATAGTAGTCATGCCTTTTTCACACAACATTGTTGCCTCCTTATGTTGTTGTAATGTTGACTACTTCATCCCTGAAGTCACAATTTTGAGGTCTAATTGCAAACTCGCTTTAAACACAATAATCAGAAAATTATTTGTGGTTAGTACTTATAAACCATGAGCCAACTTTTGAATCAGTTCATAGTATACCTCCACCTTCTTGGTCTCTTCTTGCTTCATATTCTTCAACTCCATGCATATTTGTTCGTCATTTTGAATCTTCCAATGACATTTGCAAAATGCCTATGTGAGCTCCAAAAAAATATAATTAGGAAATTATGACATGTAATTATGGCACCAGTCTAATGCCGTATCTTTTAACATGTAACTAAACGCATTGATGATGTACTTTTTAGAAGTTTTTGCATTAACCTTTATTATAGAATTGAACACCTTAACATGAACATTTGGGTTAGCATCTTTTTTAAAATCAGGATACTTAAAAGCTACCATGTTTGGCCTAACATAATGGCCATATTTGTGATAAAGAATTTGTGCAGTTACAACAAATGGTTTTTGATGTCCTCCTTTTGGATTCATTGCATCTACACTTCTATACCTTCTAGTAGCCATTAAGCTTATTGATGGTTGATTTGCAATCTTATTCATATGAATAGTCATTATTGGATGAGTAAACACCATTTGAGGTGTCCCAACAACTCCAATGGTTGTTGTTGGTAATATCGTACTCCCATTTCATTTCCTTCCTATTGAAATTCCACTTGATCCACTACCCAATTTTGTTGCAGATCCAATTAGTGTTCCCATTCTAACAACATCCATGTTGGGTGGGTGCAACAACCGACAACTCCATTTCTATGGTTGTTACACCCACATTAAGTGATTGGGTAATTACAATTCTAGCAGGTTGTTTCTGGGTTTCAACAATTGTTGCTTTTGGCCCAATTGGTGAAGTTGTGTTGACTCAAGGATGATGATGTTCCATTTTGTGGTTACCCATTGGTATCTCTATGGTGCAGAATGCGGATGTAAATACACCTCCGGTTCTCTGCTCCTAGTTTAAATAGATGGACGAATTTGTCAACTCTATGGTCCCAATTAGCTTCCCAACTTCATGCCTCTCAATTTGTTCTAAACTATAGGAATTATTGGTTCTTGTTCATGTGGTTGATCCATTAATGTTCTTGCCACATTCTATAACTCCACATGTCTAGCAATACCTATTCTAATGTGAAAAGGCACAAAAGGATAATCCATGATTACATGCCTTTCTTCACAGAATGCACAAACCTTTGAAAGTAATTTGACCATCTCCAAATCCATAAATTCATGATCTTGTGTTTCGGTTGTGCATTTTGTTTGATCCAACTCTAGATTCCTTTTATGTGAATTCGAATGTGGTACTTCATCCAACACATTCACCTATGCTTCTGCATACTCAAATGATCGTAGGTAATTTTCTTCAATTTCCTCAACCACATCAATATTGGTGTTTTTTTCCACCTCCCAGTCTTCCATTGGTTCATGGTAATCTAGAAATGTAAACTAATACACAAACCTAGGTTGTATACCTCTTGTAACATCCCTTCTTCAACTATTCACTGGTTCTGGATTTGAAATTTCTTGCAGTTGATTAGATACTACAAAAGTCCCTACTCCATCTTGATATTTTTGACATTGAACCATAGATTACGATTGAGAAGTATACTGCACCCACTCATTTAGGTGAATAATCAACTACATTTCTTTATGTGGAAATTGTTGTCTGTAATTATACCTTTCTATGAAGACCCCTAGTCCATATTTCATGCCGTACCACCTTTTGTGGTAGAAAAGACTTGTGCCCCACATGCCTTTCCTCTGTTATTATAACTCGTTTGTCCAACATCAAATTTTGATATGGGGTTTTTGTAAGCCCTGCATATTCTTCTCCATTTTCAAGATTGTCTTTTGTTTGTCTTTCAATAACTTGCTGATTTGCCTCCAAGTCCAATTGATGTTATAAACTTCAAATCACAATCCAATTCATCTTGTTTCAAAATTCTTCATTTTCAAAATTTGTAGATCATTTTGTACTTTTCATGATGTTAACCGTTTAAACCTCTGATACTTTCTAACAGACCCCTTTAAATTTTGAATTAAAAAAACAACACTACTAATTTGAACACTCTCATCCATAGTATACAACAAAATTTGTAGAAAACCTTCCCATTGCTAAAAGAAAACACAAAAATAAAATCCTTACAAGATGGTCGTTAAATGGTAAAAGTGAAAATTAATTCTTGCAAAATATTTCACATTATTATAACAACATATTTGCATTTCACATGCATACATACACTATTCCTGCCTTAATTCTCAGCATTCTTAATAATGCCATTCATTAAAACACTAGATTCATGGTTATTTCATATAACCAAAATTTGCATTTTAGAATACATTGTAAACAACTCCAAAAACAAGATTACATTTTATTTCATCATATTTTCATATTAAAAAAATTCACACAACAATATGAACATAAAATTCACTATTCAAGTATGTTTTTCTTTTATTACTATAAACATGAATCAAAATTACAACAGAATCCCAAGTTTTGTTGAAAAAAAAATCCCAAAACAACAATTAAAATCTATGGTATCTCAAAACAAAGTCTATGGTTTTCTACTGTAAGTACCTACAACTCCTTTCACTTTATCTTCCAAAACTCTGGGACTAAGAATATCCCTTTGTTTTCTAGAACTCTTTCCTTTTGAATAGTCCTTAGTCTCTTCATCATGATCAAAACCAACAAGAATTCAAAATTGAAACTAACAAAGTTTCCTAATTAGTCCTTATCCTAAATGCCTTGTTTATCCAAAATCATGTATTCATCCTACTCCCCTTAACAATACCTACCTATAATTACCTAATAATCTTTAATTATTTAATTCTAGAAGTAACATTCATTTTCATTTCATTCTTTCTACTAATTAATCAATTAATTCATAATCATAATTCATCAACAATATGTAATTAAATTTTATGAATTTAATTAACTGGTTATTATTTTAATGTAAAATTGAATCAAATAATAATTATTAATAATTTTACTTTTTAAAAACTTAACCTTTTAAATTTTAGTTATCAAATAAATGAATGAATAAATAATTTATTTCATGAATATTTAATAGTTTAATAACTACTAGTTAGTTTAATATTTATTAACCATAACTTTTGATTAATAAAATATAATTATCAGATAATTCATTGAATATTAATTAGATTATTAATAGTAATAATTAACTTCTAATAAATTTTAAACCAATGAGTAAATATTAATTATTAATTGTGAACTTATGAACTAAATAGGAAATCAGTTTAATTAATCATTAATAATAACTAGATAATTGAAATTGTGGAATTTTAACTAATATTTTTATAAGCTACAAAACTATTAATTAACTAATACTTATTATCTATTTACCATAACTCTTGATTAGTAAATAAAAAATCAGATAATTAGTTGAATATTAGTTAAATTACTAATTGAAGTATTAATTAACTAATACTTATCACATATTTACCATTATTCTTCATTAGTAAATACAAATTATGAGATAATTAATTGAGTAGTACTGGGATTATGAATTAATTTTAATAAAATCTAAACTGATTAATAAAAATTAATTATTAATTCTACACTTATGACTTAGTAAGAAATCAATTTAATTAATCATTATTAATAACTAGATAATTTAATTTGTGAAATTTTAATTAATATTTTTATAAACTACATAACTATCAATTAATTAATAATTAACTTATCCATTTATCATTTATAGTTTGTAGCTTGATTAATAGCTTGAAATGAAAAATTTGTCCAATAAATCAATGAATATTGAATATTAGATACTAAAATATTTAATTGGTTAAATATATAGATTAAATTATTAATTAACATTTTGCAAATTATTTATTTATTATTCAATAACAAATTATAAAATAAATAATAAATAACTAGAACCCCATGACCAGGGAAAAAGGTCTAGATTGGAAAAAAATGATATTAATAAAAAATAAAAAATACAGAAGGGCCATGTCATGGTTTTTGCATGCAAGTATTTCAATTCAAAACATAAGCATATATTACAATTAAACATCTTAGCAATGAGCCTCTTTGATTGGCCCATCATTATAATAAGTTATCAAAGTTTCTAGTCAAGATTCTCAAGATACAATTTAAATTTCCTATCCCATTGGGTCATAAATATAAACTTTTGATGTGCAATTTTGAGCAAAAGATATGGTTTTGAACATGGTGCTACAAAGAACACTCTTCTTCAACTTGAAAACAATCTCATATATTCTTTTTAATTTATTCATCATGTCCTTTTGATCTATTGTTACTTTTCATAAGTATGTTGTTGATAAATGTACTTTTATAATCTTGAAACATCACCTATTTCCGTCCATAAGGAGCAAGCTACTTGTAGCCCAAGAAGGGTTTGTAGACCCAAGTAAATGCATAATTATTGCTTAAAGTCATGGCCCAGTAAATCCAAATCCATGACTACATCCATGGTGGTTGTTTAGGACATTATGTGGTTGTATTATTAGATAACATATGATGGGAAAGTGTAGATCAAAATACCTACAAGCATCTAGATAGCAAGGTGTACAAAAGCTACCTATGTTAATTTAAGGTAATTATATATAAGGTAGGTTAACTTAGGTAGTTAGGATAATCATAAATTTGAGGACTAACCTAGGTATCATAAAGTATTTATGTGAAAGTTACATTAGGATTTTATTTATTTTAATATGGGGACCATTCATCAAAGTTCATAAGTTGTGCACAAGTATATATTTAGTTATTTGCAAATCCAAATTGTATGAACTATTTTCCCATAATGCAAGATGCAAACATGTGCATCAAACTATGTGCTTTAGAGCTTGTAAACGTGTCTTCTACAAGGTGAGCATTTCCTGGTTGGAAATATTTTAGAACACTATGGGGAAGGGGTTTTTATAAGCCTTGGATTGTTCATGAAATTGTTGGTTTTGTATTTTCCCAATGATAAAACAAGTCTTTCATGTATTTTAAACTTCACTTTTATCATGGAGTGTCTTCCTTTTAATCCTTTTACACATTTTGGCCTCCTCCTATGGTGGGGTGGAAATATATTAAATTCTTAGGTCAAGATTCCTTTAATTATAGAGATGTCACAAAGGACCTAAACTTCTTTGAGGTCCAAAGAATTTTGAATAGTGATCGGGCTTGTTATAATTTCCAATTATTTTATTAGAATAAACTTTGGTCATGTAATTTCAGCTGATGAAAGTTCTCTATGCATTAGGTTGTGGTGTTTTATGGGGCCAACCAAAAATGACATGAAACTCACCCTTACAAGCTTGTTGCAACTTAAATGAAGATTGTATTGATTTTTGGGTTTAGTGCTATGTTGAGTGCTAGCCCAATATCATGATTGTTTTGTGTTGGTTCCAAGAATTTAGTATCAAATTTTGTGTAGTTAGTTGTGTGGAATTTGGAGCAAATTATTATGTTTTTATTTGCATTTGCAGTTGGGAGTTCACGAAATTGAGTGGGAAGTCATGACAATTAATCATTGCTATTCACAAGGAAGGTGATGGTTATATATTAGGTGAGTAACACTCACAAGGTTATGACCACATTTGTTATTGTCATGTTTACTTTGATTTGGCCAAAACTGACATTACAAGTACCTTGAATGCCTAAATGTGTTGTTGTGAAATTTTCTCTATGACTCATAATATGCATAATATTGTTTTGTAGATTGCAAGGCTCTTTTATTCACCCAATTTTGAGGATCTATATGTGCAAGTTTGATATTGGGAGGTGTTTTTTGGAGGTAGGTACTTAATGTTCTTGGGGATGAAGGTTTGAAAATGTTGGGCAAGACATGTAAAGAGTTGAAGTGCTTGCAAGTTGAGGACGATGATGCAGGCTATATATCACACAATGATGTGGTTGTTATTTCACAAGGTTATGCAAAGCTACAATATCTGGCCTTATATGTCTGTGATATCACCAATGTTACATTTGCTATGGTGAGGCAAGGCTATTTGCAGGTCATAGATTGTTGTATTGTGCTTGGAAAAAGGGTCAAGTTTTTTGTAGATTTGCCCTTGGATGATGGTGTGAGGTTATTACTAAAGGGCTATGTGAACCTAATTCAATTTTGCTTCTACCTGCGACAAGGAGCACTAATAGACCAAGGATTGTTCATATTGGTAACTATGGGCATAATTTTAAGTGGCTGCTTTTAGATACCAAAGGGGAAAGTGATGTGGGTCTTGCCAATCTTGCATATGGATGCCAATAATTGGAACACCTAGAAGTACGAGATTGTCCATTTGGGGAAGGAGGCTTTGCTATTACAGTGGTGGCATTAAATTCCTTGAAATATTTGTGGGTTAGTGAAACATGGGCACAACTTTTGGCCCTATTTCGCCCATGTTTACACATTGAAGTGTACCTTGGTGCCCTAGGACAACCTAGGCAACTCTTGGCATACTACGCACTAATAGTTCCCTTGAGACAAAAATGCTTATCTCAAACCCACACAATCATCAATAAAACATACTTTCGTGTATTTTATAACTTGCTACTTTCTAGCTGAATCTAAGTAAGGATCTATTCTACATGACAAATGCATATTCTCAATTTGAGATTGTGTCTTGGAGTTGGTTACACTATGTAGAGTTGAAGGTCAATGTTGAACATTCTACATATGGTACGTTAAACTCAAGAAAACAAGAAAGTAAAACACAAGATATGTCATGATGTTGAGACTTACATTGTTGGCACAATTTTGCCAATAGACTATATTTACATGCTTATTCAAGCTTTTGTGCAATTTTATGTAAATCAAATTGATGATTGGAACATGTGTATGTATTGAAATTTGTTGATAACATATTGGAAAGCGTAATAACTGTTGGTAATCAACCCATCCTTGGGGTAATATGTTGCTAAAGGCTTCTTGACCTCGTTTTGAATTTGGTAGGGCAAATGGGCTTGTGTTTGGAAGATTGTGGATATCGTGTTTTTCTAGGTTGAAGCCACACAACTAGCCTAGGAAAAAAATAGGAGAATTTTGAGGAAAAAGAAAGGGAACAAACATCACAGAATGGTGGTTGCTACCTTTGTGTGTTAGGGTTTCACTACATTAGTAAAACTTCCCTTGGAAGGATATAGTCCACCCTGTAGGGAGGGAGTAGTGCAAAGACTCTACTTCTATTCAAGATTGATATTAGGCATGCCTTCAATCTATCGATGTTTTACAAGCTACAATAACACATGGGTTGTAAGCACATGTTGCCATTTGAAAACATATAGGTGTAACAAAAGCTCCAAGTAAATAGCTTATTTTCCAAAGATTGGTTACCACGAGTGATTGTTGTTATATGTTTTAGATGGCATTATTGACAAGAATAGTCCATTTCCCATGTAGCTTGTCTATCCCACCACAACCCACCTTGGAAGTTAATTTATCCACACCCCAGCTCAGTATCTTGAAGCTTAGAAAGTTGCATGTAAAGGTCACAATTCAATTGGCATTCTGTTGAAAAAATTAGACAAAAGTGAATATAAAACAACACTTGAAGTGAATGCTGCACTTGGGTTGTTTCATATTTGCTAGCACTTTGCAAGAATGGTACCAAATTAGGGCCCCCAAGTTCCAGAAGCTCTTTGGTCAAACCGAGTTCAATCATTGTCTAGTACAAATATTCATGAAGAGTTTAGTCTTACCATTGCAAACTAAACTATACAATCTATCAAATGTAGCTCTCCCTTGCAACCTCATTCAACAACATCAACCTTGCCACCTTTGGAACTATGGTTCAAGAATAAAATTTTGGAACCACTTGTGTTTTTTGTAATGGATTGGGCTTTGAAGGAGTAAAGAGCATTTGTGATGACATCATAACATCTTTACCAAGCTTCAAGTGCGGATTGTCATCGAACTTCTTCAACACCATCATTGAATGCATCCTTAGATGGGTTAGAACCTTGGCCTTATGTAGTGGTAGCTCTATCGTTGCTTCATAAACCCTATGACAAAAATTTGACCACATCAAACCAAAGGCCTAGAGACTTTACCCCACTCACACACACTTGGATTTCTGGTTATTCCAAGGTCATGATGGTATTGGAAGCCTTTTTCATTCAATCTCTGCACTATTTTCAAGCAAATAAAACTTCTTTATGAACCATTTGTACAAATGACAAGTTGCCCTTCCTAATAGTCATCTACATGTAGCACAAATTTCTCAATTGTTGGGATGCACACAAAATAATTTTATTTTTTTAGTGAAACCCCTAATCATGTTCAAGCCCATGCCAACATTGGAGACTAGGTGGTGCCACCCAAAATGTAATTGTCCCATCTAGATTTTATATAAAAAATGTGGATATTTTAACACAAATATGAGCAAAAGTACTCACATTCATAAGTTTATTGCAGTTTGAATGTGGATGCTATTGAGTTTTTTATTAGCTATTGTTTTTCAAGAATCTCCTTGCTGCATCTTTGGAAATGCATGCAACAAAATTTCTAGATGTAGATTTTGTATGATGGTTTGCCCAAAATCTTGGAGGAATTATTTTTACAATTACTTACACTTATGTTTGGGAGTTGATGATGTGAATGGTAGTTATGGCAACTTGGTGCTACTCTTTGAGATGAAATAGTGCGTCTTTTGATATGTAATTAAGTCCAAATGTGTGTTTTCAAAAATTAGGGCACACGAATATACGAAACTCAAAATCATAGACTCTAGATAAATCTAGAGAATTTTAATGAATTCATATTTCATAGTTTTCATTATAATCAATTAATTATTAGTATTAATTGATTAATTAGTAATAAATTATAAATATAAATTATGAACTCATAAAAAATCATTTTTATTTAATTAATTAATATTCCATATTTGATATTATTTAATAAATTTGCTGATATTACTATTTTATGAACAATGAATAGTGGTTTGGCATTAAGATTATGTCATATTAATATGATGTCACCATTATAATTCAATTATATATTAAAATAAATATGGTATATTTGTAGAAAAACCATAATATAAAATCAAGATGAAATTTTTTATTTTAATATGTTCATAATATGAAATTATATGAAGTAATATGTGTTCAATATGCATTGAATATATGTTAAATATATTTAATTATGTTAAATAAATTCTAATATATGCCTCATGTATTTTGACTACATGTTAAGTATACTCTTAATGTAGTCCAAAACACTTTAGTGTACATAAAATGTATAGGCACACCACAAAAAGTAACCAAGTTACAACCAAATTTGTGACTACATGAACACAAAAGGCTTATTCATGGATGAAATATCAAAGAAGTTATTCAATATGGAAGGATGTATAATTTTGTAGTTGCATCACAATCACAAAAATAGTAAAAAAATTAAAAAGATGGTTACTAGTTGTAAAAATTATAAAACATAGTTGCAAATGATGGATAGTTGCATGTAATTGCAAATTGTAAGGTTACATAATATAAGATTTTTTGTAGTGCATGGGTGTCTTCCACACCAAGTCAATGGTGTTTGGGATGCAATTGAACCTTTTAATTCGCACCTAACACACCACACCATAACCACCCTAATTGTTTCCACCCGACAATGAGAGCATATTTGTCATGCTTGGAATCCATAGGATGGCACAACCTTCAATTTAAACATGAAGTTTTCAAACACCTTCTTCCATCCATGGTGCAGGTCTCACCTCCCTTTTTGAGAAATTCTTCATGAATTTGGCCCACCATGAAATTTTGTTTCAGAAGTCCACCTATGTAATTATGTGCATTTGTAATTTGCAGTTTCTTTTAATTGAAAAATCTTGTAAATTTTCAAGTTTATTGAATGAAAAAATGTAAACTTTAATAAACAAAAATATAAAAACATGGTTACCAATTATTATGATTTTCCCTTTTTAGATTTTTAAAGGTTATTTACTATTATAAATTGATTGTAAAATTCAATTTTTTGAGCTTTATTGTTCTTGTTTTGTTTTTATTGGCTAGTGGGAGGTTGATTGTTGTTTTGAAAAGGTCAAAAAACTTCTTATTAGTATGTTTAATGAAATAATTTGAAATGCTATGTTTGCTAGCAATGCAAGTTTCAATTTTCTTTTTGTAGTGAAGATTGGGGAAATGTTTTTAGGAAAATTCAAATATACCTTGCTTATGTGGTTGTTTATGTTTAGGGTATTTTCCATTTGATTTCTTTGATTTCATTGTAAGATTTTTAACAAATTAAAAAGCATTGAGAAATGGTAAATTCTCATTTATGATTGCAAAATTTATGTAAATATGTTTTATTTATATTTCTAATTCCTTTAACTATCAATATTTTTAATTAAATGTTAAATTTGAATTTCTGTTTAGGCATTAAAACTTAGCAACAATGATTATTAAAAATTTTAACAAAAATTTCAATGCAATATAATGGTGATTGATAATTAACAAAATAACATTGCAGGTTTTTCTATGGTCTAGAGAAAAGAGACATTGAAACGTGATTTATTATTATTATTATTGTTTGGTGAAGAAATGTACCTTATTCATGTCTTTTTGGCATTGATTTATTTAATTTGTTTTGCATGACAACAAACTATGATTGATGTATCCCACAATTTTAACAATCTTCAATTGTCTAAATGATTAGCTTTATCTTCTAAACTCTTAAATTTTAGTCATTTTTTGTGCCAAGTTTTGCCAATTGTTCAGTGGTTTCGCTACATGTTTTCCAATAGTGTCAACATGAACCGACTTTCTTTTAAGAATATTATGCAATACTATGCAAAAAATTCTACAATTGTATTTGCCTAATTTGTTATAAATGAATGTATATGTAGATGAAGAGAAAATTGTTGACCCCACACTTTAAAGTTACAAAATCAAGACTAAGGTTAAAGTCAATTCAAAATAATCCAGCTTCAATGGTTTTAATTCAATATTTTGGTCCCATTCTCTTTGAATATATGACACCAATTCTAGCAAATGAAAGAGGCATGCTTGGTTGTGTATTTAAGATATAATTTACAAAAATTAGCTTGTCATTAAGATTTTTACATCTTGGATCTTTGTTAGCCAATTTCAAGTGCCAAATAGGCTTACTAGGTCGTGTTTAAGGACTAAATTTACAAGTATTGGGTTCTCCTTAGGAATTCTACAACTTGGACCATTGTCAACCTATCTGAAGGTGCATTTTTGGTGCAAAGAAGAGCAACTTTAAGTACATGGAACAACTGTGCCTTTTGTAGATTTGTGGATGTGTCAAGGAGTCTAGGATCCAACACATCATCATCGAAAGTAAGACCATTTTGCCCAATTGTTGACAATACCCAAGGTATTATGTGTTCTGATTCACAAAAGCTTGGATCAATCGGTTGCTTCCCTGTTAAAAGTTCAAGTAATACCACTCCAAAACTATAGACATCCACTTTTGGTGTGACTTGTCCACCATACCCATATTCTGCAACATCCAAACAAGCGTTGTCAATTACTAATGCAATTACAGTTGGTTGGCCCTCCTACATATGAAGATCTTATTATTTTCATTACAAAAACCAGAGACAATGTTGCAATGTGAAGAAAATTTTATCTTCAACTAAATAATTCCAATCTTAAAGAGCAGGTGTTGTTTCGAAAAATCACAACAGATACTTAGGCAAATCTTGATTCTCACCAGGGGCAATATACCCGTATGTCCCTTCAACCATTGTTGTTGAGCTTACATCATCTTCGGGCTTGAGTGACATAGTTTTTGCAATCCCAAAATCAACAATGTGGGCTTCCAAGTTGGCATCCAAAAGCACATTCCTAGATTTGATATCTCGATGGATGATAGGAGGAACACAATCATGATGAAGGTATGCTAAACCATGTGCTAAACCTTCAGCAATTTTTAACCTAGTGTCCCAATCAAGAACCATACCATTGACCTTATTATGCAAGGCTTCATATAAGTCTCCATTTGGAATGTAATCATATATGAGAAGTCCTATTTCACCCCACTTACAAAACCCCAAAAGTTTGGCTAGATTTCGATGTTTAACATTCCCTATTGTGTTTATCTCCCTCAAGAAGCTTTTATGGATTTGTAAATCTTTTTGTAGCAAGGGAATTTTTTTCACTGCAACTACACTTCCATCAAACATTATTGCCTTGTAAACAGTACCATGGCCTCCTATCCCAATGATGTAATCATTGCTAAGGTTTTGGGTTGCTTCCATGATGTTATTGAAAGATATTTCCCTACCAGGCGAACTTACAACCTCAATGTTGCTAAGTGCAACCAATGTGTCTTTGGAACTTTTAGGAAAATAACAATATGTTAAAAATCCAAAACCTAGTATGAAAACTATGGAGCTAAAAACTATGGCAACTACTACATGAATCGTAATTTTTTTTTTTCCACTGTGTAAAGGATTAGTTGAACATTGGCCATCTCTAGAATAGATTAAACAAAGCCCAGGGTTTCCCACAAAAGAGTCATAATTTGATGTTAAGAACCTAATCCAAGATGATGGCAAAGAGCCATTGAGATCATTGTATGAAACATTTACTGATTCGAGGGAGATAAGTTGAGTACCTAAAGTTGGAGGAATGGTCCCAGAAAGTTGATTATGTGAAAGATCAAGAACTTGAACGTTTTGTAAGTTCCCAAGTTCAACTGGAATGGTTCCTGAAAATTGATTGTGGCTCAAGTTTAGCCTTTGTAAATCATTTAGTAACCCAATCTCTTGAGGAATAAGGCCCCTCAAATTATTTTGAGCCATGTTGAGAAAATTCAAGTTGGAGAGACTGGTGAATATATGCAGATC
>Ga0116227_10011858_pt1 | contig 14470 bp, 13 predicted proteins | sample S1TSphgellanicum_FD_89693 | JGI IMG/M metagenome (GOLD analysis project Ga0116227, IMG submission 89693) | Host-associated microbial communities from peat moss isolated from Minnesota, USA - S1T2_Fb - Sphagnum magellanicum MG | ecosystem: Host-associated > Plants > Peat moss > Unclassified... | reverse complement strand
TGTACGGCAAGGTCGTGTCGCCCAAGAAGGCCGACCCCCTGGCCAACCTCGTCCCCGAGAACTTCTTCCACGAACTGGTGGAAGGCCATGCCCTCGGCATCCTGTCGTGCGCCATCATCTTCGGCATGGCCTTCGCACTGGCGCGGCCGCAGAACGGTGCGCTGGACCAGTTGCTGGAGGGCGTCTACCGCACGCTGGAACTCATCATCCTGCGCGCCAACCTGATGCTGCCCTTCCTGGCCTTCTCGGTCGCGGCCCACCTCATGGCCGAGACCGACAAGACCACGTTGCACGCCATGGGCGGCTTCATCGCCTGCTTCATCTTCCTGGTGCTGCTGCTGTCCTGGGCCGCCCTGCTGATCGTGGCGCGGCGCAGCGGCCAGCCGCTGTGCCTGCTGCTGGCCGACATCGACTACTTCAAGCGCTACAACGACCGCCACGGCCATGCTGCAGGCGACGCCTGCCTGGTGCGCATTGCGCGCAACCTGCAGGGCTGCGCCAGCCGCGCCGGCGAGCTGGTGGCGCGCATCGGCGGCGAGGAGTTCGCCGTGCTGCTGCCCGGCACCCATGCCGTGCAGGGCCGGGCGCTGGCGCAGCGCATGTGCCAGGCCGTGGCCATGCTCAACATCGCCCACGGGGCCTCCGAGGTGGCGCCGCACATCACGCTGAGCGTCGGCGTGGCGCAGTACGACCCCGGGGGCACGCCGGACTTCCACACGCTGTTCCACCAGGCCGATGCGGCGCTCTACCGGGCCAAGCACCAGGGCCGCAACCAGGCCAGCGGGGGTGGCTGAATGCCGGGCGCGCACCGCCTTCGTTTCCTGCGGCGCGCCGCCTGCGGCCTGCTGCTGGCAACGATGGGCTGGGGTGCGAGCGCGCAGACCCTGCGGGTGGTGACCGAGGTCACGCCCTATACCTTCGACGAGAACGGCATCACGCCCGGCCCCGCCAGCGACGTGATGCGCGCCACCCTGGAGCGCGCCGGCATCCGCGACTACCGCCTCGACGTCTATCCCTGGGCCCGCGCCTACGACAAGGCCCTGAGCGAGCCCGGCGTGCTGATCTACCTGATCGCCCGCACGCCGGAGCGCGAGCCGCTGTTCCTCTGGACCGCCGAGATGCTGCGCATGCAGTACCACCTGTACCGGCTGGCCGAGCGCCGCGACGTCCGCGTGGCCAGCCTGGCCGACGCGCAGCGCTATGTCGTGGGCGTGGTGCGCGACGACCTGCGCCACCAGTACCTGCAGAAGCGCGGCTTCACGCGGCTGACGGTATCGGCCCAGCCGCCGGAGAACATGCGCCGGCTGCTGGCACAGCAGGTGGACCTGGTGCCGCTGACCGAGCTCGATGCCGAGCACCTGTGCCGCGACACGCGGCCGCAGTGCACCGGCCTGGTCCGCGTCCTCACGCTCGACGAGCTGACCAGCCGGCTCTACATGGCCTACAGCCGCGGCACCGCCCCTGCCCTGGTGACACGCACCCGCGAGGCCTTCGAGCAGTTGCGCGCCGAGGGCGCCGTGCGCCGTGCCTTCGCCGGCCTGCCCGGCGCCACCGTGCCCGAACCGCCATCGCCGCCGAAGCGCAAACCCTGAGCGACGTGCCTGCCGCACGCTCCTAGAATTTGCCCCGGGGCGCGCGCTGCGCACCCAAGGAGACAAACATGCGGATCCTCATTGCCGAAGACGACCAGGTACTGGCCGACGGGCTGCTGCGCACGCTGCGGGCCTCCGGCGCGGCGGTGGACCACGTGGCCAACGGCAGCGAGGCCGATGCCGCGCTGATGACCACGGACGAGTTCGACCTGCTGATCCTCGACCTGGGCCTGCCCAAGCTGCACGGGCTGGAGGTGCTGAAGAAGCTGCGCGGCCGCGGCTCCAGCCTGCCGGTGCTGATCCTGACCGCGGCCGACAGCGTGGAAGAGCGCGTGAAGGGCCTGGACTTCGGCGCCGACGACTACATGGCCAAGCCCTTCAGCCTGCAGGAACTGGAGGCGCGGGTGCGCGCCCTGACCCGGCGCGGCATGGGCGGCACCAGCAATACCATCAAGCATGGCCCGCTGCAGTACGACCAGGCCGGCCGCGTGGCCACCATCGACGGGCGCATGGTCGAGCTGTCGGCGCGCGAGCTGGGCCTGCTGGAGGTGCTGCTGCAGCGCGCCGGGCGCCTGGTCAGCAAGGACCAGCTGGTGGACCGCCTGTGCGAATGGGGCGAGGAGGTCAGCAACAACGCCATCGAGGTCTACATCCACCGCCTGCGCAAGAAGATAGAGAAGGGCCCGATCCGCATCGCCACGGTGCGCGGCCTGGGCTATTGCCTGGAGAAGATCCCGGGTTGAGAAAAATCAAAAACCATAGCTGGATGCCAAGGCACCACCTGGGCTACGGCCACTTTTTGCTTAAAGCCCCATCTTGAAACTGTTCCAGCGCCAGCAGCGCTCGCTCTTCGGCGAAATCCTTGACTGGATGCTCACGCCGCTGCTGCTGCTGTGGCCCGTGAGCCTGGCGCTGACCTGGCTGGTGGCGCAAGGCATCGCCAACAAGCCCTTCGACCGCGCGCTCGAATACAACGCCCAGGCGCTGGCCCAGTTCGTCACCTGGAGGGACGGCCAGGTGCACTTCAACCTGCCGCAACCGGCCAGCGAGCTGCTGCGTGCCGACGATGCCGACACGGTCTTCTACCAGGTGCGCGGGCTGCGCGGCGAGGTGCTGGCCGGCGACCGGGACCTGCCGCCGCCCGCCGACGAGACGCGCGCGCAGACCGGCGAGGTACGGCTGCGCGACGACGAGCTGCGCGGCCTGAGCGTGCGCGTGGCCGCCACCTGGGTGCGCTTCACGCCCGCGACGCCGGCGCAGCCCGCGGCCGAGGTGCTGGTGCAGGTGGCCGAGACGCGCGAGAAGCGCTCGGTGCTGGCCACCGAGATCATCAAGGGCGTGATGCTGCCGCAGTTCGTCATCCTGCCGCTGGCGGTGCTGCTGGTATGGCTGGCGCTGGCGCGCGGCATCAAGCCGCTGTCGGAGCTGGAGGAGCGCATCCGCGCGCGCCCGCCCGACGACCTGAGCCCGCTCGACGACAAGACCGTGCCGCTGGAGGTGGCGCCGCTGGTGTCCTCGGTCAACGACCTGCTGCTGCGGCTGCACGAATCGGTGGCCACGCAGAAGCGCTTCCTGGCCGACGCCGCGCACCAGCTCAAGACGCCGCTGGCCGGCCTGCGCATGCAGGCCGACCTGGCGCAGCGCGAGGGCACCAGCACCGAGGAGCTCAAGCTCTCGCTGCAACAGATCGGCCGCGCCAGCATCCGCGCCACGCATACCGTCAACCAGCTGCTGGCATTGGCGCGCGCCGAGAGCAGCGGCACCGCCTTCACCGCGGGCCAGCCCTGCGACCTGGCGCGCATCACCATGGAAGTGGTGCGCGAGGCGGTGCCGCGCGCGCTGGAGAAGCGCATCGACCTGGGCTACGACGGCCTGGCACCCGGCGCGCCGGGCGTGGCCCTGCACGGGCACCCGACCCTGCTCAAGGAGATGATCCGCAACCTGGTGGACAACGCCATTGCCTACACGCCCTCGACCGACGCGCACCCCGGCGTGATCACCGCGCGCGTGCTGGCCGACGCCTTTGGCGGCGTGGCGCTGCTGCAGGTGGAGGACTCCGGCCCCGGCATCCCGGAGGCCGAGCGCGAGCGCGTGTTCCAGCCCTTCTACCGCGCGCTGGGCACCGGCGTGGACGGCTCGGGCCTGGGCCTGCCGATCGTGCGCGAGATCGCGCGGCTGCATGACGCGCAGGTGGGGCTGGAAGACGCCCAGCCGGGGCGCCAGCCGCCGGGGGCGCGCTTTACCGTGCGCTTCACGGTGCCGCAGGCGCCGGCGTAGCCACCGGGTCCGGCTCGACCAGCGCCAGCAGCCAGCTGCGGAACTGGCCCAGCGTGGCCAGCTGGGCGCGCGCCTCGGGGTAGCAGAACCAGTAGCCCAGCTCGCTGCGGTAGCCGCCGCCGGCCAGCGGCTCGGCCACCACGCCGGCGCTGATCTCGTCCTGCACCAGGCAGCGCGGCACCAGCGCCACGCCCATGCCGACCATGACCGCGCGGATCATGGTCTGGAACTGGTCGAACTGCGGGCCGGCGAGCGGGTCCATGCCCTCCACGCCATGCGCCTCGCTCCAGCGCAGCCAGGCCTCGGGCACGGTCACGTGGCGCAGCAGGGTGCAGCGCGCCACGTCGCGCGGCGTGCGGATGGGCACCTCGGCCAGGCCCTCGCGCGGCGCGATCAGCGCCACGTCGCGGCCGGCCAGGTAGTGCGAGCGCGCGCCCGGCCAGTGGCCATCGCCGAACAGGATGGAGCAGTCCAGCTCCGGCCGCTGGAAGTCGTAGCCGTGCACGAAGGGCACGAAATGCAGCGTGGTCTGCGGGTGCCGATGCTGGAAGTCCGGCAGGCGCGGGATCAGCCACTTGGCGCCGAACGTGGGCAGCGTGGACAGGTGCAGCGCGCCGCCGCCGTCGCCGCTGGTGATCAGCTCCAGCGTGGCCGCCTCCAGCTGCCCCAGCAGCGCGCGCACGGCCTTCTCGTAGCGCTCGCCCGCGGGCGTCAGCGCCAGGCGCTTGCGGCTGCGCTCGAACAGGGCCACGCCGATCCAGCGCTCGAGCTCCTGCACCTGCTTGCTGACCGCGCTCTGCGTGAGGTGCAGCGCCTCGGCTGCGCGCGATACGCCGCCGAAGCGCACCACGGTGGAGAAGGCGCGCAGCAGGTGCAAGGGCGGATTCAGGCGGCGGACGGACATGGCGAAACCCCATCAAAACATTCCCAAATGGAATGTTATCAGGTACAGCAATTGCTTTTCCAGATGCGCAACTACCGCTAACCTAAAAGGATGAACCTCATGCAACGCCGTACCCTTCTTGCCGCCCTGGCCGCCGCTTCTGTAGCTCCTGGAATGTCCTGGGCCCAGGGCAAGCCGCTGCGCCTGGTCGTGCCCTTCCCTCCCGGGGGCGCCACCGACATCACCGCCCGCAGCCTGCAGGAGCCGCTCGGGCGCCTGCTGCAGCAGCCGGTGGTGATCGACAACCGCGCCGGCGCCGGCGGCTCCATCGGCATGTCCGAAGTGGCGCGCTCGGCGCCGGACGGCCTGACCTTCGGCGTGGCCACGCTGTCCACGCACGGCGTGAACCCGGCCGTGTTCGCCAAGCTGCCCTATGACCCGATCAAGGACTTCGTCGGCGTGACCGAGCTGGTGAAGGCGCCCGGCGTCATCGTCATCAACCCCAAGGAACTGCCGGTCAAGGACTTCGCCGAGCTGGTCAAGTACCTCAAGGCACACCCGGGCCAGGTGTCCTACGCCACGCCGGGCAACGGCACCATCGGCCACATGTGGGGCGAGCTGTTCAAGAGCAGCACCGGCACGTCGATGGTGCACATTCCCTATCGTGGTGCCGGCCCGGCCATCAACGACGTGCTGGCCGGCCAGGTGGCGGTGTATTTCGACCAGGTCGCCTCCTCGCTGCCCTACATCAAGTCGGGCAAGCTCAAGGCGCTGGCGGTGTCCTGGAGCGGCCGGCTGGACGTGCTGCCCGAGGTTCCCACCTATGCCGAACTGGGCTACCCTGCCAACAATGACCCGTCGTGGTTCGGCCTGGTGGCTCCGGCCGCAACGCCCGCGGCCGAGGTGCAGCGCATGCAGCAGGCCGTGGCCACGGCGCTCAAGGAGCCGGCCGTGCGCGAGCGCCTGGCCGCGCAGGGCCTGTACCCGTCCGGCAGCACGCCCGCCGCGTTCTCCCGCCAGATCGGGACCGAGATCGACAAAATGAAGAAGGTGGCCGCCTTCGCCCAGATCCGATTGGATTGATGTGATTCCCATGCATGCAGCCTTGAAACTGATCCACCACCGTTACCAGCAGGCCCTGCCGGGTGCACCCGGCGGCAGCGACGGCGCCGCGCCGGCCCTGTTCAGCAGCGTGCCGGGCAGCACGCCGCTGGTGCTGGACTCGCCGCACAGCGGCACGTTCTACCCGTCGGACTTCCGCTCCGCCTGCGACCTGGCCGTGCTGCGCCGGGCCGAGGACACGCACGTCGAGAAGCTCTATGCCTTCGCGCCGGCGCTGGGCGTGGCCTGGGTCGAGGCGCACTTCCCGCGCAGCTACCTGGACGCCAACCGCGACACGCTGGAGCTGGACACCACGCTGCTCGACGGCCCCTGGCCCGATCCCGTGGCGACCGACCCGCAGGTGCTGGCCAAGGTGCGGCTGGGCAAGGGCCTGATCTGGAAGTTCACCGACGACGGCGTGCCGATCTACGACCGCCTGCTGGGCGTGGAGGAAGTGCGCCAGCGCATAGAGCGCTGCTGGAAGCCCTACCACGCGGCCGTGTCGGCAGCCATCGACGCTGCCCATGCGCGGCACGGCTACAGCATCCACATCAACTGCCACTCGATGCCCGCGGTGGCCGCGAGCCATGCCACGCTGTACCCCGGCCTGCACCACGCGGACTTCGTGATCGGCGACCGCGACGGCAGCACGGCCGATCCGGCGCTGTCGCAGCGGATCTGCGCGCACCTGCGCGCGCTCGGCTACAGCGTGGACTACAACCACCCCTACAAGGGCGTGGAACTGGTACGCCGCTACGGCAAGCCGGCCGAGCGGCGCCACAGCATCCAGGTCGAGGTCAACCGCAAGCTCTACATGGACGAGCAGACGCTGGCGCTGAACGAGGCCGGCTTTGGGCGCCTGCAGAAAGACCTGCGCTCCATGGTGGAGATGCTGCTGGCGGAAGCACCGAAATAGAGAGCAGCAGGCCCCGGCGGTACCTTGTTTTCAGATACGAAACGACCTGAAACCAAGAAGATCCGCCGGCATGTTGCTATCTTTTTAGAAGCCCTCAGCCACCCAGGTCTCCGACCTTGTCGCTCGGGTAGCGGAAGCTGTCGCGCAGCATGGCGGGCACCGGCAGCTCCAGCGTGATGCCCTTGGGCGGGATCGGCTTCTGGAACCAGCGGTTGTAGAGGTCGTAGATCTCGTTGCTCTGGATCAGGCGGCGCATCTCCTGGTCGACCACGCGCTTGAGCTCCGTGTCGCCCTTGGGCAGCATGATGGCGTAGGGTTCGATGGTCATGGGCTTGCCGATGATCTTGAAGGCCGCCGGCTGTGCCGCATTGGCGCGCAGGCCGTAGAGCAGCACGTCGTCCATCGCGAAGGCGTCGGCGCTGCCCTTCTCCACCATGGCAAAGGCCTCGGCATGGTCGCGCGCCTCGACGATCTTCATCTTCAGGCCCTGCTCGCGGTCGAGCCGGCGCAGGGTTTCGATGTTGGTCGTGCCGCTGGTGGAAACCACGGTGCGCCCGGCCAGGTCGCCGATCACGGTGATCGGCGCATCGGCCTTGACCAGGAAGCGCGACGCGGCAATGAAATGCGCGATGGTGAAGTCCACCTGCTGGCGCCGCGCCGCCGTGTTGGTGGTGGAGCCGCACTCCATCGCCGCCTGGCCCTCGGCCACCGCCGGGATGCGCGAGGCAGAGGTGACGGCCAGATAGCGCACGTCCAGCGCGGGCAGCTTTAGCTCCTTGCGCACCGCTTCTGCCACCTTCAGGCACAGCTCCAGCGCGTAGCCGACCGGGCGCTTGTCCTCTCCCACCACATAGGAGAACGGCACCGAAGTGTCGCGGTGCGCGATCACGATCTGGCGGCTCTCGCGTATGCGGTCGAGCTGACCGGCGATGGCGCCGGCCGATGCCAGCAGGGCCAGCGCCAGCACACCGGCATGACGAAGAAAGGCGGAATTCATCGTGGTCTCCCCAAGCAAGAAGCTGGCCGACTTGTAAAAAGATGCTACCCCACCGCCGCCCGCCGGTCCATTGGGGTCCGCACGCGCCGCGACCACCCGCAGCGCATCACGCATCACGCAGCACAGGCCGCAGAGCAGGCCAGGCGAAACCGCTGCGGAACTGGCGTTGCCAGGCTGCAGGCGGTGCCCCTTCAGGGGAAGGCGAAGACGCCAAGCGCGTAGCCTGGAGGTGTGCTCAGCTACGCAGCCGGAAGTAGTCCAACAGCACCAGCGAGGTACGCAGGCCGGCGGCGTGCGCCCATTCCTGGCTCATCTTCTCGCCCAGCTTGGCCAGGTCGCGGCGCAGCTCGAATTCCGGCAGTTCCAGCGCCATCTGGTGCGCGGCCAGCATGCGGCGAGCGGCCTCGTCGGCCTGCTGCGCCAGCGCCCAGCCGCGCTGCTCGGCCTCTGCGGCATCGGCCAGCAGCGCCTGCCGCTGCGCCGGCGTCAGGCTGTCGCAGGCCTTGCGGCTGGCGCAGACCATGTTCTTGGGCGTCCAGGCGTTGACGTCGTAGAACAGCTTCATGCCGCTCCAGGCCTTGCAGTCGACCGCGGTGACGCTGGAGGTCAGCATCACCTCGGCACGCTTGTCGCGGATCGCCGCCTCCAGGTCGGCGGCGCTGATGTTGACCGGCCGGCCCTTGGCCAGCTCGGCGATGCGCTGCGTGGCCTCGTTGTTGACGCGGAAGCTGAGCCCGCCCAGGTCGGCCAGCCGCGCCAGCCGGCGCGCCGACAGCAGCGCCTGCGGCGGCCAGGGCACGGCGTACAGCAGCTGTATGCCCTGCGCCGCCAGTGCCTCTGCCACCTCCTTGCGCGACACCTGCCACATCAGCCGGGCGTCGTCGTAGTGGCGCACGATGAAGGGCAGCGCATCGAAGTTGAGCACCGGGAACTGCTTGGCGTAGGCCGACATGTAGACCTCGCCCAGCTCGATGCTGCCGGCCTGCAGCGCGGGCAGGATGTCGGGCATCTTGGCCAGCGAGGCGTTGGCGTGGACCTCGACACCGATGGCGCCGCCCGTGTGCCCGGCCCAGCGCTCGGCAAAGGCGCGCAGGTTCTGCGTGTGGTAGATGCCGTCCGCATAGGCCGTGGCAAAGCGCCAGGTGCGCGCCGCCGCCCGCGCGCTGCCCGCCAGCCCCCAGGCCGCAGCAGCTCCCAGCACGGTGCGGCGCGTGCCGCGCCATGCCAGACCATCCCCGGAGTCCCCTGCCATGCATGCCATTTCAGTTCTCCATGAAGCTACGCGCTGAACATTTCCAGCAGCGCACAAAACACAAAGGCTCAGAAGGCCGCGGAGCAGGCCATGCCAGGACATCCGCGGAACCGGCTTTGCCGGGCCGCTGGATGCGCCCCCTTTAGGGGGTTGGCGAAGACGCGAAGCGCGTAGCCTGGGGGTTACATCCCCAAGTAAACGCGGCGGATGTCTGGGTTGTCGCGCACTTCTGCGGCGCTGCCGGCCAGGATCACCCTGCCGGTCTGCAGCACGTAGGCGCGCTCGGCGATCTCCAGGCTCTCGGCCAGTCGCTGTTCGACCAGCAGCACGGTGACGCCGGCCTTGCGGATCGCCAGCACGGCGTCGAAGATCTCGTCGACCAGCTTGGGCATGATCCCTTGCGAGGGCTCGTCCAGCATCAAGAGGCGCGGGCGCGTCATCAAGGCGCGGCTGATGGCCAGCATCTGCTGCTCGCCGCCCGACAAGGTCTCGGCGCGCTGCGGCAGGCGTTCCTTCAGGCGCGGGAACAGCGTGAACACCATCTCCAGCGGCGCCTCGCGGTCGGCCTTCTTGCGGTGCATGTAGCTGCCCAGGCGCAGGTTGTCGGCCACCGACAGGCGCGGGAACAGGCGCTTGCTCTCGGGCACGAAGGCCAGGCCGCGCGCGGCGATCTGGTGGCCCGGCAGGGCCTCGATGCGCTCGCCGCCGAACGTCACCTGGCCGGAGCGCGGGCGCACCATGCCGACAATGGACTGCAGCAGCGTGGACTTGCCAGCGCCATTGGCGCCGGCGACGACCACGATCTCGCCCTCGTTCACGCTGATCGAGATGTCGGAGATGGCGACCAGCCCGGCATAGGCCGTGGTCAGGCCGGAGACTTCAAGCAGCATGGCGGCGCTCTCCCAGGTAGGCGGAAATGACAGCGGGGTTGCGCACGACCTCGGCCGGCGTGCCCTCGGCCAGCACCTGGCCCAGGTTGAGCACCACGGCGCGGTCGACCAGGGGCATGACGACTTCCATCACGTGTTCGACCATCACCACCGTCACGCCGGCGTCGCGCACGCGGCGGATCAGCTCCACGCCCAGGCGCGCCTCGCTCGGCGTGAGGCCGGTCAGCACTTCATCCAGCAGCAGGAGCTTGGGTTGCGTGGCCAGCGCGCGCGCCACTTCAAGGCGGCGCTTCTCGGGCGGCGTGAGCTGGTGCGTGAGGGTGTTGGCCTGGCGCGCCAGGCCGGTGAAGTCCAGCATCTCCAGCGCCGCATGCCGCGCCGCCGCGGTGCCGGCGTGGCGCACGAAGCTGCCGATCATGACGTTCTCGACCACGCTCATGGAGTCGAAGGAACGCGGCACCTGGTAGGTGCGCGCAATGCCCAGCGCGCAGCGCCGGGTGGCCGGCAGCCCGGTGACGTCCTGGCCCTCGAACAGGATCTGCCCGGACGTGGGCGGCAGCGCACCGGCGATCAGGTTGAAGAAGGTGGACTTGCCCGCGCCGTTCGGGCCGATCAGGCCCAGGATCTCGCCGCGCCGCACCTCGGCGTCGATGTTGGAATTGGCCACCAGGCCGCCAAAGCGGCGCGTGACCTGGCGCGCCTGCACCAGCAGTTCAGTGCTCATCGCGCGGCCTCCTTCTTGCCGCTGAAGCGGCTGGGCAGCAGGCGGATCAGCCCCTCGGGCTTGAGCAGCGCCACCGCCATCACCAGGCCGCCGTAGATCATCAGGTCCAGGCCCGAGCCCGATCCGCCCATGTAGCTGCGCGAGAACTCGGTCAGCGGGATCAGGATCGCCGCGCCCAATATAGGGCCCCACAGGGTGCCGATGCCGCCCAGCACCACCGGCAGCACGATCAGCAGCGAGAAGCGGAACTGCATCACGCTGTCGGGATCGACGTAGGACACAAAGGCCGCATAGAAGCCGCCGCCCACGGCCGTGAAGAAGGCCGAGATGGCGGCCGCCGCCATCTTCGAGGGCAACACGGTCACGCCCAGGCTCTCGGCAGCCTCGGGGTTGTCCTTGACGGCGCGCCACCAATAGCCCCAGCGCGAGTCTTCGATCAGCCAGCAGGCAAGCCAGGTGACGGCCAGCAGGCCCAGCGCAAAGTAGACATAGGGCGTCTTGTCGCGGGCGAACTGCAGCGTGGCCCAGCTGTCGGGCCCGAACGGCCACTGGATGCCGGAGGCCGCGCCCAGCCATTCCCAGTTGTGCGCCAGCAGCAGGCCCATCTCGGCGATGACGATGGTGGCAATGGAGAAGTAGTGCCCCTTGAGCCGGAAGCAGCCATAGCCCAGCACCAGCGCCAGCAGTGCCGCCAGGCCACCGCCCACCAGCATGCCGAACCAGGGCAGCACGCCGAAGGCGACATACAGCTTGCTGGCCGCATAGGCGCCCACGCCGAAGTACAGCGCATGGCCCAGCGATATCTGGCCGCAGTAGCCGCCCAGGATGTTCCAGGCCTGGGCCAGCGCCGCATACAGCAGCGTCAGCACCAGCACGTTGCGCAGGTAGGCGTTCTGCACCACCTGCGGCAGCAACGCGATCAGTACGAACAGCACCAGCGCGATCAGCAGTTGTCCGCGCCGGTGCACGCCGAAACTGCGCACCGCATCGTTCGCCGCGGACGGCGCTGCTGCCGGCACGGAAGGGGAAGTCTGCATATCAATGCTCCACAGCGCCGGCTACCGCCCGCCGCGCATGAACGAAGAAAGGGACACAAGGCCGCGGAGCAGGCCATGCCAGGACATCCGCGGAACCGGCTCTGCCGGGCCGCCGGAGAGGTCTTGCAGACCGCGCCGGGCCAGTGGCCCGGCCCTTCGCCAGTCTCGAAAGGTCCACCGGACCTTTCGTGTACGGGCTCAGCCCCCTTGAGGGGAGAGGCGAAGACGCGAAGCGCGAAGCCTGGGGATGTTTCATAGCTTCCCGAACAAGCCCTGCGGACGCAGAAAGATGATGGCGAGGTACAGCGCGTAGATGCCCATGGACTTCATCGCCGGCGGCAGCACCACGGCGGTCACGGCTTCCACCAGGCCGACCACGATGCCGGCGGCAAAGGCACCGAAGACGCTGCCGAAGCCCCCCAGCGCCACGGTGATGTAGGCAATGGTGGCAAAGGCCGCGCCCACCTGCGGGTGGATGTAGTAGAAGGTCGAGAGCACCGCGCCGGCCACGCCGACCAGTGCCGCGCCCAGGCCCCAGCCCAGCGCGAACACGCGGTTGCTGTCGATGCCCACCAGCGCCACGGCGCCCTTGTCTTCGCGCGTGGCCTCCAGCGCCCGGCCGAAGTCGGTGCGCTTCATCAGCAGGTAGAGCCCGCCGAACGCGGCCAGCGACACCACCGCACCGAAGATCTGCGGCCAGGGCAGGTAGACCCCGGCCAGCTCCAGCGTCTTGCCGCCGAGCCAGCCGTTGTCGCCGATGTTGCGGTAGTCCGGGGTGAACAGGAACTGCGCCGCGCCCTGGATGAAGGTCGCCAGGCCGAAGGTGGCGAAGATCTGCACCATGCCGGCATTGACCTTCACGCGCATGGCATGGCGCACGATGCCGCCGTAGACGCCCGCGCCCAGCACGAACATCGCGGCGGCCACCAGCGGCAGGGCCAGCACCGGATCGATGTGGAAGAAGACGAAACACCCGAAGGTGGCGTACATGGCCAGCATCATGAATTCGCCATGGGCGAAGTTCACGACATCCATCAGGCCGAAGATGAGCGACAGGCCCACGGCGATCAGGCCGTAGATCAGTCCCATCAGCAGCCCGCTGGCCAGTACCTGCAGCAGCGCGGAGGCGGTCATGGCGCGCCGGTCGTCAGGCGTTCATCGGCCACACCAGCTTGGCGGTGGCGACGGCGAACGGGTAGACGGTGACGAAGCTGCCCTTCCTGAACTGGATCAGCACCGGGCTGGCGAAGGTGTTCTGGCCGGTGGCGTCGAACTTCACGCGCGACCAGGGCATGATGGTCTTCTCGCCCGGGATGTCGGTGGCCGCCAGCGCGTCGCGCACCTTGGTGCCATCGGTCGAGCCGGCACGGTCGATGGCGTCGGCCAGCACCATCAGGGCGCTGAACTGGCGCGAGGTCTGGTCGTTCATGTCGCGGCCGGCCTTGGCCTTGAAGGCCGCATTGACGGCCTTGGCCGACGGCCGCTTCTCGCCCATGTCGACCGAGAAGCTGGCGCGCGAGATCATGCCTTCGAGCTTGTCGCCCACGGCGTCGAGCGCGGGCTTCTCCACGAAGCCGGCGGCCTGCGCCATGATGTTGTGCGGCTTGTAGCCCAGCGAGGCCATGGTGTTGGTCAGCAGGATCGCATCCGTCGTGTAGCTCGAGGGCATGAGCACGTCGGGGTTGGCGTTCTTGATCTGCTGCACCTCGGCCGTGAGCGAGGGCGAGTTGTTGCGGTACTTGATGTCGCAGGCGATCTTGTAGCCGCGGTCGGTGGCGAGCTTGCGCTGCACGCTGGAGGAGTCGGCGCCAAAGATGGTGTCTTCGTAGAACAGGCCGACGCTGCCGATCTTCTGGCCCTTGGCCTTGAGCGCATCCATGAAGTCGAACATGGCTTCGGAGAACATCTCGTCGTGCGCGGCGGTACGGAAGAAGAACTTGAGGTTGCGCCGGTTCAGGCTGGGCGAGGACGAATCCGCGCAGACGAAGGGCACGCCGTAGCGCTCGCAGGTGGCGCTGACCGTGGTCGAGACCGACGAGTGGTAGCAGCCGACGATGGCGCAGACGCCCTCTTGCGTGATCAGGCGCTCGGCCTCGGCGCGGCCCTTCTGCGGATCGGCCTGGTGGTCGGCATAGACCACGCGCACCTTGGCGCCGCCCAGGCCCGCCAGGCCGGCGTTCTTGGCGGTCGGCAGGTCCAGCGGACTGGCATTGTTGATGATGTCCAGCGCGGTCTCGAAAGCCTGCTTGGCGTCGATGCCCACCTGCGCGCTCGAACCGGTCAGCGGGTAGATCGCGCCCACCACGACCTCCTTGCCCTGCGCCAGGGCCTGTGTCCACGCGCCCTGCAATGCCATCGTGGCGCCTGCACCGAGAAGAACCTGTCTGCGTTTCATGGGAAATCTCCGGAAGGGTTGAGGGAGGGGAAAATTCACAGCACCGCGAGGTGGCTGTTGCGTACGTCGGTGACCAGCATGTGGCCGGGCTTGTGGGTGATCGCAAATGGTGGCCGCGCGGAGCGGATGGCCTGCTGCGGCGTCACGCCGCAGGCCCAGAACACCGGGATCTCTCCCGGGCGGATCTCGGAGCGCTCGCCATAGTCCGGGCTGTCGATGTCGGCAATGCCGATCTGCGCCGGGTCGCCCAGGTGCACCGGCGCGCCATGTACCCCGGGGAAACGAGAAGTGATCTGCACCGCGCGGATCGCCTGCGCCGCGGTCATGGGCCGCATGCTGACCACGCCGTGGCCGCCGAAGCGCCCGGCAGGCCGGTTGGCGGTGCTGGTGTTGTACATGGGCACGG
>Ga0116227_10011856_pt1 | contig 14471 bp, 8 predicted proteins | sample S1TSphgellanicum_FD_89693 | JGI IMG/M metagenome (GOLD analysis project Ga0116227, IMG submission 89693) | Host-associated microbial communities from peat moss isolated from Minnesota, USA - S1T2_Fb - Sphagnum magellanicum MG | ecosystem: Host-associated > Plants > Peat moss > Unclassified... | reverse complement strand
GATAATGGACCACGCATCTCCTGTTATTTCTGAATTCTGTTGCAAGCTAGATGGTGTAGGAAAATAAGCTGAAATTCCTGTGAACTTGTTGGATTGATCTGCTCAAATTGACACTACTCAAGAACAACAAATGCAGGTGCTGGTATGGAGATTGTCTGCTTATTTATAAGGGACTTATTTGCCAAGCTTGTTGTTTTAGAAGAGAGCAAAGAAAGTTCCTGAGAGCTGAATCTTCATTGTTGGTTGACACTTGAATGTGTGCAACATGTACTAAAAAATTAACATGTCCAACTTTATTCAAAACCATGTGCAAAATGTACAACAAAACACTAACAAAGTGTATTAACAAAAGACATGTATAACACTTGCTCACAACCTCTATGTATAGCATGCATAACACTAAAGGATAATGCTAACTTCTAGATATATCTATCTATATATATAAAGGTATACACTTTAATTTGATACAACTCTGTCCAACATGTCCACCAACCTATACATGTCCAACATCTGAAAAGGCAGAACAGAAGACATTGGACCATGGGACCCAAGTCTCAAAGCAGATCAAGTCTTTTGCCATACTTTGCCTGAACTCAATCGTCACTTGAGCATGTTTGACAATAAACAGTCTTCAATGATGTTTGTCAAACAAATCCAATACCCGACTGTAATCCCCACTTATGTCTAACCATATGCAATGCTAACAGTGACAAACAGCCTGCAATCAGATAGTATAGCAAATCCAGCATTCAACCATGTGATGTGCAAGATTACCTAGGCCTGTGGTGGTCAGCCTGCTCCTGGACCAGTCACAGTGTACCAATCATTATTAGCTGGCATATTCGTGTCTTAGTGGAAGGGCTGGCTGAAAAACCATCCTCCTCTGCATCAGTTTTTTTTTTTTTTTTCCTCCTCCTAATTTGTGATATAAAAAACTTGGCAAACTTTTCCCAAAAAAACAGGAAAGTTAGTAAAATTTACACAAGAAAAAAACAAAACTTTCCCAAAAAATTTTGTCAAAAAATATACAAAACTTGTTGGAAAAACTCTGCTCTATACCTATAAGAACTTCATTTGATTGTTCACATGCCAAAAAACCACTAAGGTGATTTGCAGAGGATGTCCAAACAAACTTCCATACATGCTCAAAACTCAATTAGTCATGTTTTTGAAAAAGTATGGACTAACTGCGAAAGGAACCAAGAGATTAAAACATGCACTAGGCACATCTGTTGTTCCACATGTGTAACAGGCTCAACAGCACTACCTTTGTCCAGGGACATTAGGGATATCCAATCATTCAATGGTAACATGAGCTTTTCAAGGAACCAATATTGGACCAACACCTGACAACTATGTGTAACAAGTTGAACTCCAAGCTCATAAACATATCTAAGACATTCAGATTTGTTGGGGAGATCATTTCCTCTTCTACCGACCATTATGACAAAAAGAAGGGACAGGGGGAGGAAAAACCCCTCAAATACTAGAGGCTACAAAACTTTCATGTGCAGATTATAATCAATGTGTCCATGCGCTTTCCAAGTACTTGTCATCCTAGGCGTAGGCTTCAAGTGACCATTTCTGAGGTTTTGTTGTCACTAGACGCACTGAGAATGGGTTAAATGTTGTGGGAAAAGGGCTCAGAGTGAACCAGTACCTACTGATCCAGCCTCAACTAGTCAACTTTTTTTGGGTTTCTGACCCATGAGTTATTTTTGGGGGCTGTTTTTTTCTCCACCCTGACCTTCATACCATCATTCCAAAAGTTCTATTTCTATTTTGGTTAAACTTCCACATCTGGGCAAAACCCCTTTATTTGTTAGTTAAACCTCTTTTTCTTGGCAAAATCAATATTTCTTTTGGTTAAGCCTTTACATTTTGGCAAAATTAATGTCTTTTTTGGCGCTACTTATACATTTCATCAAAACCTTTTTTATTGTTTGGTTAAATCATTATCTCTTTGGTATTGCTCACACACAATAAAATCCTAAAGGTACTATGGAAGGTGATGATTATCGTCAATGACGGTATTGCAAAAATTAATGCATTTCGGGTTGAATGGAACTTCAACACACTTTTGAAACGATTTTGCAATAGCCTTTTTAGATGGATAAATTCCATGAACCCACCATAAATCACAATGCAATACCTTCATTCACCATTAACGAATTATACTAGTCACCCAATATATAATACCCACATCTATAACAGTTTTGAATTAGAAAACCAAGCAGGCATTGCAACTTGTATTAATTATCCAATATGCAATACTTACTTCAAGGGTCATGCCAAAACCAACATTTGTTGGTCCAAGCCTATCTCAAGTGGACCTTGATTTCAGAATGCAATACGCACATTGGTATTATGCCAAAACCACATGTCAAACATGACACATGCATATTCACATATAAACGAATTTTGAATTGGGAAAACATGTAGGTATACAAATATTACGTAATTGGTTAATACAACAATGGACATTTTAGGACCTAGTATTGCATAGTGGACCAAAAAACCTAATGAAGAATTTGAAAACACAATTTGGGTATTACAAGATGCCAATGCTACAAAATGCAATTTAATAATTATGGATGTGCGTTTTGCATGGTTGGCGAAAAAAACTAGTGAAAATTTTGGGAACACAATGCAAGTATTGTGGGGTGACAATGTTACACAATTTGGGTTGTTGATGCAAGTATTATTAGGTGAAAACACAATAGAATGCAATATGAAATACTTATATGTGGGTATCGCATGTCCAAACAAATGATATTTTTATTGTTAATATTTCATTTATTTTTTACTCAACCAACACAACAAAATTTGAATTTGTAAAGAGGAAATATTTACGTGAATCAATACAAATTTTGAAGTAAACTTGAAATTCAAAATTTCATTAAAATCTTTTGAAAAACATTCACATGCCAAATTGGTTGCCATAATACCAAATGGCATAAATTAACTTTTTAGTTTCTATGTATAGATAAACTACATCAAATGCACCAAACCATAAGAAATGTGTCTAAAAAATTATAGATCAACAAGTCCATGTTAATACGAAAAAAAAGTAAATGACATGCTAGTTCATCTTCATAGAAGATCCCTTTCTATCATTAGCTTCTTCATTTATAATGTCATGAACTTGGTAGTAAGTTACAAATCCTTCGATCACCTTTGTAACATGGTGATATGTGTACAATTGTTCTTACTAGATGTGAAGATGAATTATGTTGATCACAAATTCATCCTTGGTAATTCCACACAATTTAATTCACAAATACAAACATGCATTACTAAATAAAATGTTTCAAGGTTTTTTTATTGGTGAAAAAGAAAAAAAACACAAACTTAAAACAAAAGAAAAATATGTTTTAAAAAAACACACAAATTGAAAGAAATTGAAAAAAAAAATAGGGGGGAAAAAAAACCAAAATAAAAGACATAATAAAAAGAAAAAACTGCAAAAAAGGGGAAAAATACATGGAAAAAATAGAAAAAATAGAAAAAAAAACCAAACAGAAACGCAAAAATAAATAAATTAATAAATTAATAAAATAAATAAAAATCTCATTTGAAAAGCTCCCAAATTTTGTTGCGTTTTTGTAGTAAGTCTTGTTTTTCCAAACATGTCTGCACATTGCATTTTGATCTTGCTTGAAACCAAAGCTCCCAAAATATAAGAAAAAATAACAAGAAAAAAGAGAGGAAGAGGATCAAAAAGAAAAAAAAGGGTGGGGCAAGGAAAAATAAAAGAAAAAACAACAACAACAAAAAATAGAGGAAAAGAAGTAAGGAGAAAGAAAAGAAAAAAGAGCAAGACAAAAGATCGGAAGAGGAGCAAGGAGAAAGAGAAGAAATAAAAGATGAAGAGGATAAGAAGAAAAAGAAGAAAAAAGAATAAGAAGAAAAAAATGAAGAGGAGCAATGATAAAGAGAACAAAAACAACCAAAAGAAAAAGAAAAAAAAGAAGGTTTATGAGTTCTAGAAAAAAAAAAAAGGCAACGAAGAAGTTGGAATTTCTTTTTAAAAATAAAGCTTCATCCAACCAATGAAACCCACAACAAGTTTCATCAAATTGGTGCATTGGTGGGTGTTGAATCATTCTAGCCTTAGAATGGGGGGTTAACTTGTCGTTAACAACTAGTTTTGGTCTAGGTCAGTAAAAGTCAAATTGGATTGTGTCTATTTTTCTGAACCAAAATTTTATTTTATTTTTTCTTTTTTTCTTTTCGAGGATTCAGATGATTCTTGGTTCTATTTACATGTGAAACTAGAATTGAGATAATTCTAATTTATTTCTTAAAATTGAAATTAGAAGTTTTTCATAAAAGTAAAAAATTGTTAAACATTGGTAAGGACTGAAAACATGCCATTCTAGGAATGAAGGCCTATTGTGAGGTGGGAGCCTAACACTTGACCCAAATTCCCAAAACAATTTATTCCAAGGTGCTTGCCTAGCATTAATAAACTCCTAGAATTGTAACCAGTTGTCACTCATTTGAGAAGGGGAAGAGGGGCCCAACACTAAAAGTTCTTCATTTTTTTTATGCCTAATTAAGGTTCATGAAAATGAAAATCTTTTTACATAAGGTGCCTCCTTTGTTGAGGCAAAATCATATTGTTGATAATGCACCTTCCACAATACATTTTTAAAAATTTATGAATTCATCAAAACTTTTTTTCCCATTATTCCATCAATGCATGCCCCATCTATTAGCAAGTGGTTTTTTTGAGATGGTTTTTTAACACCTCCAAGATTATTTTCACTCAAAAGATTCAATAAGTGGCTTCCCTTAGTTATTTCAACTTTGTTCTTATATTATTAAAGGTCGCATTCCACATCGAATTACACATGTCCTTAGTGTGGCTTGCCTTTTAGCTATAACCAAACCTTCAAGCAAAGTTCGTCCCATTACAATGGGGGAAGCTATGTATCGATTCACAGGTCATGCCTTATGTTTTCAATTTTGTGATGTTTTTGCAACACATTTCACCCCACACTAATTCGAAGTCGCAACTAAAGGTGGTTGTGAAATAATAATCCACAACATCACGTGCACCTTAGACCTTTACCCTAATTGGGTTGTTCTCTAGCTAGATGTGGCAAACATTTTCAATTCGGTGTCAAAAAAGGTCATATTTCAAAACCTTTGTGCAGCAGGTGGGGACATCAGACAACTCATTTCTTAGGTTCGTGCATTTTATGCATTTTATGCATTTGAGTCTCCCAAGTTTTATAATCACCATAATCATGAAGGCGATGTCATTGTCATCCCCTTTACCATGGGAGCCCGTCAAGGTGATCCTTTGGGAGGGGCACTATTTGCATTAGCCCACATTAAGGTTTTATATTCTATAGCCAATCATTTCTTTTCTTGTTTACTTCCATCCATTGTAGATAACATTCACATCATAAATCCCCTTTCTATTGTATCATTTGCATATGAACATTTCTAGACCAAACTCCATACAATAAATCTTTTTATCCAAGCCCATAAATGTGTAGCATGGTCACCCTTTGGCCTACCACCTAACTTCAACATCCCATCCTAGTTTACCACCCTATCAGAAGGAATTAAAATGTTGGGAATTCCATTGGGCACCTCATCATTCACATCATCGTTCATAAAAAATTCCTTGTTAAAAAATGCTTGACGTGGACCTTCTCCCTATAATGGTTGATGTTCAAATAGCCTTTGGAATTATAATTCATTGTTTCATGCAATGGCCATCATATCTCTTATAATGTACACATTCATTTTCCACCTTTATAAAATCCTTTTCTTTTTTTCACTCCTCTTCCTTGAAGTGTTTGGGAGCCTTTTGGGTCAAAATCCTTTGACAACCCAAAAGGACCTTTAGTTTGTAAACAAGCCTATTTCTCAATAATTTTCAATGGCATTAGGCTTATACCAACCGCTGCCATTGCCCTAGCAATCTATTAAGGAATTGGGTCCTTATAGGTTCAATCATAGCAACTAGGTTTAGGGTTGATTAGCGTCCCTTCCTTCTTGAAGTTTTAACACAAATTAACAATGACACCTTCCCGTTCTAACAACACCTCAAAGTGGCATGTGATCTCCTACGCCCCCAGCTTGCACATGTTTTCCTTTGTTTAAATAACTCATCAAGCAACAAATTGTTCGAATTCAAGATTCCATCTCATAATGTGTACACCATCATACCTTTTCCAACATGTTTTACAACAAGATATCTGAAACCCATCATGCCCGAATTTTATCATGTTCTGGCCTAGGGGCGAGTATTTAGCTTACAGTTTAACCAATCTTCCCAAGCTTTCAATTAACTTCCCCGGTCTTTTCCACAACACTTCAAATACAACTTGGATTGCCCCATCCCTCAATTGCAGGTGTCTTTCGATGCATGTGCACACATCCCATCAACCATATGGGTATCCACTTCTTATGTTGTGCTCTTGGCAACAAACGCACAAAAACCCATGATGCAATTCACGACACCTTTACTACCATTATGTGGGATGTTGGTTTCCAAATGAGGTGAGAACAACTGCATGTGCTTCCTTCAAACATGTTCAATTCCTTTTGTAGACAAATCGACATTGTGCTCACCAAAAATGGCATTTGCACCTTAGTTGACATTTTCATTGTTGATTCAACATGAGCAAATTTATTTTCCCAATCTTACATCACCCAAGGATTTGTTGTTTCCAATGTGGCTCAAACCAAATAATGGAGTTATCATGATCAACACCCCATTGATCAATTCCTCCCTTTAGTAGTTGAGGTATTTGGATGTTTACACAAGCAAACGGATGTGTTTTTACACAATTGTGCCAATGCCATTTGGAGTTTGAAATGACTAAAGGGCCCTCCTCTTTCTATTTCAGTTATTTTTCTTTGGTAAATTTTCATCACATTGCAAAGACTACAAGCATCTTCCATCTTAAGTTGGGCAATAGCCATAGGCTTAACTACTTGTCAACTTCCACCCCTTCAAAACACACCTCCCATCTCCATGGTCGACTTATTGTAAGTAAGTGATTTTAGATATGATAAAATACGATAGTCCTACTATAAGCGGTTGATTCTTGACATGGATAAATTTTAACATCTAATTTGAACTAACTTGACGTCTTACAAATTTTCCATTTTCCTTTTTTTTATCCCTTTGTACATTTTCCACATGTATGGTCTGTTTATCAATAAAGCTTTGTAAAATTGCATCATTTTGTGGCTCTTGTCCATGTGTTTACACTTTTCAATGTTGTTTTTTGGTTGGACATCATAGAAAAACCCCTTATCATATTTGTGTAATTTCATATTGATGTAATTTCACAATACTTATTTTTTATGGAGAATAGTTTTTGGATAAATAGATTTTGAATAGAGCATTTATTTGATTTGATTTTTATTTTTTTCATGATGTTTTCCATTTATTGGAAATAATAAGTTTGTATGGGTTGATTTTTTTAAGACCCTTTCCCCTTTGGGGTGGGTGTTTGTTTTCTCACAAGGCTAAGTTTCATCACTAAAAAAAGCTTGTGGTTGCATGAGCCTATGAAAAGTTGCCTCCTATTTTTTAGGTTTGATAGTAGTAGTTGTGGGGTTGGCCACATTAGAACCTCCAACCCCCTTTGCCCAATCACCTCCAATTTGTTTTTTGGCACAAATGAAAAAAAAAATTCATTGTGATTCACCTCGAATTCTAAATTTTGAACTTGTTCACAAGTCGTTAGTTCATTAGCTTTTTGGTAGTTGATATTTTTTAAATATTAATTAACTCTGATTTAACTAGGATTAAATTGACCTTTTCCTTTAGATTCTTTTTTTTGTTATTGTTCTCTTGATATAAGTTTTTTAGATTTGAACTAATATTGTGGAGGTTGTCATTTGCAAGTTGGCAACTTATTCTAAAACCATTTTGTCTTTACCTACCCTATGTTCTAGACTCAAAATTTGGAAACCACCAAGAATTACTAGGATTGGTGCCACAAATATGAGCATTTGTCTTTTGGAATTTAATGAAGAGGTTCATCCCTACGTCATGGGTGAATCCTAACAATAAGTCATCCCAAGACATGAATTGACGCACTTCCAACTCTTTAAAGGACCCAAATGTGGGTCCAAATGGAACACAGAGGAAGAAGGAGGAGTTGGAGCACGCTCCTTAGCTCACAACACTTTGAGGGGTAAAGGGGCATGTTGGAGCTCCGAGATGGGACTAGGAAGAGTTGACAAGCTTCACTCACTCACACGGGCCTGCACACAACCCACACAAAGTGTTTAGTGCATAGTTGGAGCACCCTTGGTGCTAGGACGAACCACGGGCAACACGGACACATAAGACTCATCACGGCCCGGACTTTGGGGAAGCCACCACCTTCCCCCTAATAGTATACTTTGCAGCTCTCCACGGAGGCTACATCCAAATGGCTCTTTTTCTTGGGACTCCCGAATGGGAGTTTCGAAATCTCGCCAACGGGGACTCCTGCGACTTTGGAGCCCCATAACTTTCCAAGCAAACCTCCGACTGAGGTGCGGTCTAAAGCAAAGTTATAGCTCTCGTTGAGAGCTTTTCAATGATATGTGACACGCCCCCTGCAGCTAAGTAAATCAGGTCGCTTCCCAACTTTTTGTGGTCGGGAGTCAAACTGGCAATTTGCCTCTCGGCCCTTCTTTTGGCCATAACTTACATTTTAGATGTCCAAATGAGCAATACGAGCCCATTTTAGACATTTAAGTTCCAAGATCTTTCCGATGATATAAAGAATGTCACAAAACATTGAGTTTTGACCCTTGCAATTGCACTCTGAAGTTTCAGAAGTCCACCGGGACTCCATTTCCCAAAGTGGGAATTGCCTTGGGAGTGTGAGGGTTCATTCCCTCATACTCCCTCACACTTTCTAACACTCCTGGGAGTATGTGATGTGACTCCCGGGCTTCCTCTTGCCTTAACTCCCGGGCCTTAACTCCCAGGTTTCCTCTTGGCCCGCAACTTTGCAACCCCTTTGCCTTGGTCGCGAACCTAAAGTTAGGGTTGCAACATGAATTGTGGTCTAACAATCAAGGGGTTGTAAAAGTCTTGGTAGCTAGGCCACACCATGCATTATTTTATTGTGCACCTTTGTTCAAATTCCAATTATGATTAATTACTCTACTCATCAAGGTTTCTTTATTAACAAGTAATGGCAAGCTTGACCCCCAAGTAGTTTGGACCAATGTTGCCTAGTTTTTAAATTTTTTAAAAAGTCATGAATTATGGTTGATAGTATTTTTTTTAAAAACAAAAAACTATTTAGTTTCAATTTTTTTAATTTTCAAAAAATCAAAACTCTTCAATTATGGGTTGAGGCTACTTTTTTTTAATCATTATTTCCAATTTTAATGGTTCAAACTACAATCTAGTTTTGGATTTTAAGGTGTAATGGCCTTGATCAATGAGGCTTTTGAATTTGAAATTATAGGTAGGTGATGGTAATGATGATATTATGTAGTTTCAAAATCCTGGAGTGAAGAGTTTTGGAGCAATGAACTTGAGTTTGAATGATGAGTTCGAGGAATTTATCTTGTGTGGTGCTCCACAATTGCGTAAAAGAAAATTGAAGTATGTTCCTTGGGTCATTTTTGCCTACAATGTTCGACAAGGTGTGTCGACTCTTGTTGTTGATGTTGGGTATGAATCGGATTAGCTCTATGGTAGTATCACTAATGATTCAATTGATGGGTGAGAATTAGTTTTTCATTATGGCCCTGGTGGAATTCCAGTGAAGGCCATTGAATTGTTTGAAGAGCAAGATGATAATGGATCTGAATTTAGAAGCAAGACATGATTACTGACTCATCGTTTATTATCACGAGGTCCATCTTTAAAGTGTTCCTCTCTTATAGCCATGCCTCCTTTTGTGGCAAACCTGTAGTTGTTGCCAGTTTAGGAGTCAAATACTCATGTTGATGTAGGTTATGTATCCGATGAATTCCATGAATGTTATTTTGAATATTCAATCAATTAAAGCAAGTTAAGGTTGCATTATAGCCTTGGCGGAAATTGAAGGACCATCATTCAATTATTTGGACCATTGGACAACAGTGAATTACATTCAAAACATAGGACACCATTACTGTTTCTAGGTCAACCTTCACCACATGAAGATTTGGCATTCCCATTTCAATGCGACCTTTGTCTCTTTTATTCGTCTTGCCTTCTATGCCATCAAGGTTACAGTTGCCCCTTGTAGCACTTCATGATGCAAGAGATGTAAAACTTCTTCCAATTCTCCATGAAATTGGCAAAGAAGATACTAGGGGGTCAAAGCTTCCTCTTGGAGGCCTCAAATCTCCTTCGCCTGTAGATGGTGAGTCCTTTGCACATTATTTTTGATTCAAAAGGTGTCCTTGTTGCGAAGGAATATTTCTCAATTAATCACCTATTACCTTTGCCATATAACATAGGTCATCTTCCCACCCTATTAAATAAAAAGGTTATTTTGAGGCCAAGTTTCAAGGAATTCCTCATGAGGTGTATAAATTAGTTTATTGTCTACATATGGATGTTAGTTTCGTTTGGCAAGATGAAAACCTACATGAGAAAAATAATAGAAGAGATGGGTATTGAAATTGACCCACAAAGGATTATTGGTTAAGATCTATGCAAAATTAACAAGCACATTATGCAATTTTCCTTCAAAAAGGACAATAAATGCTTCGATCCTTGACCCATTCGTGATACAAAAATTTATCATAAACACCATTCAGATTTTTTCCCTAGGTATCCTAATGCTCACCTTGGAAATACATTGTTGGTAGACAATACACCTTACAAAACCTACCAAAATCCGCCCTTTAATGTCATTTTCATTGAATCTTACAAGGAGGTGCTAAAAGAGGATAGTTATTTCCCAAGGATTCTTCTCCTTTATTTAAAGTTTTTTCATTACTTTGGGTTTAGTATTCCCACTTTTGTAGAAAATTATCCCTTTGGTGCCATCAAAAGATTCAAGGAAGATGATGTTAAATTTTAGACATTGTTTGAAAAATGCATCATGGCTTATAATGCCAATTTCTATAGAAATCAATCAACATTCGTAATAAGTAGTCCAAATTAACCCTTTTTCATTTTCTTTTAAATTCTTTCTTTGATTTTTTCATTCCTTTATTTATATGGCACTTCAATTTTTGGACTTTCTCAGCTCCTCTTTGTTTGTTTTCTTTTAGGTAATTGGTGTGTTGTTTCCTAATGAAGCTGAAGAAGTGGAGTCACCAAATTCATAAGCCTTTAGTGAACTAAAGTTGCATGAGATGCATTGACTTTAGGAGTGGATTCCCCAGTGCTTTATTGGCCTTCATCAGAGGTGAATCCATTGCATGTCCTTTTTTATTTGAATGGATTTCTCTTTGCCACATGCTTCAATAGGGGTAGATGTCGAAGGGCTCCATTTCACATTGTCACATTGTCAAGCTTGGATTAAATAAATTCTTGGATAGATGTGTTGTGCAATTCCATGTGTATATTTAGTTCGCAACCCAATGTCACAATATCTATAATTATTTGGATCAAATTTGGCATGAAACAAAATATTTCATCAATCATTCTAGAATACTTGATCAAGAGTTTTACATACAAAATTCACATTTCTTACCAAATAAACCTAACAAGCCAAATTTTCATAAAAATCTTAATGTTTTCTTTTTTAAATATCTTTACACTCATGTTGGCAACATGTTGCTCATAGACGATACACCATGCAAAATCATGTTTAATGGCCCGTATATTGGCATCTCTTTGGAGTTTTTTGATGGCCTACATGGGCACGACAATTATTTGTTGGGAACTATTTTCCCTTACTTGGAATCTTTTCATTCCTCCGAATATGGTGTTTCTACATTTGTGCAACATAATCCCTTTAGTAGGATTAGATGCATTAGTAATCGTGATGATCCTCAACAACTTAAAATGTTATTTGTGAAATGTAGTTGTGGTCACAAACCCTCTTTTTGTAGCAATGAAAAATTGAAATTGAAACAAAAAGTACCTTATTAATTGCTCATCCTGATAATTTTGTTTGAATATTTGAAATATTTCCTTTTGAAAATATATATTAAATTTTTAATTCAATTACCTTCAATGTTGCTTCTAGCCTTTGTATTCAAGGCATTTGGGTGAAAGCATGCTAAAGTATACACTTAAATGTCCTTGATTTAGAATGGGGTAAAAAATGAAATAATTTTTGACAAAAACACAAGAAAGTATATTTAAATTTTATTTAAATTTAATTTTGAAACCATGGTGCTTTCCATTGGGTTTATATTAATTTGAATACAAAATTTGAAATAATAAAAGTAGAAAACAAGTACTTTTGAATTTGATTAGTCAATATGGTGTTCAAAAGTACTTTTTCATTAGAAAATTTATTGAAATAGATTTGTGTGAAGTTATAACATAAAGATCATTGTATATTCAAAGGAAGGAAAATAAATAAATTTACTTTTTCTTTGGTAGAATATATTTGACACATATTTGAAACAAATGTTACACCACAAAAAGTAAGCTTCAAAAGCTATTTACATTTTAAAAAGTCTACTTGAAATCTACTTTTACAATGTAAGATTTAAAAATTAATTCACAATAGTGAAAAAACAAAAAAAATTAATCATTTAAGTACAAATATTAAATGTATAATAATTTTATGATGGGTTTTGGTCTTATTTCTTATTAGCTCGACAAGTAGTCTACTAAGGTAATTGAATTGTATACTTTACCATGTTTTCACCCATCAACTTTTGGCCTAATGGCCCTTGGGTTGAACTTCCCATTGACGTTCATCATTTTTATTTGCATGCGACCATCTAGTGGCCACTTGGTGTTCTTTGTCATACTTTTGATTTTCTAGATTTAAATCTACATGTTGGCCCCAAGTGCTACCTTGTGTGTTTCCAATCCATGTTATTAATGAATTTCCTTAGTTCTTTATGAATGTTGAGGGCCAATGTTCAAAAATATCTTTCCATATTTTGGATTTCAATTCTCTTCTGTCAAATTTTCAATTGGATTAAGATCTCATGATTTCTATAGGTTTCTTATTTACGTCCATCTTCATCCATTTGAGGTCTGCACAAGCACTCTTGGTCATATCCAATAAAAAAACTTTTGATTTTTAATGTGAATGGTGTGATGTGTGATTACCCAAAATGTATTATTTTTGCAAGGAAATCGTTGTGTGAAGGGGAGTAATATTAACATCAACAAATTAAAATCAAAAGCTGGAATGCACCATTTTCTTTCTGGAGCATTCAAAAAATTTCATAAATTGCAATTTGGTCTTGTATGTTGTTGGAAGTTGCAATGCAGGTTCTTCTTTTGTTGGTGCTACAAGCATTTGTTGATCAATTTGTTTTTATTTAGGGATGTGAACAATGAATAAAGACCTTGGGTCAACTCATTATAGGGACATATTATTATCTTAAGGATTTGAATCATGTGTATTTTATATGCTAAGGGCTACACTATGGAATAGAAGACCCAAAATTGTTCATTGACAATGAGCCAAGCAAGGTCCTTCAAAATTCCAAGTGTAGTGGTCTCTACATTGAATTTTCTAACGGACATCAATTGTCAAAAAATAAAGTCCAATGGTTGGACTTCACATCTTGTTTACGGCTAGTGTCGGTTGGATTGCCATTGGTGAGGACAATTAGTGTCCATTATGAAATCATTGTCAAATATTCAAAGCCTAGGTTGACTTTTTTTTTCGTTGAATTATTTTTGGTCCATGTAATATATGAAAATTGATAATGGGCAAAGTGGCATTATTCAATTTCCTTTAGGTATGAACTCTTTTTATACTTGAGGCAAATTAATTTATTGTGTTTCCATTTTTCACCTTTGAATTATCTTTATTCACTACAATAACAGTGGGCTATTTTGCGATCCACATATCATTGCAAACAACAAAGAAAGAGGTTTCCGAAAGCCCGCCTTTGCAAACCATAATTCCTCGCAAAATCTTAAGCTTTTGCGATACCAAAACATTCGCACTCGTACAATCGCAAGTCCTTCACAACTCTCGAACTTGACACAATCGCAAAACTTTTCCGATTATAATTGTATCTATATACTGTTTGCGAGTAACATTACATCGAAAATTATTTGCAGCAAACCCATCACCGCAACGACTTAGTGAATCGATTCAACAGTCTATCAGTTTTCGATATAAGATCTATCGCAAACCTTTAGTAGCATTTTGAGAATCGCAACAAGTTTGCGTTAGATTTTATACCGAAAACCAATAGGCTTTTAAGATCTAACGCAAATTTTTTGGGATTTTCATAATCACTAGAAGAAAAACCTTTATTTACAACTGGTATCTACGATTGTTTTTTAGTCAAAAGAAACATTTTACAACTAACTGTCTAATAGTCGCCTAAGACAAGTCGCAAACGACAAATAGTCGCAAAACATTACATCAGGATGACGTCATCAAATGGTAGAT
>Ga0116227_10011852_pt1 | contig 14476 bp, 13 predicted proteins | sample S1TSphgellanicum_FD_89693 | JGI IMG/M metagenome (GOLD analysis project Ga0116227, IMG submission 89693) | Host-associated microbial communities from peat moss isolated from Minnesota, USA - S1T2_Fb - Sphagnum magellanicum MG | ecosystem: Host-associated > Plants > Peat moss > Unclassified... | reverse complement strand
TGAGGCGTTAGTCAAGGAGTTAAGTTCACCAGCACTGGATGTGCAAGACATTGCATTCCCAACCAAGTATGCACAACCATTTTGGCAGCAATGCTTAGCATGTTCATGGAAGCAACACAGATCGTATTGGCGTAACCCTTACTACAATGTTTTCCGTATTATACTCTCAACTCTTTATGGACTCTTGTTTGGAACTATTTGCTGGAGGTTTGGCCAGCATAGGTACTACTACTACTACTACTACTACTACATACTCTCAAGGCTGCATCTAATGAAATGCTTAATCAATTATAACTTTCACAACCCTTGAATTTACAATCTTGTACCACTCATTGAGTTTCATGGTTTGGTCATGTTTGTGATTGGTGTCTGATCTTTGCATTGAATAATCCCTCCTCTGTGTAGTAGCTTTTACTCACTGATTTGATGGACATTTTGGGATCATTGCAGATCATCACAACAAGATGTGTTGAATGTGATGGGTGCTTTCTATGGTTCTACATTGTTCCTTGGCAAAAGTAATACGCTCACTGTGCAACCAGTAGTGACAGTTGAAAGAACAGTGTTTTATAGAGAGCGTGCAGCTGGAATGTACTCCACACTCCCTTATTCCTTTGCACAGGTATTATGTAACACAATTTCTCCTCTTGTTTACTTACATTGGGTTGTTAAAACTCATGTTTTTTCCAATCAATCTATTGCTGAAAGAGCTTAATGACAGACTTACTTGAGGTTTAAGCAATCAATTTGGTGTGTTTTTTTATTGAAATTTTGCAGCTGACAGTGGAATTGCCTTATGTATTTCTACAATCGTTAATCTTTGGAACTCTCGTGTATTCAATGGTTCAATTTGAATGGACACCTGGGAAGTTCTTCCTCTTCCTTTTTGTCGTCTATTTCACACTCTTAGTCTTCACGTATTGGGGCATGTTGACGGTTGCCCTTACCCCAAATGCTCACCTTGCTGCAATTATATCATCAGCTGCCTTTGGAATTTGGAATCTATTCGCCGGCTTTTTGGTTCCACGTCCAGTAAGCTTTTTGTTTTTTTTGTTTTTGGTTGCCTGATCACTTCAAAAGGATTATCTTTGAATTATTTGATGCTAAAAAAGCTTCATGGGTTGATCACACTAAATAGGGTCTTTAGTGTCAGTTGCCTTGAATTTGAAAGAAAATGAGATTCTGTTGTTTAAAAAGGGTTATGAAATTGCATTGTCTAGCATCAAATGATAACTCTCTTTTTTTTCGTTTTTGAGTTGATAAACAAAAGGCGAGAAATTTTTATAGGTGTGACAAATTAATACAAGACAAATGAGTTGTGGTGGGAAGAATGAGGAAGAATCATGATTAAAAGATTTGGGTTTTTAATCACAAACTTTGCCCATAATTTGAAGTTGGGTCATTCATGAACCATCTCTAAATTAGCAAACAAAATAGAATCATGATACATTGGGGGTGTGTGTGTGTATGTGTGTGTGAGTGTGTGTGTAGTTTTTGCCGGTTTATTGGAAATGGTATTATTGGCTCTCCCCGATGGCATGGACACTCTATGGCTTAGTCACCTCGCAGTTGGGGAACGTGTCATCAAAAATAAATGTGAGTGGATCTGAAATCGAAATTCGGCAATACCTGGCCCAACACTTTGGCTTCCACCACAGCTTCTTACCTTATGTTGCCGTTTGGTATGTTGGAATGGTGGTTCTCTTTGGTCTAGTCTTTGCATACTCTATCAAATTTATCAACTTCCAAAGGCGCTAGTAGACTTGTGATTCAGAGCTCTAGCTCAATACTACTTCAAATTTCTTTTAGATTTCTGGTTTTTTTTCTTTTTTTCTAGTACTAAATTTTCTTTTAGATTTTTTTTTTCTTTTTTTGTTTTTTCCTTGTATTAAAAGACACCATGCATACGGCACAAATTGTAATTGCAATTAACCCACTTCTTATTGCAGAGTTTGGACATTTGACTTGTCTAAAGTTTGAAAGGGTATATTGAGGGGGTGTGTCAGACCCTGTGTCATGATGCGGGTATCAGAAATGCCACCAAATCCTTACCCTGGTTTTCAGGCTGGTTCTTTAATATCATAACCTTCTGCTTCACTCTCAAAAAAATGACTTAACCAGTTTCAATATATAACTGACAATTCATTTACTTAATTATTTATAATTTAAAAATTAAATAATTAAAAAATAACAAAACTAAAAATAATGAAAGAACAGACCCACAATTCTTTGCTGGTTCTTTCATGAAAACCACAAGTTGTTGGAGTTTTTGAAATAAGGGGAACTAGCCTAAAGGGTTTTAAAAGTTCAAAAAACCAGAACCTGTTTAAACCCTCCCACTTCCCACTTTCTTTGCCTAGTTAAGTACCTATGTAAGTGGGGAAGTGGGTAGGGGATGTCAGTGGTCCCTCATACTTTCCCCTTTTGCTACATGGATAAGCTACCTATCTAAGTGTGTAAGTGGGTAGGTGATATAAGTGGTCCCCTCCTACTTTCCCCTTTGCAGCCTTAGTGGTGGCTTCATCAATATTACTTACCAAATAAAAAGCCTGCTTGGGAAGACCATCTCCGATGAAAAGTCCATCGATCCCTAATCTCTAGTGGAAATCTAAGAAATTAATCCAGTTATAATCTTCCTTCAATTGAATGACTTGATTGTTGGGGTCGAAATGATAACAAAAAAAAATGTCATTAGAAGAAACTCCACTAAGCAAATACCTAGGGTGTATCAACAAATAATACTATTTCTTTTATTGGGAAAAAATGGAATTAAAGAGCCTGTATATGTGGGTAAAAAAACCTTTGGCTACTTGGATCAATACCTCTCTAAGTGGGTAGGGGATGTAAGTGGTTCCTTCCTATTTTGTCGTGATGTGTAGTGTCATGACGTACAATGTCGTAAGGGTGTAAATCCATAGTAAATTCTACTAAACAAAAAGACTAAAAACCAGTCAAAGATAGAAACTAATCAACCAAAAAGAAATGCACGCACATATGCATACAATGCATAAGAGGAGGCTGAGATGAAATTCTCATGTATCCCCCCAGACCTAAGCCAAGAAAAGCATGGCATGGTCTAAATAAAAATCAAGGTGTTGTCGGAGAACATGATGAACAATACCAAATGCCGGCGGGAACTTGAGTGAGCTCTGGCTTAAGGCAGAAGAGATGGTATCCACCATTGTAATTATCGCAAAGCAGCATTTGATCAACATTGTCTATCCTCTGACATACCTAACATGTGTCGCAACCCTACTTTGAGAGAGTGGGAGGATGAAACTCACATTCCCGAAATTGGGACTTGGGAGTCCTCCGGGACTCTCGAAACTTCAGAGTTCGATTGCAAAGGTTAAAACACCTTGCATTGGGGTGTTATTTATATCATTGGAAAGTTATCGAAGTGTACATGTCGAAAATGGGCTCGCATGGGCCATTTGGACATTGCAGCACAAGTTATGGCAAAAAAAAAGGTCGAAAGTCAAGCTGGCAATTTGACTCTCGACCATTAAAAGTCAGGAATCGACCCAACCTCGGTGTGTGCAGGTGGAGTGCGACACACCGTTGGAAAGTCTCAAGGATAGCTACAAGTTTGCTTTAGACCTCATCCCAATCGAAGGTCTGAGCAAAGAATTATGACCTTGCCAAGTCCTGAGAGTCCAAACCGAGACAGTTTCAGAACTCCTCCTTGGGAGTTCTGGGACAAAAAGCCATTCAGATGTAGGTGCCACGGAGAGACGCAGAAAATACTATATGGGGGAAGGTGGTGGCTTCCCCTAAGTCCGGGCCGTGGTGAGTCTTGTGAATCTAGAGTAGCCCGTGGCTTGTCCTAGCACCAAAGGTGCCCCAGAAAGTGATATAACCAACTTGTTAGTTGGTGTGATGCAGGTTTGAGTAAATAACTAAAGCTTATCACTCTTCCTAGTCCCATCCCAAAGCTTCAGCACACCCCTCTACCCCTTTTAGTGTTGAAAGCTAGGAGCGTGCCCCGAGTTCTTCACAATTCCGCTGTTTGAATAACTTAGACCCATCTTGGGTCTAACTACGAACTTGGGAGCGCGTCAACATGGATAGTCAAATGGAGGAATCCAAGTCAACGTGATGATCGTAAGATTTAAGTTCAGTAGGTGACAGGGCGCATAATTTTTGGAATGATCCCAAATTGTGCATCCGTTAGCTCCTTGCAACTCCAACACGCCTGAAGGCCTGATCACCTTAATCTTCAAGATGGTGCGACCAGAAGAAATGTCTATAGTATCATTGGGTTATCATTAGAGATACACAAAATCACCAACATCACCACGAGTTGCAAGGCCGGGTCACTAGTCACCGTGTTGCCGGACATCGCAATCGACATCCGTCGAACTTTTAACTAACATCCGTTTATCCACCAACATTTTTAAAATTTTTTTATAAATAATAATAATAATAATAATAAATACATACATCTACATACTCCCGTATTAATACATACATATACGTATTTAATTTTTATATGTATATTTACGTTATTTTTGTATTAATACATACATTTACGTAATCTTATTAATACATAAATATACAATTCTTTCTTCCTCTACTTCATCATTTAACACTAGTGATTACAGAAACTAAAAGTTACTTAGGATAAGTTCTTTTAAACATTTCACATTTTATTTTCCATTATAGTTGCATTTAATTGCATGGTTGTGTTAAAACTTTGTAACTAGTGCTTTATATTGCTACAAATTTTTTTGGCACAAGACAACATCATGTCCTCAAATGATGAGAGCACTACTGTTCAACCAGAGCCCAAATATCAACTACAAAGTAACACACAATCCTTTGAACCAATTTCTTTGAGCTCACGACCTTCACAACGGTACCATCAAGTGTTTACAGCGCCACCGTCATCTAGTATAACTCCTACCAAGAATTTAAGTTCAAGTTACACTACATCAACGATACATCAAAATCCATTTGGAGGGGTTAATCAATGGGGTACACTTGTTGTTGCACAAGCTTTCACACCATCACTGTATATTTCGTTGCAAGCCATGACCTCTACACCCATATACACCATGGAGGTTAGTAATTCCTCTATGAGAATTGAGATGTTCAGCAGAAGGCTAGGTACCATTTCTTTGAGAGAATTCAAGGCAACTTTCTCGATTGTGGTTTGTGAATTGGAACTCAAGTATGGCACTAATTACATTGAGGCGTTCACATTCAAACAATGGGCCCGTTATGTGCACTATGAAACATTGGATGTCTATGAGCAACATTCTTTAAGGATTTTAAGTGTCACTCAGATCCCTAATCCAACTTATGCCACCACAATTGCCACCACCTCTCAAGCTACATTACAAGCTGTTATTGCACATCATGGGACTATGCCTTATAATCTAGACTCGATACCTACTTCAGTAAACATTCCTCCTCAACAATTCACTACTGCTACCGCAAACATTTATCCCACCATCGATGCACTAGCTTTTGCTGATCAAGTGGGGGAATTCTTTCAAATTCTTGAACTGGAATTTTCGATCAAAAGTTCTGAAAAAATTCTGCAACTTGGCACCTTCTCTCAGCAAAAGGATGAAACCCTCAAGATGCTTTACAAGATGCTTTTCAAACTTAAAGAGGATACTTAGAACATCATAGACTTGGAAGCTGCCCATTAGTATCTTCGTTTGTTGGAAAGTACTCTGACAGTCCATGCGTAGGTTTTGCAACGAGTTTTTGCAGAATTTGAAGACTCGTACACTTTGTTGGATGTGTAGAACATTTCCGAAAAGCTAAAACTGGCTCATATACATTATGAGGCCGATATTATGAAACCTCCATCACATTCAAATCCTCAACTTCCACCAACTGCACCAACCATATCATCACGTTCTTCTTCTTGAGCTAAAGCAATGCACTCGGCTGCACCCCATCCTACCTTTTTACATCTACTATGGCAATCTTGCCCACAAACCTAATGAGTATAACATTCCTTCCAAGGATCTCTTTTGTGATTATTATGGGAAAAAGGGACATTAGGAAGTTGTTTGTTTTGCCCAGTTGCCAAAACAAAAGTAACTTTAATTACCATGGTAAAATCTACCAGCATCTTCTGTTGCCCCTCCACCAAAAGCGAAAGCGCTTTAGCCTTCCACTCATGCTTTCCCCACCAAAAGTAATTCCAATAAGAATGCTAAAAAGAATGAGCACAATGTTGACAAGAGGGAGGTGCTTCAAGCCCATGCCATTCAAGTTTAAACTCAGCAAAATGAACTCGAATCATTGAGGGCCCACCTTGTTAATCTAAAAGGCGAGTCTTCCCAACCAACCTATGTAGGGTTCAGGATCCTAGGTCGTTCTATGGCCTTTCACATGATGCCATGGCTGGGGAGTATGTTCTTTCCAATGCACATAATTTTAGTCTTACACTAGAATTTGCCACTTTTTTTTATCCTTTCTACTTTGTGGCACAAGAGGCTAATGTGGCATCCAAAATTTCTACCACTAGGCAAATAATTCAAACTAATGGACTCACATCTAGTTCAAGTCCTATTACCAAGGCTAGAGGAGCTCGAGTAGTCATGCCATAATATTTTCATCCTCTTAACACGAAAGAAAAATGCACCTTGTTGGCGAGGGGGGAGGAGACTATTACACCACAAGCTGTTAAGGCATCAAATTCTCATGCCCCAGGAATACATATACATTAGGAAAACACACAATTTTCCACTGATCAGCTTATGGAATGCTAACTTCAAATGCGTGAAGTGACGCAAAAGCTTGTGAATACACTGTTGTTTAATTTTTAAGATTTGAAGCTAAGCACTAGGGACATAATTGCACTACTAAAGGATACCCTAAACACTACATCAGGTCCTTTACCAATCCTTAATCCACATGCTATAGGGGTCCCATCCAACACTTTGGAAAAACACTTGATTGGCTCACGTGTTGTAGATGGCATTTGTAATCTGGTCACTAGTTCTAACATGGTTAAATGAATGGGCTTTCCTCCCTATGATTCTACATTCACATATCAGAAAGAAGTTAAAAACACCTCACTTATGGATTTGTTACTTAACAAAGGCGTTTGTGGATAACCATTTTTTCCACAAAGTCTCTCACTCATTTTCGAAGGTGGTGCTTAATGAGAGAACTTCCATTGCCGCCGAAGTTGCCATTATCGACAATACTAGGTCAACAATCCAAGTGGGAGGACATACACCCAAAATGGTACTTCTTGATACAGGTGCCCAACCAGTGATTCTTAGAGTTCAATTCGTCATGAAGATGGGCATGCTTGACTCGAAACTACGAAAATCTATGTGGCAAATTCGCACCGCTAGTGGGAACGTAGAAGAGGTATTTGGGGAAAGGTTAGATTTGATTACACTTAACTTCAATGAAGGTACAGATCAAAAGCTTTGCCTACATGTCAAATGTTTAGTCACCAATGCCACCAGTTACAATGTGCTCATTGGGTAAAAGGCCCTGTTTCCACCAGGTTTCACAATTGATAATTAGTTTGAGCATGTGTACTACCGAGTGGATTGGGAGACTAATGGCCATCACCTAGGATACATACCCCTTGATTTACATGGGAACCATAGTTCTATGGCTCGCCATTGTATGCTCAAGGAAGCACACACTATTTTTTACATCCAACAAGCTAACCATAAATGGACAGAGGGAGATGAAGAGGAGACAGTTTATGCTCAAGCTACTGAAAGCTTGAGGGTGGTTCCTATTAACATTCAACATGGACCAGAGTTTTTACAAAGGTTTAAACATCCCATGAGCCCTTGGTCAAAGCTTTGTTTAGTTTTGAGAAGATGGAGAGCCATGGCGAACTAATTAAGCCAGTACTTCATTAGTTAATCACTGGGACACCGCCTAAGGAAGGGATTACATTACTAAAGTTCTTTGGTGGTATTGGTATAGGTCTCGAAGCCATACTACAATCAGGGATAGTGGTTCGGAGGTATTTCTACGTAAACATTGATCCTATTGTAAGGCAAGGGGCATCATCAAGAATGATGGAGTTCATAACTAAATTTCCACAACAATTTGCAACCACCACATGGAAGGCTAGTTTCATTTTCTTGCTCTTTGACATACAATTAATTCAAAAAAAACATATGGAATTACTTGGCCCCATGGACCTCATCATTTCAAGTTGGGAGTGTCAAGGATTTTTAGCAGTTGGATTTGGAAAAAGCTTAAGTGACACAAGATCTGGTCTCTTCACAAACATGGTACGATTAATCACTTGGGCTTAATCCATTTCTCCTACGCTTGGTTATGTAATTAAAAACACCCCTCCTCAGCTTGACCAAAGGGAGAAAGTCCATGAGCACTACACGTTGGTCAAGCATTACCTTGGAGAACTATTCCTACTTGATGCGGCACAGTGCAATTCTTATGTTCACCGACTACGCAATTGGTGGACCAACCTTGCACCACTCTCAATTCTATAGTTGGCTTTGAGATACACGATTAGAGACCCCAACCTGTAGGTTTTTCACATATTGGATGATCAAAACTCTTGCCAACCAATTACAAGGTAAGAAAAACCTCCTTGGTTTCCTACGAACACAATAGGAAAACCAATAGGTGTTTGGCCCACCTTTGTCTCCTTCCCAGGAGCACACGCCTTTCAAGGAAATGGACCAGGCTTGGTGTATCGTCATGCTTTAACCACTTGGGATGAACCAAGCCCAAAAGAAAGAAAAAGGGTTATGGGGTTTCAAACTAGCACAATTAATCACATTAGGGTGATTAGATTGGAGTGTAATGCTCTACTAGGGAAAAGCATGGACCTAAACTCCCTTACATGGTTGTTGGTAACATGTGTACTCTTTCAAATGTACACAACACCAACACTGATTCAATCGGCTTATAGTTTTGGCGATGCAACTACATGGTACCCCGACCAAGTATAGTTGCATATCTTCAACATTCTACACTTCACTCTTAATGTTGGGGGGGAGGAAAGACCATGTAATTTGATTCAAATTGTTTTTGATACATCTGGAAATACATTAGCTTCTGGAAAAATAATTACAACCTTTTACGAATCTATGCAGTTCAATAATGGAAAACCCAATACACCAGGTTTTTCAAACACACTTTCCAACTACATCCCATGTGTTTCCAACTACCCTTTCGTTATGGTGAACCAACTCACCAAGAAAGAGAGAAACCAAGTCATAGATTAGTAATTAAGTATGAAAATGTGTTCGCATCCTCAATGAAACACTTAGGTAGGTGTAAGACCATGCAAATCTCTATAGACCTTAGAGATGAAACACCCATCTATTGAAAGAGGCATAGGTTGAACAAGCATGTGTGGGAACTAATAGATGAAAGATGCAAAGGGCTCCATGAAGTTGGTCTCATTTAGGTATCAAGTTCTAATTTCATAGCCACTACAATAATGCTAACAAAGAAGGATTTAGTTGGATTATGGACTGAGAAAAAGATGTGCGAGGATTATAGGCCTTTGAACCTGGTTACACCTCAGGATAGGTACCCCATGCCCATCCCTGAAGAACTGTTTGATAGCATTAGAGACTCAAACATCATCACAATTGTGAATCTAAGGCAAAACTTCAACTAAATTGTGTTCACTACGAAGGATCGCAAGAAAATGACATTCCATGGAAGCAACAAGTTGTGGGAATGGCTTGTGATGCCTTTTGGATTCAAGAAAACACTTGTCTTCTTTCAACGAGTCTTAGACCAGGTTCTCGAAGGGGTAAATTTCCTCAAGTGCTACATAAATGACGTTCTAATGCATAGTAAGGGACTCCTGCAACACTTGACTCATCTTGAAGAGTTATTCAAGAAGCTCCACGAAGTCAATATGAAGATTTGTTGTAAAAGTGTGAGTTTTCTATCACCTCAGTAGTCTACTTTGGACATAGAATTTTGCCAAATGGTATTATGGCTCATTGGGCCAAAGTAGTTGGAAATGCCCAATCCTATTGATGTTCACACTTTGAGGAGTTTCATCAAACTAAGTAATTATTACAAGATTTATGTCCAAGATTTCAGTACTATTGCTCATCCTTTCTATGCATTGTTAAAAAAGGATGTTGCTTGGACATGGAGTGAAAAGGCTCAGGAAACTTTCCACACACTCAAGGAAAAACTTTCAAAGTTCCCCATTTTGAAAAGACCTAATTTCAGCAAAGTCTTCATTCTACACACTAACTGGAATGCTCTTAATATTAGTGTTATTTTTGGCCAACTTGATGAGGAAGACAAGGAATATGTTATCGTCTATGTATCCTGAAGCAACAACAAGGCTAAGAGCTACTACTTTTCATACAAAGGGGAGTGTTTTGCTGTTGTATGGGCCGTCGTACATTTCAGGCCCTATCTTTATGGCACCAAGTTCACTTTATGTACCGACCACCAACCTATCAAATGGTTGATGACCAACGATAAGCTTACTAGTAAGTTAGCTCATTGAGCACTTATACTTCAAAAGTATGAGTTCAAGGTTATTCACCGACCTGGTATTACACATCAAAATGTAGATACCATGTTGCGGAGACCCCTCACTACTTTTGAAAATTTCTTAGAAGCCAAGCAAGACTTCGATTAGATTCCAACAATACATGTATCTTATGCATCTAATTATTTTGCACTACTACAATGTAACATGGTTGAACATCCCATTGTGGATATATGGGAGGACTTGGACACTCTGAGGTTTCTTCAACATGGGGAATACCCTCCCCAAGTTACATCAATTCATCGAGATCGTATACAACAACGATCTAAACGTTATTCATGGAAGGACAATCACCTCGTTTGATGTTTACCACAAGGCGACAAAGTGGTTCTTCCACCACGTGAACAGCTTGGTATTATTCAAAAGGTACACTTGGAGCTTGGACATTTTGGAGTTAAATGTATTTATAGCCTTCTTGCTCCTCATTACCATTGGAGAGGTATGTATGCTCAAGTCCGAGACATCATTGTTAGGTGTGAACAATGTGATAGAATGAGAACTTCCTTCTCCTCTCAGCAATTCACACTTTCTCCACTCCTTATTCAAGGCATGTTCTATCATTGGTCATGTGATTTAGCTGGAAAATTACCACAAACCTCTAGGGGTAATGTCTACATCATGATTATGATTTAACATTTTTCAAAATGTGTCAAGCTTGTTATGTTGCCAGACAAGTCATCACATAACACCAACTAGGCTTTCTCATAATAGGTCTTAAGTAGGTTTGGGGCTTGTACTAAGTGCCTTACAATTCAAGGATCAAAATTTAAGGGAGAATTCCAAGACCTACTTGACCATGCTTTCATTGACCATTACCAGACTTCAAAGGATCATCCCCAAGCTAATGGCCTTGCAAAGAAGATGGTTCAGACATACAAGAAGGGACTTCGGAAGATTTGCCTCATTAGGAACAAAGAGGATTGGGACCTAGCCCTACCTTACATTGCCATGGGTTATAGGATGTCCAAACACGCTTCTTTGTCTCATTTCTCTCCTTGCTTTGTATTTTTTGGGAAACATCCCATTCCACCCTCTTCCATTATTGTTCAAATGAACCAAGTTGTGGACTTGGACTCCCCAGCCACTTAAGCTAGGGTCATCGCAAAAAGGGTTGCCCTATTTAGGAAGGTTATGCCTATGGCCATGGAGAATTTGTCCATTGCACAACTCGAGACACCTTACGATATGCACACACACAAGGTGGTAATTATAAACCTAAGGTGAGACAATTTGATGTTGGTGATTTTGTGTATCTTTAACGCCAACCTAATGATACTCTAAACATTTTTTCAGGTCGCACCATCTTGAGGATTAAGGCGATCAAACCTTCAGGTGTGTTGGAGTTATAAAGAGCTAATGAATGCATAATTCAGGATCACTCCAAAAACTGTGCACCTTGCCACTTGTTGAACTTAGATCCTACCATCATCACATTAACTTGGATTCTTCCATTTGACTACCCATGTCAGGTATGTCAGAAGACAAACAATGCTGATCAAATGTTATTTTGCAATAATTGTAATGGTGGATACCATCTGTTCTGCTTTAAGCCAGAGCTCACTGAAGTTCTTGCTAACATTTGGTATTATTCATCATGTTCTCTTATAGGACCTTGATTTTTACTCAGACCATGCCACGCTTTTCTTGACTCAGGTCGGGGGGGGGGGATACATGAGAATTCATTTCAGCCTCCTCTTGTGCATTGTATGCATATGTGTGTGCATCTCTTTTTGGTTGATTAGTTTCTACCTTTGACTAGGTTTTAGTCTTTTTGTTTAGTAGAGTTTATTATGGATTTACACCCTTATGACATCGTACATCACAACACTACACGTCATGACAATTGTCATGCCCATATGCATGGCCTCATACATGACGGCCAGTTACGGGCATGCCACTCATGCCTTTTAGGGTTAATGTACGTTCTTAAGGTCAATGTAGGTTTTTAGGTTACTATATGTTATTAAGTGTTTTAGGGTTATGACTTGTTTAGGGTTTCAGCTTGTTAGTAGTTGTATAAAAGGCCAAATTTTTCCTTTCTCTTGTTAATTTTTCTAAAATTCTTTTGTTAGTGAGAGTTTCTTCCATAATCAGATTGGATTTTTAGATGTTTTAAAAAAACTAATAAGAGAAGGGAAGAACTTGGCCTTTTATATAACTACCAACAAGTTGAAACCCTAAATAAATCGTAACCTTAAAACACTAAATAACATATAATAACCTTAGAACGTACATTGACCCTAAGAGCGTACATTAACCCTAAAAGGCACGAGTGACATTCCCGTAACTGGCCATCATGTATGAGGCCATGTATATGAGCATGAAAACTTCCCCTTTGGCTACTTGGGTAAACTACCTATCTAGGTGGGTAAGTGGGTACAAAATGTAAGTGGTTCCATCATACCTGTTCATTCACCTATTTAGATAACTATTATGGTAGGAAAGGTAAGTGGTCACCATGTAGGTAGGTGAGTTGGTAAAACACTTGGTGATTACTAGGTAGGAAAAATAAATGATCACAATGTAGGTAGGTAAGTTGGTTAAACATTTGGGGACTATTAAGTAGGTAGGTAGATACGTATGGATGATTAATACATAACTAACCATTGTAGTGAGCTAGTGAACATGAACACAATGAAAAACTATTTCCTATCCACATAACATCCATCTTGCATGTTTTTCTGGTGGGTTGTGATTAATTTTGGTTGGGGAAGTATCAGGTCTTTTTTTTTTCCCGAATTTTTGATTCAAAAAATTAGCTAATCGAGTTTTCACTAAAAAAAATTCCCAATTAAAAGTGTTTAATAGGGTTTGTTTATTGGGGTTTTGGGTGGCATTTTTAATGATGAGTGAGAATGGTGGCATCCAAAACCAATCATCATGTTTTTTCTTTCAATTGGATGGAAATGTATCTTGTATTAAATGTAAGCTTCTTGCATTGGATGTTAAAAATTTATGCCTTTTTGTTGGATGAAAATTGCTCCACCATTCAAGATGTCCACCCTTGCTTTTGTTGGCTTGCCTCTTAACAATTTGGCTAAAATGACCATGGACTTCCCATATTTAAAATATAGCCATAAATGTTGTGTTGAAGTATCTGTTCCCCCCTTTTTCCCTAACAACAATAATTCGAAAAAGAAAGGAAAAAGGGTTGGGAAAGAAAGGGTTGATAAATTATTTAATTAGCAAAAAAAATCACACAAAATAGAGTTGCATTTGAAGAAACTTGACAACTTGAAGGCTATGGTGCACATTGCAAAACATGGATCAATAATATCAATATTTAACAAAAATTTTGAACTAAAAAACCAATATTGATCAAGTGTTCAAATAATGTGTTAAAACCCTATTTGTAACTAACTATTACAAATTGATTATTTATTTCATTCAAGATAACTAGAGTGATTTAAAAACTTATTAAAAATTTGATGTGAGTCATATAAAACATTAAAGAATTTATTCATAAAGTTGGAAAAATACAATAACAAAACTTTGAGTTAGAGTAAAATTGACAACATTAATGAAAACACACAATAGAATTACATCACATAAAAGTAACACATGATGAAACATGTTTTGTTTTTAAATTCATAACGAATTGTTTAGTATTTGGTGTTTTTGTGTTGCACAATGTTGAAGGTGTGCAAGTTTTCATTTTCTACATTGCTTAATTAGTTTCGTGTGTTCAACTTATGTTAGCCTTTGTTGTTTGCATTTCTCTCATGCAATCAAATTGTGCAAGCTTTTGCTTATTATGTGCACTTTTGGTAAAAGAGTTTTTTTAGTCAACAAAAATAAAAGGTTGAATATCACTACTAGAAATCTTGTCGTTTGCAACCAGTCACTATACAACTGGCATGCAACTGGTTGTCGTTTGCAACTATCTCGGTCATGTTTGCAACTATAAATTTGGTATTGTATAAATTTTCAACCATACGGTTGTGTGTGCAACTAATGTGCAACTAAATGTGT
>Ga0116227_10011851_pt1 | contig 14477 bp, 6 predicted proteins | sample S1TSphgellanicum_FD_89693 | JGI IMG/M metagenome (GOLD analysis project Ga0116227, IMG submission 89693) | Host-associated microbial communities from peat moss isolated from Minnesota, USA - S1T2_Fb - Sphagnum magellanicum MG | ecosystem: Host-associated > Plants > Peat moss > Unclassified... | reverse complement strand
TCACAAAGACCTCAAACAAAGCTACACAAAATAAAATAAATAAATAAGAAGGAACACCAAAAAAAGAAGAATGAAAAAGTCCCAAAGAAAAAAGAAAAAATTATGAACGAAAAAAGGGAGGGGAAAAAGGAAGGAAAAGGAAGGGAGGAGGCAGGAAGGGAAAAACGAGATTTTTTGGATGGTGCACTAATGAGTGCTAAGTCATTCAAGCCCATAGAAATAACTCTTTACAAATGGTTCTATGGGGTTTCATGTGTTTACTATATTTGTCTATGGTTAATTCATACTTTTACTCACATCTAAAAGTTTTCTTTCATGTTATAGGTGTACATGTGGAGAACAAAACAACACAATTTCCTCTACCTTGGTTTTAATATTAAACTTATCCTTTAAATCATCATGTGTTTTGTCCTTAGTTTGACCCTGTGATCCATGTTGCAACCACAATTTCAGTTTTGCCATAAAGTCATTGTAACTAGGTACTATTTAATGGCATCAAACATCATTAGTTCATAACATTTGTGGGATATTATTTTGATAGAACTTGATTAATGAAGAATATGTGTAGGGTGAAAGTGCAGGTAAGTTACATCTAGAACTAGGGGTGAAATTTTTGTGAAGATCAATTTATGTGCTAATGTGACATATATCAACTTATGTGTTAAATTAACCACTTGAACACAAGTTGAACATAGCAAAACCTAATGTGAATGTTTTTAATATTGATTTCGAAAAGAAAAAAACTCAGTGGCATGGTGTTGAATTAAATTTATTTTTGTGCTTCATGTTTAAAATCACAATATTTAAAATAATTTACAATTTATTAATGATCATAAATTATTCCAAATAATTAATTACCTTTTTTGGGGGCTACCTTTGGAATTATAATCCAAGTAGGTCTTTGTTCCATGGTCATTTTTTGCAACATTGCCTTTTCAAGACAATCATTGCAATTGTTTCATAATATGTGGGTTTTTACAACATGTGTTGCATAACATAGATAGTTACGAATAAAAACCTCAAATTCTTGAATTTCTTTCTTGAATATATACATTTTTAATTTCACCCAATGACAATTTTTGTCAAATTGTTGATGCAACAAAACTAGGGGTTGGGCCTTGCAATTTATCACATAATAACTACCAATTGAATCATTTACTAATTAATCCAATGCAAATCAACAATGAAAATGTTATACACTAAATTCTAGTAATTAATGATACTAATTGATTAATATTAAAATTTAGTAATTGAACCAATAGCTAATTATTTAAGGCGTTGCAATACATCACATAATGATGTAGTTTCAAAAGGTTCAAGGCTATTAATTAAGTAGCCTTAAAGGATGCAATAACATTCACTCAATAGATTTGTTTTTTTTAAAAAACAATTGTTTGTTCTTTGCCCACCTCCCATCCAAGGTTTCCCTAGTGCCCTTTGTCCACATTGTTTTAATTTTACTTTGTATAAGGTTTCAAGGGTGTGGATCACATTGTAAATAAAATCATCAATCTATGTTGCACTTTGCACCATTGTGGTTTATGAAGTTTTGAAGGTCTTTGGAAAAAAAAAAAACCACAATATTTGTATTTAAAGGGTGAAAATTTTGAGGTCCTTACAAATTTCAACATGTGTTTTTCTATTCACCTTTGATTTTTTAAACCCTAAAACCTTGAAATTGTAAAAAGAAAGACCATAATATTCACACATTAATCAATTTGAATGACTTTTATTAATTTATAATAAAAAACAACGTGTTCATTACGTTAATAAATTGAAGTTTTATATTGGAATCTTGCATGATGGTCAATGTCATTGCTTTGATTTGTGAGGAACATAGTGGGTCAAGGATATCATTACATGAATGGGATGTTAACGTGACATAATATGGGATTATAACATTGTGATTGGGACCTATATGAATGCTAACACAAAAAAATGGAAATGTAAGTATTATGAACAGTTACGTTTAACTGGTGCCACCAAAATCACAACTCACTTTCCAAAAATGAAAAATTCAAACATCAACTAGATGTCCCAATGTCCTTGAGGAGGTATTTGCTTTGTTTAATTCAAAAGGGTGTGGGAGCAACATTTGCAATTGGTTTGTTACAAGGGAAAATCCTAAAACACAATCTTGTATAATATTTGTTCCAAAATTCCACCGGGCCAAATTTCTTTTTTTACATCTTAGCATTTAGTTTTGAAGCAAAAGGCAACACTTGATATTAGTAAGCATTTTTACAAGTGTAATATTTCATTCATGATGTTAACATTTTAGCATGGAAATGTATGATCAACTTTGTTGCAAGAGTTAAAATGAAGGATTATATGGCACCTTAATGGGAGCAATTATGTACGTAATGTTTTACAAGAAGACATACAAAATATTATGAATGACCTTGAGCCTATGAAGTGAGGGACATGAAGAAGAGAGTGCGCTTGAAAATCTTCAAACATCAAGACCATAAGAGAATCAAAATGAACAATTTTGTAAATTTCAATGGGACCACCATCGAAATGGTCCCCAATTTCCCAACATCTTTTTTCTACATAAAATCTCAAATGGTATGCATGGTAAGGAATTTTAAAGGCACGAGAAACATGTCAACTTTGCATTAACTACATATATTGATTTTTTAAATTGTTAATTTATAGTTTTTACAAATGTTAATTAATTAGTTATTAGTTACATTTTTAGTTATAGTTAGTGGTACATATAACCATGTATTAAGTACATATTTAATTTTTGTAAGTGTTAAATCATAATTTATATAATTATTAATTATCTTGTTAGTTATATTATTAGTTAGTAGTTTAGATTTGAATTAGTTTTGACCTGGTGTTGGGTAACTAATTTAGTTACTAATAAAAATCAATTAGTTTATATAAGGAAGTGAGTTTGAATTTTTTGTATTTTTGTTCATTTGTAATAACATGCATGCATAAGAATAATGATATTCTTGTGTACATGTATTTTAAAAGGTATATTTTGTATATGAACAAAATTGTTAAAGGGTGAAATTGTGGCTTTTGAAAATAATGGTTCTTAAGGAGGTTAGGCCGAGATAACAAAGTTAACTTTTTAACACTCCCAAAAGAAACTACCCTCATTTGCTCACTCTATTACAATTATTCAAGTAATAGTTAAATGATCACACAAAAGAAAAAACAAATAAATAGTTTCGTCTATCATTTAAAGAAAGATCTAATGTCTTGTTTATAAGCTATTCTAGCAGTGCCAAAGGAAGAAAATATAGAAAGTAAGTAAGCAAGATGAGAATGATTGAAAAATAACTAACCTTTAGGGCTCTATAGTACTTTCAATGTTGCTGAATGTTGCCCAGTGGGTTTACAAGCCTTCCATAGTTGTTGTCCCCACCTTTATAATGCATGTAGTACCCCATAAAACCTTCCCAATGTTGCCTATTGTTTGTAACCCTTGCACCTTTTCATGGTTATTGCTTATTGTTTGCAATAGCCCCATTTATTCTGCAAACATCAACCTTCAAATATTCTTCCTTCCTATTGCCACATACTTGCTACTACCTTCTTATGGCAACTAGTGATTTCCTATTCCAAAGTCTAAAACTTAACATACATTCTTACCCTTTTTGTAGAAGAAACACTATAAAAGTAACAACACATTAGATAAGCTCAAACTATACTACCTTCCTCATATTCTAATAAAATAAACTCACACAAAACACATGAAAGTTTTTCAACCATTTTCCATTGAAATAACACACAAGTACATTTCCAAACTATTCCCTCCTCTTTAATGTTACACCACACACCTCTCCAAGAAAGTTCTCCACTTCAAATCACATTACAAACTTATCAAATGTCATAAAAATCCTCATGTGATCTTCCTTCACAAAGTCACACAAGACTCACATTGACTCCATGAAAATAGGATTCTTATTTTAATCTCTTCCTAAAAATCTCATAACTGATTGGGTGGTTTATGCCCAATGATGCGCTAACATGAACTACTTAATCTCATTAATTTCACCATTTTGGTAAGGGATGATAAATTTGCCACTAACAATTATTAAAATTTAATAGTTACTAAGATGTTTATGATAATAACAAGTCTAAAAAAATTTACCCCTTAACAAAAACATATCAATAATTTTTAATAACTATTGTGCATTCAATCCTTAACATGAACATCCAATCTCCCCTTTAATATATATATTTAAATATTATTCCAAAGCTTGTAATGTTAACATATCCACCAACATTTAGCCTTGGAAAACAGGTGCCAAACTAACACAAACTTGATACTCATAAATCCATAAATGTGAATTAGGTCATAATGGATACATTCGAATCCACTTCCCACAATGGCATATGAACCATTTTGATTCACAAATAATCCCTCAAACAATAGAGATATCTGTAAAATCAAGAAAAAGACACCACCAGTACCCTGAATTTGGTCATACACAGGGTGAGATTGAAAAAAAACTTGCAAAAAAGTATATTAACATTCAAGGGGGGGGTGAAACTCAGAAAACGATCACTTTTAATGGTTTTTGAGTTTCACCCTGTCTTTATTTTTTTCTTGAGCGGCTGTACTGCCGCTACATAGATTTTCATTGCTCCTACATGTACAGCTACTATAATTCCTCTCAAACCTTGTGCATTCAATGCTGAGATTCAACATTTCGTACTGAGTTTCAGCATTTCATACTAAGATTTAACAAAATTTCCTTAGGATACCACGACAAGAGGGGTTAAGGGGTGAAAGGAGGCCCAAAGACAGGGTGTCTTTAAGGATATATGTAATGTACTCAACAATTTTGCTAGATCTTTGTCATAGACATCACATTTAGAGGTGTTGACCTTTTCTTACTAAGATTATGAATGAGAACTTCTACTACGAAAACAATGTTGTTAACACAAGTACAATAACAAAATCTACCAACAAGTACAAACACACAAAGAAAACATAAAATTGTTTTTTAACCACAAGAGTTCTTATAAAAAAATGAACTCACACATACACAATAAAATCTTGTAGAGCAAAAACTACTGAAAAAATGAAATTTAAATAACAAAATGCCATGTTCAACTCATCAAAGTATAAGAAGATTTTGGAATGAAGCTAGATCATATGCAAAGAGTTCAAGTAGGGTAAAAAAAAAACTAAATGCCTTGTTGAACTCATTATAGTACCCCAAAAAAAATGCAAATTAAACTAGAAAACAACAAAATGCATAAACAAGTTGCTAGAATATAATGAAAACAAAAGCAAGCCTTTCTAAACTAAGCTAAAGACAAAACATGTCTTACACTTTCACTCACAAAAACCTTTTCCAATGTTAAACATTGAAATAGAAGAGCAATTATATAAAACCCAAAACGTATTTGGATCTTACTTTAATGAGAAAACATAAACTAGGTTCACATGAACCCTCAATTGGGGTTTACAACATGTTAGGGTACCTTCATAAAGACACTAAATTAGTGCTCCCATCACCTTAGAACCTTTTTAAAAAAATTACTACTTTACATAATATACCTAATTAGCTACCAGTTAGGATACAATAAAAGGATAATTAATCAAAATTTTCATGACATTGTACAACATAGTGACACATATACATGCATTTGGTTTTTCAACCAAACAAGTGCAATCTAAATCCAAAATCATGTCAAACAAAAAAATCACCAACCTTTTGCATACTTGAAACAAATCCAAAGTTGTCATGTCTATATTCAATAAAATTCATCCTTGATACATAAATCTTTTCACTTCATTCTTTAAAAAAACATAACCAAACAGAACCCCAAAATATCCTTTCATCATTTATGAACACTACAAGATCAAATTAGTAAATAAACACAAATCTTACATATAGAATTTAACATTTTTGAATTTATTTGAATTAAATACAATTTTTTTTCATAAACTAAGAATATTCCAACCATGAAAATAAATCTCAAAGTCAATAAAGATACCTTATTTTAACCAATCCATTACCTTCATCATGTTAGCATTCACCTCACAAGTGCTAGAGTGAATCACTTGAACCTATATGTATTTTAAAACGACATATGAAAAACACATACCACATCCTTCATCCTTAATATATCACCTGAAATTAGTTACACTCATCACTCAAATTTCCAACCTTTGATAAACAGTCCTAATTCAAAGCAAAACCTGCAAATCCATACACACACACATATATAACCCTTAAAAATGAACCTCAAATTGAAAGAATGTTTTTTTTTGGCTCAAATCCAATTCTTGGTAACTTGGGACTGCAATGGGCCAATTCTAGTCTCTTTTTTCAAATTTTTTTTTCCAGAAATCTTGGTTTTGGTTCCACACACAAATAGAATTGATATCCATATGATTCCAATTCTTGAAAGGTTCTAGTTCCAGTTCCAATGATTAGACCCAAATTTGGGGGAAAGGGTTGAGGGAAGCAGATGTGAGTTTTTGGAATTTGGCATCCCCAAATTATTCCATATGGTTATTTTTAATGTTCTCAATTTGATCCCCAAGTTCCTGATAACAGTACACTTTATCATGTATATTTTGTCCGAAGTCCTCCTCTTGTAAACTATATAGGCAGCCCAGAAGAGAAGACTACATTATGTCTATTTTGTGAGTGCCAAACGTTTGCCCACTGCAGTTACATCACTATGCCATTTGGAGTGGTTCTGTTTAAAAAATCTCCCGAAGTGGGTTTTTTTGTGGGTTGTGGACCAGCTAATGAAAGAGGTGCATGACCAAAAAGAAAAAAAAAGACATAACTCCCCCCCGCCCCCCCGCCCCCCACTTATATCACTAGGCCATTTGGACTGCTTCTATTTTAAGAATCTCCCAAAGTGGGTTCTTTTGTCGGTGGTGGACTAGGTAATCAAAGATGCAGCCCTGCAAAACTTCATTTATAAACACACTGTAGATTTGGAAAATGTACAAAGGAATAAAAATAAAAATAATAAAATTTTATGGGACATCAAGTTAGCTCAAGCTTGATGTCAAAATCTCTCCAAGTTAAAACCTGATCACTTGTAATAGGTTAGCTCCATATAAAAAATCGATCATCTGTAATAGGTTGGTCGTGGTGATGGGAGGTGTGTCCTGAAAGGGTGGAGGTTGGAAAATAGCTAGACTTACAACTACCACCCAACTTAAGATGAAAAATGTTTGCATCCCTTGTGAAGAGATTCATGATCAAAAAAAAAGTCATAGCTTCCCCCTCTAGGCTCCCACTAACCAATACTAACATAGCATAACCACATAAACATAACATGATCCTATAAAATTCATTTAAAAACAAAATGCACAAGTAATGTGCAAGAACCTGAACCCTGTACATGTTCTTGAATGCACTAACAGTTCAGTGTGTAATACTGTAGCCTTGAGTAAGTTTTTACATTGACAAAACAGATAATTATTTTTTTCCAAAAAGGAAATTCGTTTTTAAAATTTGAAATTATAATTTTTTTCATCATCTAATGTACTATTGTGATATGAGCAGTGAAATTATCCAGAGTGTAATATAGGAAAATTATGATGATTTTCAACATGTTAACTTCATATCTTCACAAAATTTCATTTCACTATTTTGAGGATTATTTAATGACGAAACTGACTTTAGGGTAAGGTAGCTGTTAGTTCACTCAAGATAACTAAAAAAACAAATTCAAATCATCAAATCAAGCAATTTCATTGGTCCTAACAATTTTTCTTCTCAGCTACACTCAAGCCTATTCAACACACTCTAGACATTAGTACAATAGTATTATAATCCTTGTCTGTATACCAACCGTGTTAAAAAAAACCTCACTCTTTCCTTCTGGGAGAAAGAATAGCTTGTTACAATTCTTGAAGTTTCTCTTAAGTTCAAATCTTAGAATTTATTTATTTTTGAACTCTTGAAAAGAGTGAAGTTAAACCCATATTCTGAACTTACACCAATTACAATAATAAGGAACTTGCTTTCACGAAAGGAAAAACTGAAATTGTAATGGTCTTCCCTGGTAGAAACAAAGATAGGAACTCATTCGTTCAATGACAGAAAAAAAGTATGAGAGGAAAGCTGACTTGAAATTGGAAAAGTGGCCAAAGTAGAACTGAGCTACAGTTATGGTTGCCGACACATCCATCTAGTCCAGGATTCTGGACGTAGATTACTGCAAGCCATGATTCGTGGACAAGGCAACACGAAGTAAGGCCTTTCACTGCAGTGTCTAAGCAATTGCACAAACCACTGTTCACACGTGAAGTAATGTAGAGTCCCAGGACCCAGTGTAGCTATAATAAGGATGCATGCTTATGTCCCAGTGCATTTTCTTCTCCATCCAGTTCTAAATAATCCCCTGATGCTGCTGTATTAACAAGCTGGGAGATTTGTCAGCTCAGAAAGAGCTGATTAGGGTAGACCAGCCAGTGACCGAACACTTAAACGCTCAAGGCAGACTGGATCCAAAGGGAGGGCTCTGTTGTTTCTGGTGTCCAAACAAAACTTGAACGCCTCCTCTTGGCACATCTGACACACTAACAACAATGAAAAAATAAAATCAGAAATGAGAAAGTTATGGCCCCCCAAAAGTGAAGGGTTCAAGAACTCAAAAAAAACAAACCACCGAACCCTACAAAACTTGATCCCCAAACATCTCAAAAATTCCTTGTATGTTTCTCTGTTACTATTAAAGGTCAAAGTTGATTTGTAGAACTTCAGTTGATGCTCCTATCACATTTTAAATCGTTTAAAATGAATAAAAAATAAGGAAGTTATGAGGTTTGAAAGTAGGAGAGGTCCAAAGCAAAGAAAAAAAAGGAAAAAACACATTTTGTAAGTTGAAAAGCTCATTTTTCTTCTTGTTATTTTTTCATTACTCCTTTTCCTTTGCAATTCAAAGATAATTTCTAGAGCTTGAGGAGGCGCTCCCATAACATTTTAAATGACTCATTATGACACACATATGATGAAGATATAAATAAGTGTTCAGTCATAAGCAAGTGTTTGATGATGGGCCAGTGTACCCTACACACACTCTCTGCTTGTCTGCAATGTCCTCAAACTCTGTTTGCAGCTACCTTCATGCACAGCTCCTATATGTGTCGAAGACTCCACCAGAATTGCCATAGCTAGTTTTTTTGGAAAGTCTGAACTTTGATACACTTTTTCTTTCTTTGGGGAGGGTGCAGGACATATTGTGTAGGACTCAGTTCGGAAGAGCAGTGCAAGGACTGATTTCAGGTCGACTTGCTGCTACATTCCTACACAGTTCCTATCTGTGTTGAAGACTCCACCAGATTTGCCATAGCTAGTTTTTTGGAAAGTCTGATTGTTGATGCCCTTTTTCGTTCTTTCAGGAGGGTGCAGGACATATTTTGAAGGACCCAGTTCTGAAAACCAGTGCACAATCTTTTTTTTTTTAATGTGAGAAATGGCTTGATTCTTAAATTAAAAAATTTTGAGAATCGAAATAGGCGATTATGAAACTAAAGTTAACAACTGTCCAACACTGAGATTAACCAGATAGATAGTACACAATTTATGACTGCATTCAGACCCACAAAAATTATAATTAGGAAAAATAAAGCTAAGGTATAATATACTGTAAACCTGGGTGGGGGTTAACATGCGAGGCAATTGCAGAAAAAGAACAGTGTTCAAAAAGTGCATAAATAAATAAATAGGCGTTGCCTGCTAGTGTCTCGCATTGTTGTCTTCTCCTCCTTCTCCATGTCCAAATTACAAGGAGTGATTTACATTCGTGCATGTGCAGGGACATACATATATGCCGATTACAAGGTCTAGAGTTTAGCCAGGAGGGTTGTTAGAAGAGCAGATGCGGCAGGAAGCACTGGCAATAATTATCATCAGTTGAATCCGCTGAAGCTGCATTAGCAAGCTGGGAGATTTGTCTCACAAGGACCTGACTGCAAACACTCTGATTGTCCACACCATCTTCAACTCTCTTTGCTGCTACTTTCCTGCACAGCACCTTATCTCAAAGACTCCATCGTCACCTCAAAGTGGTGCAATTTTTTATCAATTGGGTTGATTTTCCATAGCTTTTAAAAAAAAAGTTTGATTGTTGGGTTGGTTTTCGATACCATTTGTTTTGAAAGTCCGATTGTTGATGTTCTTTTTTTTTTGTTTTTTCTGGGTGCAGGACATACTGTGAACGACTAAGTTCTCAAGAGCAGTTCAAGGACTTATTTCAGGTCGAACTGAGAAGAGGTAGCACGATGTCAACAGGGTGAAGCATGATAGGTTCAGATGCTGACCCACCATTGGTGCAATGGTTGGCATCGGTGGTGTCTGGTGATGTAATGGAGATGGCAAAACTCATGGTTTTATTGATTTGCATCACCCTGACTGCCTGTGGCCTTAACCAAAACAGATGTACGCCATCAGCCACTCAATCACAGGCTTCTTCTTCTCATAATTCTTCTTCACCCCCACCAACCGAGCCCATCAGTGAGGCCCTGCCCCTCCCATCACCATTCCCCCTCCTTGTCACTTAGTACAAGTCTTTAGTTGATTTTGTGTTATGTTTTCTATGTTCATCGTAACAAACTAAGGTGAGAGATTGAGGCAGCATTCTTGATCAGTGGTTCTTTTTTCTTGGGAATGTTTACTATTTTGAAAACATTTATGAAATTTTGGGGAATATGTTTTTTCTCTTGCTTCTTGGTAGAAATCAGAAAATTGAATGATAGGAAGTAAGTAAGTAATTTATGTAAAAAAGAAGCTGCTCTTGATTTGGCCATAATGAATGTGTTTGTTGTTCCACAAGAACTATTTTACATGAGAATTGGCAACTTATTTTTTCTGGCAAAGTTAGCAAATTTTTGACCTGAAAAATCTGATTTCAACATATGCAAATGATTTAAATATTTGGTGAAATGGCTCAAATTCGCCAGAATATGACTTTTACTTCATACCCAATTGCTGGATTTTTGCAATAGGTTCCAGCAAGTAGCAAAAAATATAAAAGGACACTTAAACATTTTAACTTTCATCTCTAGTTTATAGCCAAATTTGGCTAAATCTCCTTAGGAATGGATCACCACTTCACCTACATCATTTACTATTATTATTATTATTATTAAAATTTAAAGCACTGGTCCAAATAAGGAGCAGGGGCTATTTCACTAATGTTTTGGAACTTTTGTGTGCTGGCCTCTACCTAGCAGAAATAGTCTCAAGATAAATCCTTATCCTGTGGAAATTTCTGTCCTTTTTAGAGTAAGTTAAACTAAATTTGCTAATTTCTTGGAGAAATTTGCAAAAGAATTGATGTCACAAATTTATTATTTTAAAAAAATCCCTTAAACTAGGGGTCCATTCAGAAGAGATTTTTTTGGCATTTTTAAAGCCTCAATTGATATTACTATTGTGGCCTTGCCTTGGGCCTCTTTCAAAAACCATACCATGGAGGCCAAATAACTCTTTTCTTCTGGTTGAAATTGGATGAAGATCAGGGCTATTGAGAAATGTACCCAATAAGTATGCCCCACAATCTGTACAAGGAAATAGAGGAGGGAACAACATGTTGCTCACATATTTTAGGGTTTGCGTTTTTCTTGCAGGCATCCCAGGAGCAGTGGAAATTCTGAACTCCATTGAAGGGTCACTGGAAAATATCCTAACGAGTGTTGTCAACTCAGATAATGATACTGTGGTCCCAACTCTACAAATTCTAAACGTGGTGGTGATTGAGATGCCTTCCCTTGCACTTCCTGCCTGACCTCAACAAGAGCTCTGTTGTTGGTACAAGAATATGTGTGTTTGGAAGAAAATATATAGCCAGTACCCCAATGGCTTTCCGTCCTAACTACGTTGCAAGTTGGCAAACCTTATGTTATTCTCTTTGTTGGCCTTGCCTTGGATATTGTGTTTAGATTGATTATAGAGTATAGTAGCTTAAGGGATTTTGGCCCCTAGGTAATGGGTCTATTTTTATATGAGGGTTTTTGAAAGATGGTATTTTGGCTTGTGTTGAAACTTGAGATTAATTATGGAATTATAATGTCTTGAAAGATTTTGGTTTCTTTTAGAGGATTTTTTTGAAGATTATATTTTTGCATGGTGAAATATTTGAGTTTTCATAGTCCTTTTTTTTTGCCTTAAGATACTTTTTAATGTAAATGGCAAGGCCAGAGTATGACACATCCTTTGTTTTGTTTGGAATTGTGTAATTTGTTGTGAGTGTGGTGTTGCCCTTAATTAATCCCACAACTTTGTATGGTTATGTTCAGGGTTTTATGTTTGGTTTTGTCAGGTATGTGGGTTGGTGAACTTCCACAAGAAGTCTTAGCCAAATTCTTGCAACAAGTGAGAAAGGACATTAGAAAAAATTAGGGTTCTTGCTATGTGTTGGAGACACTAGACTTTGTTATTTCCAGCTTTTTTTTTCTCAAAATATCGCAAATTTATAGGATTTTTTCCAAAAAAAATCCTTTGCAGGTCTTTGCAGGATTTGCAGTGCAATTTTCTTTGTCACCAAGCAGTGAAATTTTGCCAAGAAGAAAAAAGAAAAATGGCAATATGTCCCATATAAAAGGGTGTTTTGAAAACCTTATATTATTTTCTCCATTTTGTTTGGAATTGTGTGATTGATTGTGAGTATGGTGTTTCCCTTAATCGATCTCCCAACTTTGGATGATTATAGAGTTATCTTATAGTCATCCTCTCTTTGGGCCCTAGTTTGACCCAAAAATCCCTGATTCATCCCAAAGTTGAGTGTAGCACTGAGTGATCATAATTGGGTTTCCTTTAATGAAACTGGGTATCATCAGTTCATAAGATTCCCAGGATATTTAATCTGACTCTGACGAGACTGGATTTAATGAAGAATATGAACAGCAGGTGCGGCAAATCCCAAACTAGGGGTGAAACTTCTTTGAGGACCAATTTAGGGGAGAAAATTAGTTTGAGCCCCCTTTATTCTCCTGTGTACTGTTTTCATGCTGACTTTTGATTTCGCCCCCAGTTTGGTAAAAACTGGAGCCCAGTACCTCCAGTTTGAGGTGTTTTATAGATAACTTTATTATATTCATAACTTGTCCTTAGTTTGGTCAAATTGGAGGGCTTTTTCCTTCACAGTATTTTTTTCAATATCAGTTGGACAGTTTATGAAATAGGAAAAAAATGAGAAATCAAAAAATATGTATCTCAAACCAAAGATTTCAAATTTTATGATAATAGCACCTTAGTTAACTGCTTCGCACTAGTTAATGATGGGAGGAATCAATATGATCCAGGGGCATGCAAATTTGGACGTCTTGGACAATTGTGCTTTACATCCTGTTCAGTGTGCGTGCCTGTTTTTTTCCTGACAGATATTTCTGTTTTTTCAGAAAAAATTCTAGTGAAAATTCAACTAATTTTGCTAATGTCTTTGGAAATATTTGGCAAATATTTGATATCACTAAATTGAAAAAAAGAAAAAACCCCTCTTATCCTGCTGTCAAATGTAAGTCACAAGGTGTGTCGATGCAATTTTGGATATTTACTTTTCTTTGATTTCAATAACATTTGGTGGAAAACCTTTTGTCCTACTTCAATTTTTACTTCTTTATTTAAAGTGGCATGCTCAATCAATCAAATACTATTGCCTCTCTTGGAAGGATTCATGGACAAGTCTGGCTTTAAGTCACATAGGCTACCTTATAGACAACAATGATTCAAAACATATTCAAAATACATATTCAAATTTACATGGGGCATAATCATCCAAAGTTGTGGGATCAATTGAAGGAAACAACAAACTCACAACCAACTACACAGTTCCAGACAAACTAGAGAAAACAACATAAGGTTTTCAAAACATCTTCAAACACCCTTTTACATGGGACATAATCATCCAAAGTTGTGGGATTAATTAAGGGCAACAACATACCCACAACAAAACAGAGAAAATCACATAAGGTTTTCAAAACATATTAAAACGCCTTTAACATGGGACATAATCATCCAAAGTTGTGCGAATAATGAACATACTCATAACCAATTACACAATTCCAAACAAAACAAAGAAAATAACATAAAGTTTGCCAACCAAATGCAACCAAGAGGCCATGAGTTCACCCTTTTGAAGGCTAGTGCTGCCTCCAATAAGGTGGGCTCTCCCTCCAAGCAATAATGGCCACACAACATGGTTCTCCATTTTCCCCCCCCACAGACTAAGAAGTCCCATAGGTTCCCCTAATTCCCAACACTTTGAACAACCTATTCACAAAAAGAATCAATTATTCTAGGATTTTGCTTCTATGTATCACACATCGAGCACCACTGGATTGAACCAACAGCCACCAGTGCACTAGTTCAGGATGAGGCCGTTCAAGCCGTTTTGGGGATGAACCAAAAACATATCCTTTTCTCCTGCCCAAGGATTTTTCTACCCCCTTTTTAAGCCCAAAATTTTTCCCTCCTTCCTCACCCCCCCCCCCCCCCCCCCCCCCCCTTCCCCCCCCACCTCCATCTTTCTTT
>Ga0116227_10011850_pt1 | contig 14479 bp, 13 predicted proteins | sample S1TSphgellanicum_FD_89693 | JGI IMG/M metagenome (GOLD analysis project Ga0116227, IMG submission 89693) | Host-associated microbial communities from peat moss isolated from Minnesota, USA - S1T2_Fb - Sphagnum magellanicum MG | ecosystem: Host-associated > Plants > Peat moss > Unclassified... | reverse complement strand
TCAAGCCATTGAAATCAAATCCTTGCCTGAGCAGCATTACTTTTTCCTCTCCCCATGATGCAGTTTAAAGAAGAAACTCATTTGTGAGTTGACAAAGCATTCATTCTTGCGCAGGTGGCAGATACTGTCCTCAACAAGCCGTTCAAGAACGCTGTACGCCAGCGGTTCTGCGACTGGTCAGCAAGCTTCGTGGCAGAGCAGGTCAAGTCGGGCATCGCACCCAAGGACTGCAAGCTGGACCTCTCCGTCGGCCGCTTGAGGGACGAGGGCATCCACTGGATCTACGCTGGTTGGGAGCGCATCAAGGGAATGCAGCGCAGCGTGCTAGATGGCTACGCCAAGGCGAGCACCTTGCAGATCTTTGAGGAGGGGATGCGGCACCGGGCCGCAGTCGCGTGCGCGCAACTGGGCTTGCAGATAGAACTGTCGCGAGCGTCAGTGGCAGAGCTGGCACACGCAAACGAGGTGCTTGCCGAGGATGAGGAGGAGGCAGATGACGACAACGACAGCGATGCAGAGTCAGAGTTGAGCAACGGGTCGTCATATGCAGAGTGGGACTCGGACTTTGAGCTGCCTGTTGACAAATTGTCCATGTGCTTGAGGAGCATCCGCAAGAGAACAGCTACAGTGAGCGCAGACCCTGCTGATGAGGCAGCAGCATTTGGCACATCAGATGAAGATGGCGAATCAGCAGAGGATTCTGACAGTGCAGAGGCAGACGAGGAGTAGGGCAGCTCAGCTTGTGGAGCGCTCGCTTAGCAATAGCTAGGGAGTGCTGCAAAGGGTTCCTCAGGACTTTGGGAAAGATTTGGGAAAATAGAAGTGTGCAATGGAATCGTGTTCAGCCAGCCCAACGATATAGAGGGGGACACTGACTGTGTGTATTGACTGTTTATGGTATTGCCATTTTCCCCTGCGAGACCCTTAATTAATTGTTTCTTTCTGCTGTGGGATTGCAAAACTCTTAATCTGGCCTGCGGGGATTGCCTACGGGAGGGAAAAAATAATTCCATTTTCTGGGGCTGCGGGGTTTAGGGTGAGCACTACGGTAGTTGTAAAACTAGCCAATTTAGTTGACTTTTAGTTGCAAACAAGTTGTAAGTTCCAATTGTTATGGATTTTTACTTAATCGTACATGTGACATGATCGTATGCATCGACATCATATGCCATTTGCAAAATAGTTGTTCATTTAGCGTTAAAGTTACACTAGTTGCAACACAATTGAAATTAACCATTTCGTTACAACTTGCGATCATGGTCAAATTATAATTGACTATCACCATATATACTTTGTGTACATACGCCCATATAGGGTCCAAATAGCAACTACTATGCAACTAAATTACAATTATGAAATATTTTGACGTGGCATTTTAATTGTTAATTCATCGTATTTCCATATTGTAGTTGTACCCTAGTTGCACAATAGTTTCCATGACAATCTAGTTACATGCCAATCTAGTATTCGTGGACATGATTTCTCATGGTGTTATAATCATTACAATAATTGATTTTTTATGTTCACAAAATAAAAATTTGAGAAATAATGTTCCAAAAGTTATGGTCATTAAGTACAATCACTCACAAATGTAATTTTTTTGAGCCATTTATTGAATTCCACTCATCATGGCAATTTGTGGCTACAAATGGATGTTGATTGTGAATCAACTACACAATAAAATGATAAAAGTTTTCCATGCTTGAATCAATATTTCCAACAACAAAATAGGGAGATTGGCAAAGGAGCTTGTGATGTATAATTGATGAATCTTGTCTTTACTTGATTAGGAAATGCAATTAAACACCTTGCACAATTGCACCGAAGTCCCAAAGTTTATCATGTAATGTCCAAAACTTTTTTCTAAGTTTCCTTTGCAAAAGAATTCATAAAATTGTGAGAAAGTTCTTAGAGATGGCAAAAAACAAGACGGATGTAATTATTTTGCATGAGATGACAAATAATGATGTACAAGATCAAATTGAAATAAATAACTATGGCAAAGGACAAGACAAACTTTAGAAAAATGAAGACACAAAAAATGATGAAAAAAAAAAGGCATAATATGAGAAAGTGATAAAGAACATTTTGATAGATGACAACAATTTATCATTATCCCCAACCACACCCCCTCCAAAAACACCTTTAAACATAATTCGATAATCTAATTCATAAAATTTATCTTGGAGTTTTGTGATGTGTTTACTTCTCATTTGTCACCATATTAATTTGGGGTGGTGATTAAAGGAAGTTGTGAGACCATGGTCCATGGTATTTGGGCCACTTTGGATGCCCATCTTGATTGAATGGTGCTTTAGGTAAACATTGCAAATGCTTTCAACACCATTTCGCATATTGCCATCTTTTGGGAACTTCGAGCAATGAGGGACAAGTTGTTTCAGCTTTTTCCATTTGTTCATTTTTTTATGGCATTCGAGTTCTTTTGTACCTCAATCATCATTATTCCTTGGTGGCTTTGTCTATCATTTTTTCTTCTATGGGTGCCCACTAAGGTGACCCATTTACAAGGACTCTTTTGTCCGTAATTCATTTTCACGCTTTACGTTGTTCTTCAAAGGTTTTCTCAATATTAAGTTACATCCAAGTGGCTTTTGGTATTTTCTCTTGATGTTTTGCTGAAAGGCCTTCCTTTTTGCTTTGTTGTTTCCCCCCTTTTTAAGTTTCAAAGTCAATTCATTATTTTTGATTTCACCCTTATGGAATTTTTGAGAGGCTTTTGGGTCTATGCTCATTGGAGTGCCCTAAAACCCCTTTAGTCTGTCAACAAGTGGTTCTCCCCATTTCTAGTGGGGGTGTAGGGTTGATTTCCTTATAGGTCATTGCTTTGGTTGCCTATCTAAAGAGTTGGGCCTTAGTAGCTTATGTCACAACTTCTAGGTTTTTTTTGGATTTTTGCCCATTCTTGTTGGAGGCAATAGGTGTGAATAATTTAGGGCCATTCCATTTCCAGGTGCATTTTAGATTAATGCAAAAGCTTCTTCCCTTGGGGTTATAGCATGTGTCCTTCCTTTTGAATAGTTGACCAAAAGAGGTGTAAATTGCCTTCAAAAAAATATTTTAAAGAGATTGCACGACCATTTTTTATTAACATCCTTTATGATTTATCTATTGATTCACATCAAACACGTTTGAGGTCGTGTGTAAAATCGGGTGCAAGCACTTCATTGTTAATCCACCCAATCATTCTTTTTTCCGCTTGCTTTTAGATGCAGGGAAAGGATGACCTTGCATGATGTGCGAAATGTTTTTGTGGCCATTGCAAAAAATGTGAGATTTCATGTTTCACAAAAACAAACCCATGTCCTTTTGCCCCCTATCTTAAAAATTTTGTGTTGTCGAATCGAAATTGTCCTATTAATTGATGGTGTTTGCACATTGGTAGGTGTTGTCATTGTCAACCCCACTCAAATTGATTTGGTATTACAAGCTGCTTTTTTTTGGAAGGTTGCGATGACAATCATGGTTCAAATGAAAGATGGTATTTATCATGATTGATATTCAACAAACATGAATGGGAGCTCTAGCTGTGGACATTTTCGAATGTTTACACTAGCAAGTACACGGGTTTCTTCACATGGCGTGGGCAATGAAGGGCACTAAAGGCCTTCCTCTTTCAATTTTGCGAGCATTTTATAAGTAGAAGTCAATGACGTTATAACATGTGCATGCAATCTCTATTTTGAGACGTGTTGTTACAATAGGTATAGGTTTTTCTAGGCTAGGTGTCATTTTAGGAGGTCCTCCCCTTTCCTTATTAGATATGTTTCTTGTGACAAAAGGCGATTTGGGAACTTGATGTTCCCCTTGTGGTTTGCCATTTTAGGTGGTTCTTTTGTCTTCTTGGACGTGGGTCTTTCCATTTAGTTCCTTGTATTCCGCCTTTTTTGGGTGCTTTGATTTTTTCTATGATTGGCAAGGTTTCATCATTTCTTTCACTTTTCTTAAATTTTTTTCTTAAAATTGTAACCCTTGGCTTATGGCAGATGTGTGGAGGTAAACTTTGTGGTTTAATCCATTGCAATGCAAAATAGAGGTGGTACATATGTCATATTTGACATGTGTAAGATGCAACAACTTCAATCGAACTTACATAGCCTGCAAGTGGGAGAGAGAATCAACACCTATTGCAAGTGAGAAAAATAGTATAGATATTATTAGGTTACTACTAACTTGGGTTGAAACTTCAGATGGTAAATAGTTACGATTTCAAAGCCATTACTTCAACACTCAGACTCTAATGACTTACAATTCCAATCAGTTACAAGGTGATCATTATTGCAGAGCCTGCAAAGCCCACCATCTGTACCGCCATATCAAGGCAATCCAATCCCCGCAAAAGGACATCCCTGTAGATGGCCTTTTCCTTATACAAATAGTTTCCCACTGGGGACGTTCACGTGAAGGCTTGCCTTTCCGAATCCAGACTCCAGAGTCGAGATGTGCGTTTCCCGGAATAACGAAGTCAAACATGTATTGATTCCTGTGCCACAAAAGCGGTTGCACTACTTTCAAGCATTGTTGTGCATAAATTCTGCCCTGCCATCAATGCGACCACTCTGGCAACTCGCAATTGGGAACCTGTGCATATAGCCACGCACGGCGGACATGTCACATACCGTATGTATGCGCTGTGTATGCGACTTATTACTAAGTACAAAGGTCCCCAGGGCCAGGTTCAACCAGCACCCACGTTGGTACCTTCACCTTTTTGAGCGAGGGCTCTTAGTAGCCATATTAAGCTCAAAAAATATTAGATTTGAACTCAGAGACCCTGATTTAGTCTTAGAATGGGATATTTGTAATATTTTGAAATAATTTAAATAGATTTTAAGGAATTTACCATGGTTCCAATGTGGGTGCTGGTTCACACAAGGCCTTCTGTTCCAAAGGAGTTGGGGGGTACTCTCAAGGGGATAGCACCCTTGACCACACTCACTCCACAGCATTAGTCCAAACAACAATACATCACTCCGCCAAATCAGATTGAAAGCACTAAAGGACTACTATAGTAAGTAGTACAATTGATTACTAACCCATAAGATGCACCATGGTTGGGCCAAGAAGGCTTGGGTAAACCAGTACCCAAGGTAAAAAAACATTCTAGGACTTTACCATGGTACCAGTGTAACCAGTTTTTAACATGGTACGATTTTACCAACTCTGATACCATGGTAAAAACAACAAAAATTTAAAAATCTGGTTGCAAGACTAAACCAGGGTCCCTTAATTTCCAATTTAACATTTTCAGGGGTGAAATATGGCCATCAAAAGGCCTCACTCAAGAAGGTGAAGGTACCATTGTAGGTGATGGTTCACCCTTGCCATGCCAAGAAGTTTTCTACAAGGGACATTTACTCCAAAATTGCTTGAAAGCCAAGGTTGCTTGTAGCAGGAAATGCAAAGAAATATATATACATAACTGAAATCTGATGAGAAGACAGGGAAGTTGGACAGAGAGAGATGAAGGTGCCTACTACTGAAGGAAAGACAAAATAATGGGGCCAGAATGAACCAGCACCCACCGGTGCACCAGGAAGGATGGATGGTAAGTGGTCAGGAAACAGTTTTCTTTTGGGTGCCAGTTCCCTAGCGAACCATGGTGGTTAGCTCCATTGCTTTTTTTCAATCTTTTGGGTTGTAAGAAGGAAGTAAAGATAACCCTTACCTATCTCTAAACCTTTTCCCTATGCAGTAGTCACCTATTTTCCTACTTATACAGAGGAGTTGCTTCCTACATAATTGGTTACCAAGGTGAAACCAGATGTTAACTGAGTTTGGGTTCATCCACAACTGAGATATATAACGGCAATCCAGTGGATTGTGCAATGCTGGTTGCGGCAGGTTCACTGTGGCCAAATAACGGAGCCAAGTCATCAGCACTTCAGAGTACTTACCTCCAAGACTAGAAAGAGAAGCGGCTAGCTTGGGAGGAGGACTGCATTAAATTACTGAATGTACAAAGGGCAAACCATGGCAAGATATTATGGCTCTTTGCCTTGGAGTTTTTGCTTTTACATACCAGCTGCCAGCTTGTGGAGGGTCGCTGTCCAGTCTGAGCTTTTTCATAAAATCTGTGCTGTTGGTGAAATCGGTGCCCACTATCCACCTTCATAAATGAAACATGCGAGACTTACTGCACTATATTAAGACGGTTGCAGTCCTTGTTGTAAGTAGTTACTGGGAGGATGTCCTTCGTAGCTATGATGCACAAAAGCAATTAAGAACCAGTACAAATGGATGGCAGGCAAACAGCTAGGATGTGATCTCAACCAGCCTCTTTTTTTTTGGGCGAAATTTCGCTAAACAGCGAAACAAAAAATTAAAATTTTGAAAATTAATTAATATTGAAGGTTTCGGAAAAAAACTTAGAAAAAATCGTCAGATTTCTATATTTGGTTTTCAGTGCCTAGCCAAAGTATAGAAAGATTATCAAAGAATGGTACCTCATATTTGGTTTCTAGCCAGAATTGGCTAAATCTACCTGGGGATGATAGCTACTTTCTCTACATCTTCCTATGGATGATCTCCATTTTGGCAACAAATAAAAACTCCTAAACAAAACACTGGTCTCAACACAAACTTTTGAGCTCTGAAAGTGATCCGTCTTCATTGCGTTTCCGTACCCCGAAGTAACTTTAGTGCTTTGGGTGGCACACAACGTCCGTTTGAAAATTTCCCCATAACTTAAAGAACTGGCAGCTTTTCTGTACTGTATAAATTCATAGTTCAGAATATTTCATTTGTCAGATAGGCCTATGTAAATCATTAACTTGAGAAAGGTAGAGTCTCTTCAAATTCAAAATCATTAGGGTGAGTAAATTCCGTGACGTGCAATTCATCCACATTTCTTTCAGTTTTTAGTAAAATGTAAGTGGTTCCATGTGGGAAAGGTAGCACACTCAATCGCTATTCCGAAGATTCCTTTGTTGAAGTCCCAGTACTGTAGGGGGGCCAGGGTGAACGAGCACCCATGTTGGTACCTTTTGAGCGAGGCCTCTTACTAGCCATATTAAGCCCAAAAAATATTAGATTTGAACTCAGAGACCCTGATTTACACCAAACATAGTATATTTGTAATATTTCGAAATAATTTAAATGGATTCTGGGATTTTTATCATGGTACCAGAGTGGGTGGTGGTTCACCCAAGGCCTCTAGTGGATGCTTATCTTAGCCTCTTGGCTCCCACAATTTCACCAGACTCACGCATGCCGGAAATGTAAAACTAACCACCAACTCAAGAGGTGCCCTAAAACCTTTGGAGCCATCAACCAGCAGTCACTGGGCGATTGCAAGAGGGAAGCAGGACCCTGGACCTTGCACCTGTTGATCACCATGCAAGTGGAGGGTGAACCAGGGTGAACCCCTTACGGGGAGGGAGGCAACAGCCCCATCGATCATTAGAAAAATTGAGAAAGTACAAGGGGGGCAGCAGGCGCCACGAAATGGCAGCCTCGCCCTCCCCAAAGATACGGCCGTGAAGCCATTCAGTCTTAAAGGCAAGCTCAATGCTATTCTGATTGTCCTGAGTCCTATCCTGGCTAGAAGATCTAATGGCCTTCCAGGTGGCCATGCCCACCTCCGCCGTAGCTTCCCAAGATTGGAGCAGAACCCTTTTGAGGGAGTATTGGCCATCAAAGTGCCTTCGGCATCTTTCGGACCAGAGATAATAGAGGAGAAAGCTCCTAAGAATGTCGAGGGGTTGTCTCCGGTAGGAGAAGCCACCCGGGTGGTAGCAATGGAGGTCCGGGGGGTCATCCTCTTCTTCGAACACGGACTCCCCAAGAGGAATGAAGGGCCAGGTAATGGAGAGGCGGTTGGGCGCCTCCCATTCGCCCCAGACACTGAGGAAAGCACTCCAGGCTTTTTGGGCCAAGGTGCATTCCATGAGGCAACCATGCAAGTGGATGGCTATGTAGTAGAGGGGACATGAAAACTCATTAACCCTTCTAAATGATGCTTTGGACTAAAGGTTTCTTTTCCCCCAGGAGAAAAAGAGAATTTGTGAGATTTCACTACTCCTCTTTCAATTCGACATAGGTGCAAGGCTGCAACCAGCTGGTGTTGGTCCTATTTCCAAGACTGGAAGTAGCAGTTGTTAAGAGACCCTTTTCATACAACTCCCCTGCTGCCATCCATCTTGACCTCAGATTAGTTGATCGAGAAATAGGAAAGTGTTGCACGGAGTTTTCCAGGCAAAGGACTGCAGCATTGCATGCGAGTTATGTTGAATCTGGCCAACCTGCCCACTTTCATGGTAAGATTGGAGTCTGGATCACTACAAGACCGTTGTATCAGTAATTGGTCGTTATTTTTCTTGTCTGCCATGGGCCTGATCCATCTTTTGAAAATAAGATGGATATGCCCATACATACTATGAACATCTTGGGTGTGTAGTGGACACTAGGAGGCATGATAGTGTCCATTACACGGTCAAAGCCTGTATAATAAGGCCCAAAAAGAAAGTCTCTGGGCAACACCAAGATGTGTCTGGCCATCACCAGACACATCTTGATCGGGCAACTGGGCAGTCAGGGAAATAAGAAGCAGATAGTACTTTTGTACCCATTGCCGATTTAACGTCCTTCAGGATGGCTACAAGTCACAAGCAGACTTTTCAGGTAAACGTGGGGCAGAATCTCTGCTAGCTCCGGTGCAGATCCTGCCGAAAACACTGATTTGGACAGTTGCAGTTTCTCATACAACTACACGGCCATGTCCTCTACCCATCTGTAATGACAATCAAACCGTATCTGACACCCAATTTTCCTTTGTCCAGAAAAGAGCTGCTCAAGGTCCTTCCGAGTTCAGCACCATGAGCATTCAAGATATTGGCAGATAGGTTGGCCCCCAGTTAAAACAAGACCTTAGAACTTCAGCTGCTACAAGGGTATTCCAAATACCAGAAAGAATTCCATCAGGATTATTTCTATTTGACTTAGTTTGAGACAACGGACAAGCCTCAAGAAATTTGAGCACTAACCCAAGTGAACAAATGTTAATGCTATTCAGCTCCACTGAATGGTGGAGAAACATGGGGTATCAAGCTCTCAAAGCTGGAGTCAGCACAGAGTTTGGAGCTGGTGAGGATTTGTCCATAGATGTAATATGAGAATTTTTATGGGATAGAGCCTGATGAGGGGTTGGAAAGAGTAGTGCAAGGTCCCAATAGGGGCAATCTTGTTTTCTTCTTGACATGAAACTAATAGCTTTCTACAGAAGATCTTCCTAGTACTTGTGTTTGGGTCACATGGTGGCATTGTTAAATTGCAAGTGTTTCTTATGTATGTTACTAATGTGTGTCCTTTTCCCCACCTTGCTTACAACTTTCAAGGTCTAGAAGAAATAGGGAGATAAATTTATTTCAATCTACCATTGTTATGCCATCCATCATCTAACATGATGGTCACCCCAAATGGTCACCCCAAATCCATCTAAGTGATTCATCTAACATGATGGTAAGTTCTTGTCACCCCAAATCAATCTAAGTGAGAAAAGTGAACAAATGAAAAAAACCTTTGAACGTCATGTTAAAGTCATCATTTCACAACAAATGCCCACTATGGGGATAACAATGGAGTTCAAGAAGCATGGACATGGGTTCTATACATGTTTAGCTTTGTTTGGAGTAAAGTTCATGTGTTGTCCATCATTCTAAAGGTCTAGTGAAGTGTGTTTTTGCCTAATAGACATAGTTTAAAAGTGTCATTTCTATTTCGAATCAATATTTCTTCTAGTGCATGCATAGTTTAGAGGGTTTAAGGTTTTGCAAGGTGGCTGTTAGTGGACGGTGGAGGTGCTTACAAAGAGTTTAGTTAGTTGTGAGGCTGGAATGGTAGAAAAGTGCTTAGGTCATTCAAGTGGTGGCCAACTAAATGGGTGGGCGTCTTGTGACCCTGCCCATGGAGGGAGGTTATTTGCTAGGTGCATGACACAAGGCAAGAGTTTCAATGGTCTAGAGCCCATGTCAGTTGAAGTGGGGACAATAGTTGTAAAGGGTTTTCAATAATTTATTATCCATAAGAATGAAAAGTTCAATATCAACATAACCAAGGTCGTGCATGGAGAAGTATTGCCACCAAGGTATGCACGTAACTACGTAAAGTATTTACTAAAAAACACAAGGCCCATGATGCATGTAAACCAAGTCATGGTAAGAGTTGAAATGGATTATTTATGTGACCACATGGTCATAGGTAGTTTTGTGGGTGTCAAACCATCATCCTTGGCCTTCGAAGCTTGGCTAAGCAATCTCAACAATTTGGTTGGTGAGGGTAAAATGTTGTTCCATGACATGCTCAAAAGAGGTTTTTCACGTTTAAGACTAATGGGCTAAACACCATCAAAAGAATTATAATGTTGACCCCTTTCAGGTCAAGTTGGGGCATGTGTATTTTTCAAGATTGGGTTGTGGGTTTCAAACCAAACAATCCAAAGGGGATGCAAATTCCAATTTGGATTGCCCTAAAGGAAGTTCCATCAGAGTTTCGAAACATAGGATTAGTAGGTTCATTACTAGAATCTAGGTTTTTCAAAGGCTTCAAGTTGACCAACTGGTCTTTTTTGACCAATGGACATGTCCATTTTGACTAAAGATTCAAGGCATATATTTTTTGACCAACCAACTTGATTAAAGTGACTTATTTAATTAATACATATAGTCAAATTGAACAACCTTGGTCAAAATGACAAATGGGTTTTAATCAAATTGAACATAAAAAATTAATAACAATAGTCAAATTGACCAATGTTCTTTAGTCAAATGGAACATCTTCATTATTTATTACATATCTACCTCCCACCTACAATCTTACAACCTACCTACCTACCAATCCACCCACCTACCTACTTACCTACCCACCCACTTACTTACCTATATACTACCTACCTATAACCTACCTCCTACCTCCCATCTACCATGGCCCTACAATTTATCTACCTACTTGTTTGTTATTGTACAACCTACCTAATTACAATTGTATTATACCTATTATCTACCTACTTCCTAAGTCCCAACTCACTTTCACCTCCTTCCCATCCTACAACTTACCTACCTCTTCTAGTTTCCTATTTACCTACCCAACCTACCTATGACATGTACCCTACCTAATTTAATGAATGGAATTTAAAATGGAAGAATCAAATTTTAACAAGTTTTGAAATGTGTCATCAACTTGCTATTTTCAAAAATATTTTCTTACAACTCATTTGAACATTTACAAAATATATTGATTTTATTGATTAGATCTTTGAATAAGCTACAAGATTATGCTTTTATTTGCTTCATTTGAAAATAAAATAAAATAAAAAAATACCAAAGTTGGGATTTTCAAGTTGTTTCATAGTTAAAGAAAATGTTGCACAAGTCTTCTTAACAAAAAGTTGTGTGATTTAGTGGTTAAGGCATTTGGATGCTTCCATGAGGTCTTAGGTTCAAATTTGGGCAACTCATGTACATGACTTCATATACTTGGTGGTGTATATGTGTACATACGGTTTAACGAGGGCATAAGTTGGTACCTACCAACCTACCATTTTATCACATAACAATGTGTTGACATGCGCCACCATACAAATGTTGCCACATGGCAGAACATATTGTTGCCACGTGGCAATATATAATGTTACCATGTGGCAACATTCATATGGTGCCATGTGTTAACATCAAATGATACCACATTTTAAGTAAATGATTAATTAAAAATATTTTTTATTGGTTATATTTTACTAGTAACATTTGACAATTAGTCAAAAGGTACCAGTCAAAAACTCCCATCAAAAGCACCACCTTATGGTTGGTAAAAAAATCATCCTAGTCATATTGGACTTGTTAAAATCAATTTGTTGTAGAAAATTAAAGGGTTTTTTTTACACCTGTCACTTTGGGATTTCTTTTGACCAAAAAACCTAGAATTTTAATAGTGGTTGTTAAAGTTCAACAAAAGAACTGCACAATGATGCGCTCCCAAGTTCCTAGTTAGACCCAAGATGGGTCTAAGTTACTCAAACAGCGGAATTGTGAAGAACTCGGGGCACGCTCCTAGCTCTCAGCACTAGAAGGGGTAGAGGGGTGTGCTGTAGCTCCGGGATGGGACTAGGAAGAGTGACAAGCTTTAGTTACTTACTCAAACCTGCATTAAACCAACTGACAAGTTGGTTAGTTTACTTTCTGGAACACCTTTAGTGCTAGGACAAGCCATGGGCAACTCTAGATTCACAAGACTCACCATGACCTGGATTTGGGGGAAGCCACAACCTTCCCCCATATAGTATTCTCTGCACCTCTTCGCGACACCCACATCCGAATGGTTTTTTGTCCTAGGACTCCTCCTTCCTGGTTTGGACTTTTAGGATTTTGCAAGGTCATAACTTTTTGCTCAGACCTCCGATTAGGATGAAGTCTCAAGCAAACTTGTAATTCTCCTCGAAATCTTTTCAACGGTGTGTTGCATTCCACCTGTACGCACCGAGGTCGGGTCAATTCCTGACTTTTAATGGTCGGGAGTCAAACTGACAGTTTGACTCTCACCCTTTCTTTTTGCCATAACGTGTGTTGCAAATGTCCAAATGGCCCATGCGAACCCATTTTCGACATCTAAAAAACGATAGCTTTCCAATGAAATAAAGAACATCCCAATGCGAGGTGTTTTGACCCCTGCAATCGAACTCTGAAATTTTGGGAGTCCTTCAGGACTCCCAAGTCCCCATTTCAAGAGTGTGAATTTCATCCTCACATTCTCTCAAAGTAGGGTTGCGACACACAAGCTACTAATTATCATATTTTTGTGGCAATTAAAGCCAAAAATGGGTGGGAAATAATTGTTGAAATCAATAATGAGTTTATAGGGGCCATTGCCCTAATCCTTTTCAACTACAACCATTGTCCCATTCACTACAAATTTTGCCTTGATTATTCCCATCAAGTTAGGGACTGTTCGATTTTAGCTCTATAAAAAAGTAAAGGTTTAAATACTAAAAAGCTAGGGGGAAGCCACCAATTGTGAAGAATGGTGGAGCTAATGAATAGGGAAGGCCAAAGAAAGGGTTTGAAGGGGGTAGAAGTAGGTAACAGGGATGGTGCTAAGAAAACAAATAAAAGAAAAGGGGAGTGCCACACTTATCCACAATAATATAAGTTTGTTAGCTCAAGGAAATGTTGTCAACAAGCATGGAGAAGACAAGGAGGTCTTCATTATAGTTAAAAGAAAAGAAAAAATTAAGGTTGGGAAAGGCAAATTACAATTAATATGGATTCATGTGACTAATCATCAATGTGAGGTAGAAGCTACCACCCAAGCTAGTGCGCAAGACAAGGAAATGGAGGTGGATGGCAATAAGGAACAACGGGCTAGCAAGGAAAAGGTAGAGGGACATCAAAATACCCCCATATTGAAAAAAGATTAAGCCAAAACCTTGTCAATGAGGAGGAATGAATTTTTCCCCAACATGGGGGGAAAAGTTGGAACTTAGAAACATGAGGTACAAATAGTGAAGTGTTGGAAACTATAAATGGAAATGGAGGGGGGACCATGGCTTAGTCATCAAGAAGAATCACATGCAACAAAAGGGCAATATAATAGGGAAGGTTAAGTAGGGTAGTGGAATGCAATGGTGATTGGTTGAATAATTTGATGGTAGGAGGAAAGGGGTTTAAAGAACAAGCTAATCATGGCCAAAATGTGGCCCCTAGGGAACATGAGTCTGTGCAAGATACTTTTGAGGAAAACTTTATGGGGAAATATGGCAATGAGGACCTTGACAACCAAACAAAGGGGTGGAGGAATGAAAGTAAGGAGTCACATCCATTGTAGTTACAAGAAGTGATAGAAGTAGCCTCAAGATGTCTATTCCAAGAAATACATAATTCAACAAAGGTACTAAAATTAGACCAAAAAAATTCAAAAAAAATAGGGATGGATTAGATGCTTACCAACTAGGGTTTGGAAATGGAGGCTTGATGGAAGTAAAAGCTTAATTCATTACACCAAACCAAGCTAGATGTTCATAAGGTTATGAGAGAGAGTGAAGGAAGCTTGAGGAGGCACACCCATATCTAGTAGGGGGTAAGATCCGAAGGTTGAAATAGAAGGGGATGGAAAAAGTGAACATAACTTTTCCTATTCAAAATGACCATGCAAATACAAATTATCATGCAAAATGTGAGGGGTTTAAATGATGATATGATGATTTAAAGATTATAGATGTACTATAAGGATTTAACTCCCAATTTAGATATTTTGTTCTTTCAAGAACACAAGATGCAAGGTGAAAAGGCTAAAAACTTAAGGGCTAAGGTGTGGAAAGAAGCTATGGGTTGGTATTTAGAAATTAATTTAAGGTACAAATTGACATTTGATAGGTTAGGGAAGGGGGGGGGGGGGGGGGGGAAAAATTTGGGGGGGGGGGGGGGGGGGGGGGGGGGGGGGGGGGGGGGGGGGGGGGGGGGGGGGGGGCGGGTGG
>Ga0116227_10011848_pt1 | contig 14480 bp, 15 predicted proteins | sample S1TSphgellanicum_FD_89693 | JGI IMG/M metagenome (GOLD analysis project Ga0116227, IMG submission 89693) | Host-associated microbial communities from peat moss isolated from Minnesota, USA - S1T2_Fb - Sphagnum magellanicum MG | ecosystem: Host-associated > Plants > Peat moss > Unclassified... | reverse complement strand
CGCCTTTCGCGACGGAAACGGCACCGTTCCGACGCTAGCCGCGCTCCTCGCGAAAGTCGCGGGCCGCGTCCCGCTGATCGTCGAGATCAAAGGCGGGTTCGACGGCGATACGCGGATCGTCGCATCCATCGCGACGCTGATTGCCGCCTATGCCGGCCCTTTGGCGCTGAAAAGCTTCGACCCGGACATCCTGCACGCCTGTCGCGCCGCACGACTTCCGCGCCCGATCGGCCTCGTCGCCGAAGCGCGCTATGCGCCAGCGGATTGGCCGGCGCTTTCGGCCTCGCAACGCCAAGCGCTCGAAAGCCTGGCGGCCTTCCCGCGGACGGATCCGGACTTTCTGTCATGGCATGTCGAAGACCTTCCGCATGGCGTGCCGATGCTGTTTCGCCATGGCCTCGGACGCCCGGTCATGACCTGGACGGTGCGCGACGCGGCGCGCCGCCGGCACGCCTTGGAATGGGCCGATCAAGTCGTTTTCGAGGGCTTTGCACCCTGACCGAGCTAACCACGTTCGGCAAAATAGCCCGTTCCCCGGCTGCCCGCCGGGCAAAGCTTGCGTTAGGAGGTCAGGAGGAGGCCAGTTGAGTTCGTTTGTGGAGTTGACGCATGTTGAAGCGTGTTTTGTTGATCCTCGCCGCCACCGCACCCGTTTTGAGCCAGCCGGCCGCTGCCTATGAACATCCAGCCTATGCGCGATCCGCCCCGCAGCGGCCTTACGGTCACGGTTATGGGTCTGGATTCGGCCATGGATATGGAAATGGGCACAGTTATGGATATGGCCGGAGCTACGGATATCAGCGCAGCTCTGGATATGGCCGAAGCTATGGATATCACCGCAGCTCTGGATATGGCCAAAGCTACGGATATGGCCAAGGCTACGGATATAGCCAAGGCTATGGCTATCGCTCGCACGCCTATGCGGCACCGGCCTACCAAACGCCTTATTACACCACCGTGAATTACTGGCGCCCGCGCGTCATCGACACCTATGCGATGGTGCCCGTCACGACCTACGCCGCAGTACCGGTGAAGATCTACACGACCCCGCGGACGCCGCCTTATTACAACGTGCCGCCCTATCCGGTGAGCGCGGCGCCCTGCACCTGCGATTAGCGAATTCCCTTATGGGCCGTCCCGCTCTAACATCCCGGAAGCGTTTTTTGCTTTCGGGAAGGACGGCCCATGTACATCGCCATGAACAGGTTCAAGGTCATCAAGACCGAGGCCCAAGCCTTCGAAGAGGTTTGGCTGAGCCGCGTGTCACAGCTCGACCAAGTGCCGGGCTTTGTCGTCTTCCATATGCTGCGGGGGCCGGAGCGCGAGGATCACATCCTCTATTCTTCGCACACGGTTTGGGCGAGCGAGGCGCAATTCATCGACTGGACGAAGTCCGAGCAGTTCCGTGCGGCGCATAAGCAGGCGGGGGAGCGCAAGGTCATGACGCTCGGGCATCCCGAATTCGAGGGATTCGAAGTCATTCAGATCGTCGAAAACCCGAACCTTCAGGCCCGCGCCGCGGAGTAGGCGCCGGCCGACGCGAGGAAGAGCGGCAGCGCGGTTGACGCGGCCCATGCAAAACGCGAGGACAGTGCACGCAGCCCGAGAAACCCGCATGTCCGCCCTCGCCCCCGACAAACAGCGTATCGCGCATGAAACCGCCAAGATGCTGATCGAGGTGAAGGCGATCCTGTTCAATGCGCAGACGCCCTTTATCTTCACGTCGGGCTGGGCGAGCCCCGTCTATACGGACATGCGCAAGGTGATTTCCTATCCACGGCTGCGCAAGGCGCTGATCGACTTTGCCGCCACCACGATCGAGCGCGAGATCGGATATGAAAGCCTCGAGGTGATCGCCGGCGGCGAGACCGCCGGCATCCCTTTCGCCGCTTGGCTCTCCGATCGGCTGATGCTGCCGATGCAATATATCCGCAAGAAACCCAAGGGCTTCGGCCGCAACGCGCAGATCGAAGGCGACATCCACGAAGGCGGTCGCGCCCTGCTCGTCGAGGATCTCGCAACGGACGGACGCAGCAAGGTCAATTTCTGCACCGCGTTACGCGACGCGGGGCAGAGCTGCGAGCACGCCTTCGTCTTCTTCTTCTACGACATATTCCCGCATGCCCGGGCGCTGATGGACGAGATCGGCATCAATCTGCACCACCTCACGACATGGTGGGACGTGCTCAACGTCGCGCGCACGCACGGCTATCTCGAACCTGCGACGCTCGACGAGGTCGAGCGCTTCCTGAACGAGCCGGCCGAATGGTCGGCCGCGCATGGCGGCATTTCCGAATTCACGCCGGCCGGCTGAGAAGCCACAATTTTTCAGCGGTTTGCGCTGAAAAGCCGATCCTCACACCATCAGAATATGGTCGATCGAAGAATAGGGGATGAGGTAGGTCCGGGTGCCGTCGGTCCAGGAAATCGAGACATCGCCAAGTTCCACCTGCGGATCTTGGACGGCATGACCAGAGATCGTGTGGGTCGCGCCGGCAATTGTCGTCATCTTGAAATCGCGATGCGCATTCTTGGCTTTGCCAAGCATATCGGTGATGACCACCTTCATCACGGCATTTTTGTCTACTTCCGCCATTTCCGCCTCTTCCGATCAAGTGTTCGCATTATAGGCCGCAGCCGCCTCCGGCGGACCGTTGCCCGATCCCTAGCCGATCAAGGGTCAAGGTTCCATCAGAAAAGCAAAGCCGCAGCCATCGCGGCTTCAAGGAATCGATCCGTCGGCTTTGAGCAGAGCGAGCCGTCCGGCGAAACGTTCGGCTTCCGCGGCGATATCGGCGGCCCGCCGGCGCATCAATTCGAGCATCTCGTCGAGCAACGTGTCGGCATCTTCGAGGCTGGCTTCGCCCAGCAGCCAGCGCACGAGCGCGGTTTCGTCGCGCCCCAGCGCCTGCGCCGTGTCGCGTTGCCAATCGCCGCCGAAGAGCGCCCGCGCCGCCTGCTTGAAAAGCGCCGGGGCCGAGAGCACCTCCTCTGGGGCGCCCTTTGCGGCCTGCGGCTGGGTCAGCTCGGCTAGTCGCAGAATTTCGGGCAAAACGCCGCGCACCGCCTCGGCACCCGAGAGAGGCACCGTCCAGCAGCGCCGCTCCGGGCGCCACTCCACCCTGGGCACCCAGCGCAGAAGCTGCAAAAGCTGCTCGCTGAAGCCACATTTGATGACGATGGCATCCTCGGTGACGAGAACCCAGGGATTTGGCGGAAAAGGCCGCGCAACGAGCGCGGCGCGGGCTTTGTCATCGCTCGGCATGCTGGCGACCTAGGCAATCCGCCGCACCCGGTCAAGCGGGTTTGCCGCCGGAAAAAATCCGCGGTAGCCGTGCAGGGTCTTTGAGGGGGGAATGAACGTGAGCGCATGGGAACCGATGACAACGGCGCCGAAAGACGGCAGCGAAATTCTCGTCTGCAAAGCCGGCTCGGACGATGCCGTCGAGCTTGTCGCCTGGAACATCGTGCTCGCGACATGGCTCGACCGCAACGCCGAGCCCTATCACGGCGCAACGCATTGGCTCCCCGTGCCGCCTGTACCGATGAACTGAGCTCGCACATCAAGCTTGGCCGGCGGTTCGCTCTGGCAGGCAGGGCCACCGGATGCTAGTATGAAGCGGCTGTGGACCGCTCCGCATGCCTATGCGGAGGCTGCCGAATGAGAGCTGCATCCGGTGAAGCAAAATAATTGGCGTATCTACGCGCCACTCCTGCTTGCAGCAATTTTGCCGATCGTTCTTTTCACCTGCGTGATCGCCCTGGTGATCGGCATTCACGAGCAGAACGCGCTAGAGACGGACGCGGCCGGCAAAGCGCGCGAAATATCGGACGGCATCGACCGTTTCATGGCTGCGCAAATCAAGGCGGCAACGGTGGTGGCGCAGGTCGATTCGCTGCGCACCGGCCATCTCAAAGAGTTTTACGACTTCGCTACGCGAATCAAAGCCGCGGAGAGCTCTTGGATGACGGTCGTCGTCCTCGACCCGCAAGGCCACCAGGTCATGAATCTGGCGCGGCCCTACGGCGCGAGCCTGCCCGATGTGAGCGATCCGCAATCCTTCGCCGCGGTCTTAAAGGCCGGGGCGCCCGTCATCGGCGATCTCGCGGAGCACGGCCGCGTCGTCGGCCATGCATTTGTGCCCCTGCGCATCCCGGTCTCGAACGACGGGCGGATCATCTACATCCTGACGTTCGTGCTCGACCCGAGCGAGCTGAGCAAGCTGTTCGAGCTCGCCGACGCGCCGAGCGATTGGATCGGCGCGATTGTCGACCGCAAAGGCCGCGTGCTCGCCCGCAGCGCACGCGCCGAAGACTATGTGGGCAAGATGGCCACGCAGGATGCGCTCGACGCGTTGAAGCGGGAGACCAAGGGCGTCTATTTCGGCAAGACGCTCGATGGCTTCGATACGGCCTTCTCATTCACCACATCGACGCTCACCGGATGGTCGGTCCATTACGCCATCCCCGAAAGCGTCTATCGCGCGCCCTTGCAGCGCCTGCTTTGGGTCGTCGTCATCAGCGGGTTCCTGGCCGCCGCGCTCGCGAGCCTCCTCTTCGGCATCCTGAGCCGCGAGGCGGCGCGGCAGCGACGCGCCGAGGTCGCCGCGCTGCAATCGCAAAAACTGGAAGCGCTCGGTCAATTCACCAGCGGGATCGCGCACGACTTCAACAACCTCTTGATGGCAATTATGGGCAATCTCGAAATGGCACGGCGGCGTCTCACCGGCTCGACAGCGCTCAAGAATATCGAAGGCGCCTATGAGGCTGCCGAACGCGGTGCGATGCTGACGGCGCAGCTCCTCGCCTTTGCGCGCAAGAAGCCAGTCGAGACGAAGATCGCTTCGGTGAACACACTCGTGCACAGCACGAGCGATCTCATCCGGAGCACGCTCGGACCCACGATCGACTGCCCGCAAGATCTCGCGCCCGACATCTGGATGGCAGCGCTCGACGCGGCGCAAATCGAGGTCGCGCTCCTCAACCTCGCGATCAATGCCCGCGACGCTATGCCGCGCGGCGGCGTCCTGAAGATCACGACACGCAATATCGCTGCTCCGCAAACCCTGGTTCTCACGCGCGGCGAGATGCTGGGCGACTGCGTGATGATCGAGGTGCAAGATACTGGAACCGGGATGGACGAAGAGGTCCTCGCCCGCGCCATGGAGCCTTTCTTCACGACCAAGGCGATCGGCAAGGGCACAGGGCTCGGCTTGAGCCAGATTCACGGCGTCGTCTCGCAGCATGGAGGTGCTCTCGCGATAGAAAGTGCGCCGGGGCGCGGCACCACCGTGCGCCTCTTTTTGCCACGCGCAGAGCTGACCGCCACGACCACGCCTCGCGACGATCGTCGCAGCGCGCCGGCCATGGGCATCGCAGGCCTCAGCCTTCTCGTGGTGGACGACGACCGGAGCGTGCTCGCCTCAACGGTCGACATGCTGCAAGCGCTTGGTTGCATCGTCGCGCAGGCGGGCAATGCGGAGGAAGCGCTGCAATCGCTTGCGCCGGATGCCAATGTCGACGCCGTATTGACCGATTATGCGATGCCCGGCCAAGACGGGCTGACGCTGGCCGCCGAGATCCGGCGCCGCTGGCCTCAGCTCGCGCTCATCTTGATGACCGGCTATGCCGACAAGATCGCCGAAACCGCCGATATCGACGCCCTGCTGCGCAAGCCTTTCAGCTTGGAGATTCTGGCGGAGGTGCTGTCCGGCCTCCGCGGAGTGGTCCCCGCGTCGCAGCCGGCAACGCGGTAAGCCGACGGTTAAGGCCAGCCGGCGGCCTCTGTCTCATCGCAGGATTTTTGGATCGAAACGCGGACGGATGCGGCACGAATCACGCGAGCTTCTATTTTGCTGTTTTGTTCCATAAGCCGTCGCAGCAACCGGCTCCATTGCTTCATGCACGTTCTGCCGGGGGCTCCGAGGCTGCAGAGGCCAAGGAATTGGCATTTACGACTGCCTCGTCGGCCGCCTCGAATGCCTTTTCGAGCCGGTCGGCACGCGCCTGTGTCCCGCCGCGACGCAAGCCCTCGAGCTCTTCCTCGGTCAGATCTTCGATCCCGATGTAGCGATTATGGGCCGCGCTCGAACGGATGAGTTCGTCGAGCTTCGCTTGGATGGCGGCACCATCCCGGTTCTGCGTGTTCTGGATGAGAAAAACCTGAAGGAAGGTGATGATCGTAGTGCCGGTGTTGATCACCAACTGCCACGTGTCGGAAAAGTGAAAGATCGGACCGGATATGCCCCAGACGAAGATCGTTGCGACGCAAAGCGCAAAGGTGATCGGCTTGCCGGTTGCGCGCGCGACCCATGTGGCGAACCGGGTGAAAGGTTTCGACAAAGTCATGGCGGGCGCCTTCGTGGCCAGGCGGCCGAACCGCAAATTTCGGCCTCAACACATATGTCTCGCGCGAGGAGCTCCAGGCTCGGATGGCGCGGCGTTTCTAGCATGTCTCATTCGTCGTTCGACGCATTGAGCTTTTCGATCGGAATAGTGGTCGGCGCTTCCGGTTTCTGCGAAGCTTTTGGCTTCAATTCCGCGCGCTTGCTGTTTGCTTTCACGATCTCATTTTCGAGATGTGCCCGCTCGAGCTCCTGCATCGCCTTTTCCGGACTGGGCTTCGCATGCTCGTCGACTTCCGGGATCCGAGCCTCGAGGGACGCAATATTATCCGTCAGGTCCGCAACCGTTTCGGGCCTTTTGCGCATGCGCACACCCGGCTGGTCGTGATCGGTGAACTCGACGCCACCCGCCTCCAACGCGCGGATGATCTTTTCGGCGGTGTCGGGGCGGCCCCCGATTGGTCCCTCGACCGACTCGAGCCGCTTCACCGTTGGGACGGAAACTCCTGATTGAGCCGCCATATAATCTTGCGACCAGCCCAGAAGTGCCCGCGCCGCCTTGATCTGACGAATTAAAATCTTCGGAAGTGCCACAGCGTGCTCCGTTCCTTCCTCTTAACAAATGATCGAATCGATACGTCACGATCGTCAGGACAATGCGAGGACCGTCTCAGAGTTGCTTAACCATGCGCATCGCTACCGGCGCGATCCTGAACCGTGTCCAACGCGTAATTCGTCGCGCCCTGGCGATAGGTAACTGTCTTGAGGCTCCAGAGGTTTCCTGGTATCGCATGCCGCTTATGGAGCAAATGCTTGCTATCCAGCAGGCTGGTCTCTTCTTTATCTCCTCGCCAACGAGCGCAATGGCAAAACGAGCCCTGATCAGCGGTATTTCCGGGCAGGATGGCGCCTATCTGGCCCAACTGCTCGTGGAAAAAGGCTACGACGTCACAGGCATCGTTCGCCGCTCCTCGCATACGGGCGTGATGGAGCATAGGCTGCGCTGGATCGGGGTGCTCGAGCACGTCCGTCTCGTCGACGGCGATATCCTCGATCTCTCGAGCCTTTGCCGCATCGTCGCCGAATACGAGCCGGACGAGATTTACAATCTCGCAGCCCAGTCCTTCGTCACCACGTCGTGGCGACAGCCGACTCTCACGGCAAATGTCACGGCCGTCGGCGTCGTGAACATGCTCGAGGCGACGCGGCTGATTCGACCTCAGGCGCGCTTCTATCAAGCATCTTCGTCAGAGATGTTCGGCAAGATCCAGGAGCCGCGACAATCGGAGGCGACGCCCTTCTATCCGCGCTCACCTTATGCCGTCGCAAAGCTCTACGGGCATTGGATCACCGTCAATTATCGCGAGAGTTTCGGCATCCACGCGTCGTCCGGCATCCTGTTCAATCACGAAAGTCCGCTGCGCGGTCTCGAATTCGTGACGCGCAAAGTGACGGACGGCGTAGCGCGCATCAAGCTCGGGATGCAGACGCAGCTCCGGCTGGGCAATGTCCAGGCGAAGCGTGACTGGGGTCACGCCAAAGACTACGTGCGGGCGATGTGGCTGATGCTGCAGCAAGACAAAGCGGACGACTATGTCGTCGCGACAGGCGTGACCACCAGCGTGCACGACATGTGCCGCATGGCGTTTCAACATGTCGGACTGGACATGGAAGCGCATCTCGTGCTCGACCCCGCGCTTCAGCGCCCGGCCGAAGTCGACGAGCTGCTCGGCAACGCAGCGAAGGCGACCGCGAAGCTCGGATGGAAGCCGGAGATCGATCTCGGCACCATGATTGCCGAAATGGTCGAGGCGGATCTGGCACGATTGAAAAAAGGCGAGACGGTTGAGCGCGTTTGAGCGCGCATAGGGCGGCAGATGACTCGCATCCTCGTGACCGGATCGCACGGCTTCGTCGGCACATATCTCACAGCCGCCTTTGCCGCGGGCTGGCCGGAGGCGATCGTGACAGGCTTCGATGCGCGGGCTTCGTCATCATCGGCGCGCGTGCTCGATCTTCTCAACCAAGAAGCCGTAACACTCTGCGTGCGGGAGACGACGCCCGACATCATCGTGCATCTCGCAGCCCAGTCCTCCGTCGTGCATGGCGAAAAAGAAAATCCGGCAGCGACCTGGTCGGTCAATTTGACCGGTTCCCTCAATCTCGCGCTGGCCGTCGCGACCTATGCGCCCAACGCGACGCTGCTCTTCGTCAGCTCCGCCGAATGTTATGGCGAAAGCCTGCGCGAAAGCCCCGTGACCGAGGCAAGCCCGCTCGCGCCCCTCAATGCCTATGCCCGCTCCAAAGCGCTGGCAGAACGTATGTTTAGCGACGTGCTCCCGGCGAGCGCGAAGCTTATCATCGCGCGGCCCTTCAACCATACAGGCGTCGGCCAGCGCGAGGATTTCGTCCTGCCCTCCTTCGCCGGCCAGGTCGCGCGCATAGAAGCGGGCTTGCAGCCGCCGCAAATGCGGGTCGGCGACATAGATGTCCAACGCGATTTTCTCGATGTGCGCGATGTCGTTTCGGCCTATCTGGCCCTGCTCGCGGCAGCCTCTACCCTACCCCAGCGCTTCATCTGCAACATCGCTTCAGGCCGCCCGCTGCCGTTGCGCAGACTAGCCGAGCAACTGCAGGCCATGGCGCGGAGACCCTTCGAGATCGTGGTCGATCCGGCACGCCTGCGACCCACCAGCTTGCCGCTCGCCTATGCAGACCCCGAACGACTCGTCGAGATGACGGGATGGGCGCCGAAAATCCCGCTCGAAACGACCCTTGCCGAGCTTCTGGAAGCCGCTCGACGGGCCCGCCGACATGAGACCGCATCCGCGCACATTTGAGTTGACAAGGCTTTCGAGGAATTCAATTGACGAGGCATACAAAAGGCTAGATTTTCAGTGGTTGAATATGTCAGCCACTCCATCTTCGTTGCAGAAAGATCCCATATGTCGCGACGCGTCTGGATAGCGGGCCACAAGGGCATGGTCGGATCCGCGATCGTGCGGCAACTGCAGCAATCGGATGCCGAGATCCTCAGCGTCGACCGCGCGCAGGTCGATTTGCGCGACCAGAAGTCCGTGGAACTTTGGATCAAATGGAATAAGCCGGACATCATTGTCTTCGCGGCAGCAAAGGTCGGCGGCATTCTCGCCAACGATACGTTTCCTGCCGATTTCATCTACGACAATCTCGCCATCGAGACGAACATCATTCACGGTGCCCATCTCGCCGACGTCAATCGCCTCGTTTTTCTCGGCTCCTCCTGCATCTATCCGAAATTCGCGCCGCAGCCGATACGCGAGGATTCGCTGCTCACCGGCCCGCTCGAGCCGACCAATGAATGGTATGCGATCGCCAAAATCGCCGGCATCAAGATGTGCCAAGCCTATCGCAAGCAATACGGCCGCAACTACGTCTCTGTCATGCCTTGCAATCTCTACGGCCCGAACGACAATTACGACCTGAAGACGAGCCACGTTCTGCCTGCCCTCATCCGCAAGGTGCACGAGGCGAAGGAGAGCGGCGCGCCTGAGGTCGTCGTGTGGGGCACGGGCACGCCGCTGCGGGAGTTTCTCCATGTCGACGATCTCGCGCGCGGCGTGGTCTTCTGCATGAACAAGCTCGACAGCTATGAGCACATCAATTGCGGGGCAGGAAGCGAGATCAGCATCAAGGATCTCGCCGAGACGATCAAGACAGTCGTCGGCTTTGCTGGACCGATCGTTTTCGATGCGACGAAACCGGACGGGACGCCACGCAAATTGATGGACTCTTCTCGGCTGCACGCCATGGGATGGCATCCCACCATCTCGCTGGCTGACGGCATCAAGAATAGTTACGATTGGTATCTTGCCAATGTCGTGCCGGCACAAAGCAGGCTGCGCGCTTGAACGCCCATCACGCTCAAGGATCGTTGCCGGGCTTGCGCAGCAGATAGACGTCCATGATCCAGCCGTTTTTTTGCCGAGCCGCCTCGCGTAGCGTGGCGATTTCTTCCGCAACATCGGAAAGCTTGCCGGCGGCGAGCACTTCCTCTTCCATCCCGAGATAGGCGCCCCAGTAGATCTCGAGCGGCGTATCGACATGGCGTTTGAAGGCTTGGACGCCGTCGAGCAGCACAACGATATCGCCTGATCCTTCCGGCAGCGCCTCGGCAAGCTTGCGACCGGTGGTGAGATGAACCGGCTCGCCGATGCGATTCAAGGCGATGCGATGCTTGGCGGCGAGCGCCTGCACGGCGCTGATGCCGGGGATCACATCGTAATCGATCGCAATGCGGCCTTTCTCCTTGATGCGCGCGATGATGCGCAGAGTGCTGTCGTAAAGCGTCGGATCGCCCCAGACGAGAAAGGCACCGCACATGCCCTCACGAAGCTCCGCCGCAAAAAGCGCTTCGTACATGGCCTCGATCTCGGCATGCCAATCGCCGACGGATGATTTGTAGTCGTCGCCATCCGTCCTGCGTTCCGGCATCCGCATCTCAACGAAACGCACGGCCTTATTGGTGAGGAAACGGTCGCAGATATCCACCCGCAGCCGACGCAGCCTCGCCTTCTCGGTCCCTTTGTCGGGGATGAACACAATGTCGGCGGCGTTGAGGGCCTTGACGGCTTGGAAGGTCAAGTAATCGGGATCGCCGGCGCCGATACCGATGATGAGAATCTTGCGCATCGTCGCTCTCGTCGATTTGACAGGCCGCGCTAGCAATCAGGCGGCGGGGGCGCCCCGCATGCGGCTCTTAATGCCCGCTTTATAGTCAAATCGCTTGCGCTTTGCGAACCAGCGCCTCACTCGGCGGAAACACCCAGAAGCGCATATTCGTAATTGAAACTCGGCTGATCGACACCGAAGCGAACCTGCAAGGCCACAATCACCGCCAAGGAGAGGCTGAACACGGCGACGGTCAGCACGGCGGTCATTTGCGCAGCATGGCGGCGGAAGGCGTGAATGCCCATGCATCCCAACGTGAACAAGGTTGCGCCGAATACAGGGGTCAAATCGCTGACTGCCATGGCCAGATGCCTTCCTCTATCACGAGAATGTCATCTCCAAGAAACTGCTGGGCGAGCAAACAATCTTAACGAATCGTCTCCTCGCGCCGCTGCCCCACCGTCATGCACTTTTCCCGCCAATTGAGCTTGTGCGCAGCGAGAACGTCAGCGCCCCTCAGACCTTGTCGCCGCGTCCGCGGTCCAGAGCCGGATGTCGGGTTTGATCGGCGAGAACGCATGGCGATCGGCGAGCTTCTCGCGATAGAGCGCGACATAGGCTTCCTCGCTCAAAAGTTCGATGGTCTCGAGCTCGAGCTCGAGACCGATCTCGTGATAGATATCGAGATTGCCGAGGTCGGGAACCGGCAGGAGGCCGGCCTCGAATTCGTGCCACATCTGCCGATATAAATTTTCGAGGTCGGCGGTCAGTTTCGGCGTATCAAAAAGCAACGATGCATCACGGCCGGCCGCGAGCTTCTTGCGGATCGCCGCGATCGTCTCGGGATGGCGGCCATAGTCGATCGCTCGCGCCACGAACGCCTCGGGCGTGTCGCAAATCATCTCGCCGATGCCGGCCGCCTGAACGACGCTCGCGCAGACACGTGCGGGAAAGCTGCGCCCGGTCAGCGTCAGCACCGGAACGCCCATCCACATCGAATCCGCGGCGGTCGTATGCGCGCCATAAGGCAGATTGTCGAGGAAGAGATCGGCTAGCGGGTAGCGCGCGAGATGCTGCGGGTTCGGCAATTTAGGCGCGAAGATGAGGCGCTCGGGCGCAACGCCGGCTTCCGCCGCATAGCGACGCAGCCGCTCATCCGTGCCATCAGTGCCGGCGAGAAGCCATAAGACGCTGTCAGGCACGGCCTCGAGGATCGTCATCCAGCGCTGAAAGGTGATTGCCGTCAGCTTTTGCATGCCGTTGAGACAACAATAGACGAAGGCCTTTTCCGGCAAGCCGGCGCCGAGGCGCGTCGGCCTTTCCGCGGCGACGACACGTTTGCGATCATTCGGCTGATAGCAGGCGAGCCGAACGATTTTCTCGGAATAAAACCGCTCCTGCCCCTCGGGCACGATGACCGGATCGGCGACCATATAATGATGATAGGGGCTGCCCATCGTGCCCGGATAGCCGAACCAGTTCACGGCGATGGGCGCAGGCCGCTTGGCGAAGAGCTTGGTGCGCGCATCCTTTGTGTAGCCGTTGAGATCGACGAGGATGTCGATGCCATCGTCCAGTATCTTGTCTGCGGCTTCCTCGTCATCGAGATCGTTTATCTCGGTCCAATGATCGGCTGCCGTCTTGATGCGTTCCTGCGTCGCGTCGGGACGCTTGATTCCGCAATAATATGCGAAGATCTCGAAGCCACGTCGGTCATGCTGCTCGACGATATCCGTCATCGCGAAGCCGACAGCATGCTCACGCAGATCCGACGAGACATAGCCGATCCGCAGAGGGCCGGGGCGGCGTTTGGCAACCGTCTCGCTCGGCGTCCAGCGGCTCTGGCGTGGCGGCCGACCGAGGACGTGCTTATTGTAATGATGGGCTTTGGCGAGCTGGAACATCGGGTCGTCGGCGAAATTGGCGAGCGAAAGCGACGACATGCCCTTCAGCAAGTCCTTCCGGCTCACCCGTTCCCATGGCGCGATCACCGGCCATTTGCATTGCCGCTGCCGCAGCGACGACCAATGCTGCAAGACTTCCGTCTGGTTCGGATTGATGTCGAGCGATTGGCGCAGCGCGTCCTCGGCGGCGCCATCCTTGAAGACGCCCTCGAGAACGCGGCCGATCTGCTGTAACGCGGTGAGCTTGTGCGCGACGGTGTCGCCATTGATGGAGGCATGCCGATTGACGAGCTCCATCCATTGCGCGACGGCACGCCCGACATGACCCTCATCCTCGAGAACGCGGCCGAGATTGATGTAGGACTGGCAAAAATCCGGCTTCAGGCGAAGCGAGCAGCGGAAGGCTTCGATCGCACCGATTTGGTCGCCGGTTTCATTGAGAAGGGTCCCATAGTTGAAATAGACCGCGTGCAGGAGAACATCCTCATTGTTGAAGGCGATCCAGCGCTTGTAGAGCTGCACGGCGAGCCCGCCTTGGCCCAGCCCCTTCAATTGTCCCGCACAGTCGAAAAGTTCTCCCACGGTGAGCTCCTGCGCCGCGGCACGCGGCGCGACCGCAGCGAAAAGATCCGTTGCGAGGTCCAGCGCATTGGGCTGGTTGAGCATAGGAAGGTTCATCTTGCCTCGATCGAGAGCTGCGGCAGCGGAGAGCCCGCCGCCATGGATCATGCGGAACTCGGGATACGCGGCTACGCGTACGCAGCGGGCGCTCGCCGCGGCATCCGCCGAGGATCGATCGACGAGCGACTCATGCTGTACGGTAAGAATCTAAAGGGAGAGACGACGCGTGTCTTCCTCAGGCTGCGTCCTCATTTTGATTTCTAACTATATGGAATCATAAATTAAATAATGCTATTACGCCGGGCCGCGCCTATGCATGTCCAGCTCGCGGAAAGGCTTCGCCGGCCAGCGCTGCGACGCATGAGACTTGAGGCCTGAGGCCTGAGGCCTCAAGGCGCGACGCGACCAGCGTGCAGCCGGCTTAGCTCAGGAGGCCGACGAGGGCGTTGGCCTGCGTGGTCGTCATAGCCTGGACCTGCGTCGTGGTGAACGCATGTCCTTGCGTCGTGCTCAGCGCCGCGATATCGGCCGTCGAGATGCCGGCGAGCGAGGCGACGCTCAGGGCCGGGATGGCCGTCGTGCTCGTCAAGGCGGAGAATTTCGTGGTCGAGAGGCCGGCGATCTGGGCGCTTGTCAGGGCGCCTGCCTGCGCGCTCGTGAACCCGCCAATTTCGGTCGTCGTCAAGCTGCTGAGGGCCGATGCGCTCAGCGCGCCGACCTGACCCGAGCTCAAGGCGCCGATCTGGGTCGTCGTGAGATTGCCCGCCGCGGTCGAGGTGAGTCCGCCGACTTGCGCCGTCGTCAGGCTCGCGATGAGCAGCGCGTCGAGATCGGTCGTGGTGATCGCGTTGAGCTGGCTCGTGGTAAAGCCATGGACCTGGGTCGAGCTGAGCGCCGCGAGATCGGCGGTCGAGAAATTGCTGATCGCGGTCGTGGTGAGGCCGCCGAGCTGCGTCGCGGT
>Ga0116227_10011846_pt1 | contig 14482 bp, 12 predicted proteins | sample S1TSphgellanicum_FD_89693 | JGI IMG/M metagenome (GOLD analysis project Ga0116227, IMG submission 89693) | Host-associated microbial communities from peat moss isolated from Minnesota, USA - S1T2_Fb - Sphagnum magellanicum MG | ecosystem: Host-associated > Plants > Peat moss > Unclassified... | reverse complement strand
TCATAGTTCACTTCTAGTTGATTTTTAATTCATTTTCACTTAACTCATAGTTCACTTCTAGTTGATTTTTAATTCATTTTCACTTAACTCATAGTTCACTTCTAATTGATTTTTAATTGATTACTAGTTAAACTTTAGTTCAATTTTAGTTAACTTCTAGTTAGGTCGAAGTTATCTCCTAGTTAAGTTCAAATCAACTCTTAATTAATTTTTAGTTAATTTTTAATTAACTCTAGTTAATTTCCAGTTGACTTCTAATTAAATCCTAGTTAACTTTCAGTTAAGTTTTAGTTGAATCTCAATTAGGAAGGTTTTCAAAAAACTTCTTTATTTGATACACACATAGAAGCCTTTTTGAAAGTTTCCTTGAACTAGGACTCCAAAGGGGTATAAATATAAATAGGACTTTTTATTTCCTTTAGTATGTTCAACATCAATCTTTGGTACGATCTTACACCATAGCCTTGTCATGTTCCTTTCATGTTTGCATATGTTAACATAATAAATAAAAAATTCACTTCTATTTTACACATCTCGTGTTTTTTTTCTTAGTTCTTGTGTTTTTATTTTTGAATTGCATAATTTTGTTTTGTTCCTTGTTTGAAAGTTAGACTTAAACTTTTCCTTTAACTTTTGTTCTTGTGATTATTTGTGTCCTTGACAAGATCTAGTAAAACTTTTACATTAAAACTCATAATTCAAGAATTACTACAATTGTATAATAAAGACATGTCTTTTGACTTAACAAAAAGCAAGGCTTTACTTATGGCACCAATATGTGAAGTTGCTTTCAATATCGATGGTTTAACAATACATTCAGCATTGAACATACTTGTCCAACAATCCTTATTTAGTTTACCAAACTTATCATTAAATTCATTAAATAGGCTTACATTTCAATATAAACAATTATAATTTGTTGTGATGGATGAAATATTACTTGTTGGTGCTAAAATGTTTAATGTTATAAATAATAAATTAAGGTCCATAAAACACATTCAAAATAAATTCTTTGGTGGTATTGATGTTATCATTAGAAGTGATTTTTATTAAACACCCCTTATGAAAGATAGTTGAATCTTTCAAAATAATAAGATAATGTTAATGCATTAACACCAATTTTTTGGCAAACATATGTTCAATTTTATGAATTAAATAAAGTTATGTGACAATTTGATATGGTTTTTATACACACTTTGAACAAATTTTGTATTATAATAGAAAATACATGGGATATTCAATTTATAATCGACAACCACCCAACAATTTTATTATGCCATATTTATTTTATACAAATAAACTTGTGCAAAAACATAATGAAAATGTGTTCACTAACACATTCGGTCCCACATTTATTTTCCAAGCAATGGACATCAACCATCATTCATGCTCACCATCTTACAAATTCTCAAATGATTCAAGTCAAACTACAAGTTTGCATTCTACAATTCATATAAATATATAAATGTTGGTTGAATTATGTGCTAGTAAATATGCAACATCTTATGGTCTTGTGAATGGAGTTGATGGCATTTTTAAAACATCAACAACATGTTGTGAAAAAACCATTATATGAATAATGATTTAAATTTTAAATTGGAACATTAACAAGAAAAAAATATAATCATCATTATGATAACAACATTGAATCAAAATGGGCACCAATTGAACTTATCATCAAAGATATAAAAGTTGGTAAATCCCAATCATTATCATAATAAGGATTCAATTTCCAATTCAACTTGCAACAGCAAAAATCATTCATTATTTTGAGGGATAATCATTAAATGAATTGGTTTTTAATCCCACTAACATTTAAAAACATGGGTTAATATATATAACATAATCTTGCATTTGAACAAAAGAAATTTTATTTTTGTTAATTCCTCTCCAACATGAAAATTGTTATGTGGATCCAAGAATACAAATAAAAATGAATAGATTGAAAATAATTGCAATTTGGATATTATTAATTCTTCAATTTAAAGACTTACATAATTTTCATGTAATTGTATAAGCCTTGAATACAACTTCTTTATACCAACATTACCAAAACATCAATCATGATCATAACATTCAAATATTACATATTTTATGTCTTATAAAAACAAGAATACACCTTGCATCAATAGATGTGCACAAATTTATAAATTCATCAAAATATTCATATATTTCAATCCATGATGATCATGAGTTAATGATGATGTATGACATACATGTGCACTTAGATTCTTTCAATACAATAACTAGTGATGGTTCAAAATATATAGTAACAATTTTTAATATTAATACATGAAAAGCAATACATAGTGTATTTATGTATAGAGCTCATTCATGTTCAGTTTTTACATTCCTAAACAATCTTCAAACTATAATTCAACATTTTCTTGAACATTGTTTAATCATCATTATGGGAGATTTTGATGTTGACATTTTAAAGACAATAATTAAGCAAACAAAAAAACAAAAAAATTAGATTTCATGGATAAATTCTAATTAAAATCATAATTTAATCAAAACACTACAAAAATTGAACCTCAATTAGACCATATATGGGCAAATGTCCTTATAAATGAATATCAATCTAATGTAATAGAAGCATATTGGTCAAATTTTCACAAACTGATTTATATTGCATTCAAATTATCAAACACACTTCCAATGTATAACAAAAAACCATTAATGTCTCCATTTATTTAAAGTGTAGCATTTGTGATTATATGCATGTAAATGTTGCATTTTCCATCTAATTAATTACTCTCAAAATGTTGACACCTTGTGGTTTAAATTTGTATTTTTACATTGTTTTTCATGAACCATGTGTGAAAACAAAATGATAAATATCAATAACAAGACAAACAAAAATTTGGATGATTTTTTTATCCACGTGTACACCCATCAAACATAATAACAAAACACCTTTGATGAAAAACCCTAAACAAAAAATGTGACAAAAACAAATATAAAAGTTGCCAAATTCTCAAACCTAAAAATGAAAATGAGACTAAAAGTAAAAATCTTTCCATCTAAATTATATGCATTCAATATTGATGTTTGTTTCAAACATCAAAATACCTCATGCACATTGCAAAAAAATATTCTACATTATCCTTGTTTGGAAAACTTACATTTTTTTAAACAATATGATTATTTACATTTTTATATTCATTTGTATGGTTTCGATTTCTAAATATCCACAATGAATTTTAAGAGGGTTTTAAATTTTTATTTCTTAGTACAAATGTGAGAAAAATATTTTCATGGTCTTTCATGAAGCCAACGAACTTTCATCCAATATAACTTAAGTTCATACTAGAACATTAAATGTAATACCTTATTTTCAGGACAAAGCTTCTCTTGGTAGAGCCACTTATTTTATTTTTCTAATCAATTATTAAGGCATAGGTGTTATGTGATTGGTTGCTTATTAACCATTCATTTTATGGAAATTTTCGTGGATGTATTGTATGAGATGTGATAGATTAGAGATTACCTTCTTGGACTTTATGTTGTAATCAATATATTTAATTCAAAATATGAGCACAAGAACTTCTAATCATTAAACCCTAAATAAAGCTCTAAATTAGTTGGAATAAATAGGATTTAAAAAGTGAATAGCCCATTAGGCAAAGGATTATCATAGTACCTTGGCAATTTCAACACATGTTTCTCAAATAATTAATTAATTTTATTTTTTTCATTTAAAAAAAAATATTCTGGAAGATTTAATATTTTCCTTCACATATTGTTATTATTTGAAACAAATTTTTTTTGAAAAATCCCAACACTTCTGAAAATAATACAATTAATGTGGAAGTTGCCAAGGTAGTAGGGTAGACCTTACAAAGATGGAGAATTTGTTAAGGAGATAAATTGATTGGCCCATCATCAAATTTTTTTAGGGAACATTGGGCATGCCCCCAATAGAAGCACCTCTTTGGACCCCCAATTGCAAAATAGAAACAAATGTGCTTCCCTAAGTTTTACCTTTTCAGTTATACATGGGAGTTGAACTTTGGGCCAATCAAAACCCAAGTGCTATTGGGAACATCTTGAGGAACACATTCAGAAACACTTTGGGAACTAGGGAACCCTTTGAGAGCTTGATGGGAACATGATGGGTACACATTGAGAACAAGGGAAAAGAAAACAAAAAATCCTTCCCTCGCCCCCCCCAAAAGAAAAAAACTGGACCATTCATAAGTGCATGCTGAGCCTTCACACCGGCTGGATGAAATTTCTCTTTCCAAAAACAATTCATTGCCATTATAACCTTTTGAGCTTATACATTTGTAATATAAGCACATATAATGTTTTGATACATATTTGATTTTGTTCCTTATCACTAATTTAGTCCTAAGGTATCACTATTATGTGTATAAATATGGTTAACAAATGTTCAATCAAATTCAAACTTGTGCTTAATTCCTCATCCAATAATAACAATCACTTCAAGGAAATTTTCTCTCTTTTTCTTTTCTCTTTTTTTAAAAAAATTTTGGGTTTGCTTTGAACATTTTATCACTATCATTAAAAATGTTCATATGGTGTTGAATGGCAAACGTTTGTCACCAATTGAAATGGCTAATGTTAGAAGAAAGTATTGAGACAAATACTGTAGCCTATGGTCAGTTTCAACATTGACAAAATGAATAATTTTCTTTTTCAAAAATTGAATTCACTTTTTACTTTTATTAAAAAAAAATTTCATCATCTATTATAATATTGTGATATAAGTAGTGAAATTATTCAGAGTGTAGCCTACAATAATTATAATAATAGTTTCAACATTTCAACTTCATATTTTCACAAAATTTCATTTCACTATTTTGAGGATCATTTAGGGCGAGGTACTCTAGATGTGAAAACATTCTACCATCATCTATTGATAACTATCTAAATTATTATAGAAAATGCCAAAGACATCAATTTGAAAATTGTTTGGATTCCTCATGAAGTGTTGCATCCAAGCCTTGATCAAAGGTGCACAAGATATATTATGACATACCTACCAATTTTGGTTTGTGTTGTTTATTTCTATTGCCATAGAGGTGGAAAGAGAACACTTCAAATAAATCTAATAATAAGATGCTCAACTCTTACAAGAAAGAAGGATAATAATGTTAATGCAATGCAAATAGTTTTTTTTTTTGAAAGACCATTGTTGACACAATTGGTAAATTAAAATTAATAACTGAAAAAATGGAAAAGCTACAAATGTATGTCCAAAAAAAAGCATAGTGGACATGATCCTTCATCATAAATTGAAATAATATTCTTTTATTCAAAAGGTTGGACTCGCCTTTAGTGGATATTAGTAGGCCCTAGGCTCTTGTGTTGTTGGCACATGTGTGATTGTCTTTAAGGTTTTAGGGGAAATAACTTTTCAAAAAACCTCTTCAAGACTTTAAAAGATATGACTGATGTGAAAGATGATTATATGAAAAGGAAAATAAGTTGATCAATGAGAAACTCTTAAAAATACTCCTAACCTTTTTTTATTTTAGAGCCTTGCTTCTTACCTTTAGAGCCATTCAGTCTACCTCTTAAACGCATTATGGTTAAAAGCTAAAGGTCGAGAGTTCGGATGTGTGAACTAACTAACTATTAAATAAAAATAAAGCATTTATGATAATTATAACCTTAATTGAGGAGATAAGAACTCAATTGTCAAAAAATCATTTTCATAATATTTTTTAATGAAAAGGAAAATAAAATTGATAATGGGAAATTCCCCATGTGACATTAGAGTGCAAATTGAAAGGCCAAATGACGAAAAGGTGTTGATTGGTTGAAGAAATCATTTATATATTTTTAAATTAATTTTCAATTATAAAATTCATTCTAAATTCAATATTTTGTTCTCTATTGGTCTAAAATTTGCAAAATGACCATTGTGCATAGCACCTTGTTGAGGCTTCCTTATAGTACCAAAAGTGCAGCAAGGGGCCCCATGATTTGAGAGGGTTAAGGTATGGTTATAAACAAAACAAAACAAACACCTATCTTAATATTTAGATGTCATTATTGAATATAGTTTCAATATCTTAATCAAACAAGATTATTTTATGGAAATCCCTAGGCTTATTTGTAAATTGTGATGCTATTTATACAAATCTATTAATCAGCAAATATTCATACAAATGTGACTTTAATTTACAATTGAATCAAAATAATGAAATTTGTTTTGATATTAATTGGGATGCTCATAGTTTTCACAAATGTGGGACGGTGAAGAAATATTTCAAAGTCAAATATGGCTTTGGGCATTCATGGCTTTAACTACAATAATGGCTTTCTTTAACTCATCATGAACATGATTGTTGAATTTGGGGACCAAATTGTCCACCCATGCTGAAGGAGACGAAGGTAAAGGAAACAATTTTAATAAAATAAAATTTGTCAACCCATTAAAAAGGAGAAACAATCTAAAAAAGGAAAAGTAAAAGATTATTCACCCATTCCAAAGGAAAGGGATATTGGAAGTGCATTAAAAAAGGAAAATAAATAAAAATCAACCCTTTCAAAGGAAACGTAGGTTGGAGGAGGATGAAAAAAATAAAAAATAAAATTAAATGCAACCTTTTTAAAAGAAAGTGAGGTTGAAAGGGGAAAAATAAATTGTCCACCAATTCCCAAAAGAGACGGCATTGAATTGGGGGGAAGTAAATTGTCCACCATTGGGAGAGCTTTGGAAACAATCTTCTATTGCATCTATTATTGGTTGTGAAAACATGAAGATGGGCACCCCAAACATTACACCTTTGCGATTGCTTTGTAACCCCCATGTCTAGGAGACATTATGCTAGGAAGGCCCCCCATGATAGTGGAACTTTATTCTCTTTACTAGGTAGTGTCAACAAGTTTTTATATTCCAAGAGCGATGTTTCATCAGAATTGGTTTATGTAAGATGAGTATTTTTGGTGATCGTCATTGTGACAATTTTAGAGTCATTCTGGACTATAATTTGTCATAGATCAAATTTCATTTCAGAATCATTTCTTGTTGTCTGTTTTGCACACTTTTAATGTTTTGGTTTGTTTGTATCTTATTGTCCTTCTTACACTTTTTCAATATTCTCTTTTCTTTGTCTATTTGTATACTGTTATGAACTTTTCTAATGAATCGGACTTTCGTTGACAATTTGCCTACTAAATAAAAAATTCAAATAAAACTAATGAAATAAAAAGGCATGTAATGAGATATAATGAAATTTATAAAATTTTATTTCTTTGAAAAGATAAAATTGATTAAAATTTTATTTTGTCCATGCAAAATAATCCAATCATCATCACAGGTAGTATGCAGCATGGGAGAGCCCAAATAAGTTAAAGTGTATGTCCACCCACACCTAGTATGTGGGCTTGTATCCTTGTCTACTGCTTCCAAAATAGTGTACAAATCATATGTTCTATTTTTGTCACGGGGCTCCAAAGAGGTGAAGCTATTGGGGAAAGTGCCCAATATTCCCAAAAAATTGCTGATGGGCCAATCTATATGGCCCCTTCCCAAAAAAAAAACAAAAAAAGTGTGGGAATGCCCATGGACTATAATTACTTAATATAAATCACACTACTATACAGCGTCATTTTTAACCACTAAAACTCAATTTCATGTCACTTGAAACCTGAACTTTATTCAAATTTCCGAATGAGGCCTCCAAACTCCTGTTTCATGTATGCAAAACCTGAACTTCATACAAATTCCTTTTAATAGGCCACTGATAATACTACTAGTCCAAACTCAGTTTCATGTTATTTAAAACGTGAACTTCATCCAAACTTGCAGGGATATATACTTACCCGAAGAAGGAACTGCTTCTTTTGGATGATATGAACTATGTCCATGGATTGAAGACTGGCAAGAAGATGTGAAATCTTCGCCATTGTCTTGTGTTGCAGGCACAAACAATGGTTGCAGACAATCTCAAGGAAAAAGGAACAGGACTAACAAAAGGCATTGCATTTCTCAACAGCTCAAAGCTCCATTTGTTGGATTCTGCCTCAAGAAAGAACACCATGTAGGTCCAGAACATCTGTAAGGAATTTTTAGGACCATACCTTTTTCATCTCCAGCAATACTTCAAGTACAATGTCTATGGGATCAACTTCAAGTACAGAGACTGGTCCCGTGCTCAAGACAAACCTGGCTCACCAGGAAAAATGGCTCTTGAACAGCCCATGCAATTTTCCTACTCAGCACAAGCAATTTTGCTGCAAAAAGCTGGACTGCACTAGAAAGATTCAACTAATGATTTGTTACTTTAGTTCATGAGAAACATTGGAGCATACAAACAGGTTGGGCTCAGAATGGAACTTAAAACTCTCATTGGTTTCAATAATGGAGAAAATGGCTTGAAGAGTTGTAAGATCACTTGGTAAAGGAGCACTTTCCTGTACAAAATCTAAGTAACACACATCAACTTGCAGAGAATGCCACATCACCTTTATCATCGGTTTGAGATTCTTGAATAAATCTCTGCAAAAGCCAATGAATTTATCACATAGTACAGCAACAACCTAAGTCAAACTGGAAACCAGAAATCACAGTTGCCCGGGTAGAGAGACCCGAACATGTTCGTTCATGAGCAGCAATTTGACTTTGGAGCAAGGCCACGGTTTGCAGGTCTGTCTGTAAGTGACATCCCAGAAGGTTGCTGTGCAGGTTGAGCTTTTGGCAACTTTCTTGCTGCATCACATGAACACCAATGTTACTACACTGATATCAGACATCAGCGATATTGATTTACAATAATGGTTTTTGTAACAGTCTAAAGCAAGGGAAAACAAATATTTTCAGAGTCTTACAAAAATATATTGCAATGATTTCTTTCACATGGCAAGGAGTTAAGAGATCTGTTTATGAAACATACCAATTTCATAGAAAAGCTCATTAACATTTTGTGCAGTCTTTGCAGAGGTTTCCATGAAAAACAAACCATTCTCATCTGCATATGACTTTCCCTCCTGCAAGTAAAATCCTTGGACCGTCAGCAGGTATGAATTGTAGATCAGCAATTGACACATCCATAAGCATCACATCAGTGCCACTCTGGCAATTGCAAGGCTGTCAGTTTAGCTGAGAAGTAGAGAGCATCATATGTTTTGTCTGAGTCCTATTTAATCACATGGATAGAACTAAGTGGACAATGATCCATTGCCAACACAATCACACACACTTCCACTGTGTATAACAGAACCACAAGATTTACACTCCACTGACATGTAACTTGAGCACGAAGAATCCAGCTTGGACCAGTGGTGAACATGTGACTTGAGCATGTGCAGTTTGCCACAACTACTCTCCCTGAACTTGGAACCCATGAAGGAGCTCATTCCTACAGCTATTCTAGATATCCTATAGAACAAAATGTGAGCAAACTGCTGATATGTCTCCGGGAAGTATGAGTCATACCTCAACCTCAACCTTTCTTTTGGAGTCCAGATCCGCCTTGTTTGCCGCAAGAGCCATCACAAGATTTGGATTGCCTGCATATCAATACCTACCATACTGAGGACAGATACCAAGTTTATATACTGTTCAATGTAAGAATATCAATTCTGCCCACAATATTGCACAAACAAAGTGAAATCCAGAGCATACCCTGTCGTTGGAGTTCTTGCACCCACTTCTTAGCTCGATTGAAGGAGTCCTGCCATACCACATTCAGCATATGTGTCAACAGTTTTAACTGAAAAACCTGTTTTACAGTTCAAGCCTCCACATAGGACACATGTATGATATATCCATGCTGGGTTTCTCACTAAAGTGATGGCAGTCTTGGAAATGAGCTATTCATCAATTGGATTGGAAGTTTGAACATTCCCATATCTTATTATTTGTGCATTTCTCATCTACCTCCTTTGAAGGTGCCATAATGCGCTGTAAAGGTCTATAACAGGATCTCACACAGGAGGGGACATCACAATGCTTCATTTGAGGCCAAACCAAGCTGGACAATAGCCTATTGAAAGTCATACCAAAGAATTATACATAATACCCATTCTGGATGTGATACGGACTCTACACAGGTTCACAGCACGATCACAGGATTTGCTGACTGAAGTATAACAGTGTGATGCATGTAGTGAGTTTCCATTCTTAGTAGCCTCCAAGCATAGGATTCCAAATACCATTCTTCTATCATCTGTAACAAGATTGAGGCATATATGCTACCTGCTTCTAGGACATCTCATCTATAACTTTGTTGTCTATAAGGACCACAGCTGCCTCCTTGCAGGTACCTTCATAAAGCTGATCCAAGCAGTTTAAGGAGACATGAGTTGGTCCTAGGTGTGTCAGCTTTCCAACAGTGCTCATTCTTTCTGGTCTGTGAGCTAGATATGGATCATTTCCCTCTCCATATGCAGCTAATGTAAGCAACACAACAACACTGAAAGGTTTATATCCTTAACATAAATGCAATCAGTAAAAGGAAGCCAAGAAAGTACATACAGCATTTGTTATATCATAAACGATGACAGCTGCAGCAGCACCTCGATAGTACATTGGGGCCAAACTATGGTATCTTTCTTGTCCAGCTGTATCCCAAATTTCAAACTTGACTGTTACATCATTCACAGCAAGCGTTTGTGTGAGAAATGCTGCACCAATTGTAGACTCCTGCACAACAAGATAGACACATAAAAACGCTAAAAAACTCAACCTATCAGGAATTCAATTGCAGCAAATAACCACAATTTGTATACAGGTTGAGTTCGAACTCCAGGTCCCCATGCTGATGATTGATAGAAAATCTGACACTTTTAAGGCACAAATTAGAACAGAGGAAATCATGCTCTTGTGCAATATTAACCTCATTGCTCTTGTTGCCCAGACATTAAAAAGGGTTTTCTTGAAAACCAAACAACTGAGATGTTCACCACCAATCTGCTACAAGTAGAGAATGAAGTGGGAGCATGAGAAGTTATCCCTAGACCAGAAGCAATGAAGGCATATATGGAGGCAAGGAGGAGAGGGAAGAGGCAAAAACCTGACAGTCAAAAAATTGCCCTTTTACAAACCGCAATACAAGGCTGGACTTGCCGGCTCCCATATCTCCCAATAGTACCTGCCACATACAATTTTATATCTCAGCACCCTGCTGCAAATAATTTCCTCATTCAAGCCTGAGAAAGCATGTCCAGCAATCACAGTGTTCCACTTTGGATCCTTCTTTTCTGTGTCATATGAAAATGACTGGGAGAAAGAAAAAGGCTTTATTTCCACATACATACATCTCCAGCTTCTATAACAAGTGCAGATGCACTACACATACTAGCTGCTAAAACTTTAGACATGATCATATGTAGAATGCAGAACATCCACAGGTACTGGATACTCTGCTTTCCTTTGGTACCTGCCAACTTCACTGCAACCTTCAACAAGCTTGCTATACCTTCTCCCCAAAAACCTAAAAAGTATCAGGGCCATTACCTTCCAAGGTAAAACTGGCTGGTAATGGATACTTCAGCCTTTTGGAGAAAATGGTGGCAAGAATGTGAAAATTGGACAAACATGGACAATTCTGACAGTATATACTCCTTTTGGTGAACATCCTCAATACTAATTCAGCTCTTGTTCTAAGGCAGTGCCACTCTTTCACATGCCCCGTGAAAGCAAGTCTCCTCCAACACTAGATAACAAACGTGAGATTCACAGCCATGCAATAGAACTGCAAAAGAATAGAACTCACAAGCTTGGCCTGCATGTGATTCGTCCCAGCTGTGGCCATCTCCACAATTGACGCGCTTCACTTGTGAGATGTTTCACACGACGAGCCAAGGCTCTGCAGACCTGGACGTTGCAAGATACAAAAGAATCAACTGGCATAAAAAAAATGTCAGAGACCAGGAAGGAACAGGAAAAGCTAAAAAAAGAAAACATTCAGAAAACGAAACTACAGAACGAGCGAAACGAAGTGTCAAAAGACACAAAACATAAGCAAACTGGATCAAAACCTAGGAACTTCTCCCTACTCCAAATTCATAAAACCTTCAGCGTATTCACGCCAGAAAAAAAGCCCAAACGGAAACTTAAGAAGCAAGAAAAAAACTCCCCGCTTATCCGCGCAACTGAAAAAAAAAAAAAACCCTCGAGCAGGAAAAACAAACCGAAAACTCTACCTAAATCAAAATCCGTTCGACCTCAATTCAACAGATCCGGATGCAAAAAGAAAAAAATTCTCACAACACGGAGGGAACGTCATCGCCACAAACCCTTACTACATGAATCCGACAGGATTGATTGTTCAAGAGAAGGGGACCAAAAGAGAAAATAGTTAAGAATTGAAACAAGAGCAAGTGTGGAATCATACCGAAGTAAGAAAGGGATGTGCTGATGAGGATAAGAAGAAAAGGTGCCCGTCGAGACAGAATCCGTCAAATTTCTTCGGCAACAAAGCGAACGTCACGCCGCAAACGATCGATGCAACACGCGCGCGCGACAGAAGAGAGACAAGAAGAGAGGGAAGAAGAGCGAGACAAGGGAAGGGGAGAGCCACACAAGCAAGCATCCCTATCGTCCGTCTGGTGAAATCGTAACCCTCCGCCAATGTACACCTTGGAGAATCGCCACCGTCTATACAACGAGAAGCTATGAACGGTTAGATCACACACAAGACGCAATCATAGGATAGCATCTGTTCCATTGCCGTGTCACTTCGTTCCCCAATATTTCCGGTTTCGGTTCCCCTTAATGTTCTCGATGATGATGCCCGTGTGTGAACAGGGGGTCACGATCCAGTACCACTGCACCACGCGGGGCGCTAAACAACCCCCTAACGGGGTCCTGTCCGGCGTGGGTTTCGATTGTCTTTTTGCACACCTTTTTCGGCCTTTCACAGTTCTGCAAGAAAACTATGCAACCCGGTTTTCAATGTTCTTCAGTAGCAATTTTCTTCAGTACAGGGCCCAGGAATTGATCCCACGACCCCCTTCCCTGCAGAGGATGGACTACTAACCACTGGCATACCATCAGGCGCTAACAATAAAGGATTATTTATCTAATTTATTGCATCTAAAAAGTCAAAAAGAGCAAAAATTTTAAAACCCTGCGGCAGAACAACGCAGTTCTCCGCAGGGCTGCACTGTCAGAGCGAAAGCAGCGCCGGACAGAGCTCGTTAGGGGCTGTTTAGCGTCCCGCCTGCACCACTGCTCTTTTGCTTGTGTGAGTCAGTCAGTCCGGTCAAAAAGCAAGTGAAAGAAAAAGGAAAAGAAAAGTGGAGCAATGTCTTGGTCTAAAGTTTCTTTTGCCACTTAAAGAAAAGACCCCCAAAGTTTCTTTTGCTGCAATAATGGTGGTTTTTTGGCCGGTAAAAATAATCCTTACTTTGGACTTTTTAAAAAGTTGTCTGTTTATCGGTCCATTTGTTCGTTCATTCATTCATTCATTCCTCCGCCCGTCTGTTCATCCATCCCACAATGAACTTTACATGCATGTTTTGTCCCCAGATGTAGATTTCACTGAATTGCGGGAAAAAGTTAAATTGTGTGGGAAAAATTTTTACCATCCAATTAGATGTTTGTTGTTGCTATTGCTGATCAATGATCAGGGCTTTTTTTTTTCTTTCTTTTTTTTGTGATATCCAAATTTCGGCCCAAAAAATAGCAAATTTAGTAAAATTTACACTAGAGAAACAGAAATTTCCAAAAAAAGTTCCATTTTTGGGTTGAAAAAGCAGCAGATTTTGTCAGAAATAAAATCACTGATCATGAATCTTAGTATTTGTTTATTTTTGGCGAAATTTTGACACTTGGGGACAAATAAAAGAGACCTTCCAAACTTGTGAAAAAATCCACCATATTTCAAAGGAAAAAAAATTGAATATCGCTTGTTTTTCCAGTACCTTGTATGTCACCAGTACATTGAAGGGGTTTCTAAAAATATATTACCTTTCAGGCTTATCAGTAGCCAAATTTGGATAAGTCCTCTTGTGGATGATTGCCAGTCCACCTTAGCCTTTTTTTAAGCTGGCTATATATAATAATATAATAGCCAGAAAGGGAAATTTAAATTAAAAGTGCTGAAATCAAGTTTTTCTGAGATTTTCAAATAGCTAGAATTCGACCATAATTTACCCAAAAAAAAAAATTTAATACATGGTTCATTCAAGTAGGTATCCAAAGATAGAGAAGAATGTTTAAATTTAAATTTTTTTCATATTTAACGTGTAACCAAATTTGGCTAAATCTTTGTAAGGGTCAGGTCATTGCCACTTTAGCTACATCACAAAATTGACAAAGAAAACATTCGTCCACCTACCTCACAAAATTGAAAAGAGAACCATGGTTATGAGCCTTTAAGAAAATTTACTCAAAGAAGTGCGATGGCCATAAAGAAGTACACCTAGTAGCTGAACCAAATTGGACTCTTTGGTGCGGGGGGGGGGGGGGGGGGGGGGGGGAAAAGATTAAGAATATACGCTGTAAAGGTTCAACCCAAAAACGAATACACGAAAATGGGTATATGAAAATATGTAT
>Ga0116227_10011845_pt1 | contig 14482 bp, 8 predicted proteins | sample S1TSphgellanicum_FD_89693 | JGI IMG/M metagenome (GOLD analysis project Ga0116227, IMG submission 89693) | Host-associated microbial communities from peat moss isolated from Minnesota, USA - S1T2_Fb - Sphagnum magellanicum MG | ecosystem: Host-associated > Plants > Peat moss > Unclassified... | reverse complement strand
TATGTTTTATTTGATAAGTAGTCAAATGTTTTTGTCAATGTGTATTGACTTTTACGCAATCCAATCTAATTACTTGAAGCTTTCATTAAGGGGGTTCTTCACAAATTTGAATGAAAGAAATCCAGTGGATTTTCTCCAATTATTCTCACCCCTTATACAAATTAGGTTTACGTTACATGATAGTTGTCTTTTACTTATGATTGAATGGACAATAGCTACTTTGGTATTCCCTTTGTATTTCATCATCAAGGTGGATAGTACCCCAATGGACTTACATGTTTTACCCATTAATATATATTTTACCAAGTCCTATGTAATTTGGAATACATAGGTATTGTTGGTTTTCCACCTCAGATTCTCCAAGTGTTTTGGTCTATAAGAATGTTGGACAATGTCATGGAATTTGAAATATGCTATCTGACATGGAAATATATATTTATTGTCAAGGAATATTTTTTTCCATGTAAAAAATATGCATTAGGGTATATTTTGTTGATGTGGATTTATGATATACCAAGGAATATTCTTTCATGTTCATTTTTGCTTGCTCATATTCATGCTCACAAAATAACAACCCCGGGATAAACCAAACCATTGTTTGAAAACAAAATCTAATTGCAATGCATATTCCAACTAATTGAAATCCAAGTTCCAAACAATCCACACTTGTAATTTTAGCATTATTTGTAGGTGTCAAAGCACTCACCTTTGACACCTACAAATAATGTGTGGCGTGTGTTTTGAACAATTTAATACCAAAAAACCTTTTCACATCATCTTTTTTGTTTGGGGAGATAGTGGTTTTATTTTCCCACCAATCTATAACAAGGGTTTTCACCTCTTCATCTAGAACATGTAAGCATTTTATTCACTTGTGTGTTAACCAAAATGCATAATTTTGGGTGTTTAAAAATATCTACCTCACCACACTTTTTGATGTTCTGCCTGTTGATCCCCAAAATCTTGCCAATGCTTTTGCCATTTTCACAACTTGTGAAGATGTGGCCAAAGTACAAATAACATATTTTGCCAATACAAGTTTAATTTGTTGTTAACCAATAAGATAAGTGGTGAACCCATGTTTTAGGGTTGTAAGTTCTTTGAAACAAGGAGGCAAAAATTCTTTGATCAATGGATGACACAAAATTTTCCATAATTGTTGGGATTTGTGATTAAAACTTTGCCATAGACATTATAATATTTTTAACACACTCTACATTAGACTTCTAGATTTGATGGAGATACCCACCTTTAATGTTCCTAGCTCCATATTGCACACTTTGTAACACAATATCTTTTCCTACAATGACAAAGGCATCTTTCTTCACATCTTTGCGAGCTCTACATCAACACACATTTTCCCACGTGTTTATGGTTTGTGTTTGAGACAGTAATCTTAGTGTTTTTGAATGTTTATTGGTACAAATCTAGGTGTTTTTTTCACTTTCTACATTCCTTATATTTGCCAACTCAAACCTTCAACAAAAAAATTCCCACATTCCCATTTCTCATCAAGAGACAATCTAACCTTAATTAAACTTCCATAAAAAATGAGTAGCCTATTAGGCACCATTCACATGTTCAAAACATTTTTAAAAAAAAACCATAGCCCTCCACAAGAAATGAAAACCTTAAGTTGACATAAAAAATAAAAGCCGATCCTTGCAGAAACAAAACAAATAGAGAATAAAACCTTTATAGAATATTTTGACCTGGAACCTCATTTCCTTTGAGATCAAACATTGTCATTGCCCTTGGTTGATTCTGTTGGATGAAACACAACACTTTTGGTAAGATTGTTTGTAGATAATTTATGTGGCCTAGTACAAAAGGTTTACAAAAGACAACATGTTTTCACTAAATTTGAAATTGTATGCTCATGCAATTTTAATAGGTGAGTTGGTTGTTTTTTATTGAATTCATACATGTATTTTTCATCAAATTTTGGAAACATATGTTCTAATTTTGTTGGAATTTAAGGGGGGAGGTTACAAAAATCTCCAACATGATGTTTCTACTTCCTTATCGTAAGGAATCTACACACAATTCAAAGTGGCCCAAATTCCATTCCTAATTTGTTTCTTTTTAATGTTGTAGCAACGATCTTTTCATGATTTACTCATGATGTGTAGAAAAAATTACAATAACCAAATTTGGATATCATTGCCCTCTACCTAGACCACTTGAACCTTTTGACCTTTTCACCATATTTTGTTCTTTAAAATTCTCACAAACTTAAGGGTGCAATAATCATCAATGAATTTCTCACAAGCCTCCTACATTTTTGTTGAACCTTAGACCTTAAAAAGAAGGCTTGCGTGTGAACATTATTACAACCATTTGATATGGGTGAAAATCCTTACAGGTGTACCACTTGGGATGAAAAGGACCTAGTCCTTACTATAGTTTTTTTCCCTCATATTTTGATCCCCATCAAAATTAATGAGTCAAAAAATATCAAATATTTCATAAGTACCATATTTTAGACCACTAAAATTATAAATTCCATCACAATCATCCATAAATGTGTTTTTACATGGTAAAAAAAACTAGGTTAAAAATACAAAAAAAATGCATCACAAATTTATAGGCTTCATCGGTTCATTCCAAGTTTGTGTGAAATATGTTATTTCATGGGTTTGTATCGTTTACACACAAATTTGCACATTATTTAAACATGGAAGTCATGTGCACAATTTTTGTGTGTAAACAATACGAATACACACATAACATTCGTGTTTAAACAATAAAAACGGGCATATGACATTCATGTTTAAATAATGCACATGACATTGATGTTCAAAGAGTACAAATAGATGAATGGCATCTGTGTCTATTCCATATGAACTTATGAAAACAAATTTCACATGACTATTATTGCCAAATGGTGACCCATGAAGTTTGTTATGTGACACTATGGTAGGTTTTGGTACACTTCAAAAAATTTGGATTCACATAAGTTGTTGAAAGAATAATATTTTTAAATTTAATATGTTAATGTTTAGTTTATAGCTACATTATATTTTTCTTGTCAAAGATCATGAAATTTTTATTTGATTGTGCTTTCACCCATTGCATTTCAAGTTTTTTTAAACATCTTTATGTCATTGGAAAAATTCCAATTTTTTGTTATTGTCACACAAGTCTAATATGAATATTGTAATGTTCAAGTTTCACAAATTTGTAGATTTCTATTACAAAATGGTATAAATGTAATTTCAAATTTAGGGGTGGTTACACAAAAACTAGTTCCTTTTACCCCATTTTTACCCTATAGTTGAAATTGTGATTAAGAGCACTTGTGACTAGGGTGCCGCATAATACTTTTAATTTTAGTTGCAAAATTAGTTGCAAATTATAGTAGTTGCAAGGTAGTCACAAGTGATGGGTTGGAATGGACAAGATTTGATGGAGCAATCATTAGGTTCGCTCATGATCCTTGGATGGCAACTACTATTAATTCTATATCATCATTCAAAAATTTGACCTTTTGCTTTCTTCTACATGAATTGCCAAGGATATCATGTAGTAATGATTAGCCCTTGGTACACTTTAGTGTGTTTCAACCTTAATCTTAATCTTAGAGATGAAATCCTTACAATGGTTAGAAAATGTCAGCTACCTACTCCCCCTTGTAGCTTAAATACAATCCTTATATGATAATTAAGTTTGTTAATACTTTGTTTTCTTGACAAAAAACTTGAATGCATAAAAATATTCTCCCCTCTTACAACCATAAAAATTAAAAATGTATAGGAGATCCCATAGATTTTTATTTTTGATTCACCCCTCCTTTAGAGATAAAATGAAATGAATTTGAATCCAAATGATGGGACGGCCATTTATATATAGACAAAATACACAAAAGACATGAAAAAACTTCAAAATTTCTTAGGCATATTCAAATTAAAAAATTAAATATTAAACTACATTACCAAATGAAAAGGAATGACAAATGTTTCAAAAGTCTAACTTGATTATATAGCTTAAGTGGAAATTACTTGTAACTAAACTAGTTACTTAACACTAACTAGAAACCAATTAAAATTCAAATAATTAGTAATTAGTAACTAATCATTTAACACATAAAAAATATTAATTAACATTTATAACTTGGGAAAATTTACTCCTCATGATACCCTAGTTATATCTTTATTATATCCAATTAACATTCCCCATCTAAATAATTTGGCTTACATTTTTTCACATGCCCTTTTGGAATCCTTGGTACCATGAGGTCAAATGTCTTGTTGGAAGTTGGTTTCTTTTTTGTTTCCTAGTCTTTTATCGTTATTGCATTTTCGGAAAAGCTTGGTTCAATGGATTGTCAAAGTCTCTCCTCACTTTGAAGACTCTGCACAAAAAATGACCATAGAAAGTTTAACTTTGATGAAGAATTAAACTTTTTCATCCTTCCAATGAATCTCATCTAGCTTCAATTATTTAATGTTTTAACAATTGAATCAACAATTAAATTCAACAAACTTCATAGTTAAATTATATTAGTAATGTTGGTGTAATCATGCATTCATTAAGGTGAGCAAAACCGAAGCCAACTACATTTGAGAATTTCTTATTGTATGTGTTTACCATATGTTGAGAATTTTTTGGATCTACGGACGATTGGCCTTTTGTCTTTCTTCGGCTTTGTTTGACATCCAATGCCGTTCTTGGGCTTCGTGGCGCTTCTTGGTCCTCACGAGGTATTCCATGCCACTTTAGTTTACTACACACAACATATAGATAAAAATTTCATAGAATCAATTTCAATGTATATAAACTTAAAAGCAAAGAGTTGCAACTCGCATTGGAATTATTTCTTTTTAATAAATTAGATATAAAAAATTTAAGTAGATTAATAAGTAAGCACAATTGAAGTGATTTTCTTGGGTTATGTTTAGAAAATTCCAACACATACCTTATTGACATTTATCAACGACTTGGACATTGAGCTTATAGAAATGGCCTTCCAAATATCAAGGGAAAAACATACATGCAAGTTTCTTCTTTAATTTTCTTTTCTAGTTATACCTATATAATTACCAAAATTTTGGTTACTTAGCATCACTCTCACATCTCACAACCTTGTACAACATCTCTAAACAATTCATATCAATCATTTTGGTAACATGGGCACATGTAAAGCCCATGTGCGCATTGAAAATGTTCAATGAAACTTGAAGGGTTAGCAATAGATTATATGCAATGCAAATTCAAATTTCCTTTATTCAAATGACCACATCTACATACCTTTGTTTTGCATCATATTGGATGATGATCTGCTTGTGCTTAATCAACCGACGTCGAGTAAATGATAATTGTTTGTTAAGTTGAAGATTTCTTATGCGCACTCTGTAAGCTTCATCATCCATAATTTTGACTACAAAAGAATTTGACTTTCCTGTTGGCTCATCATTGATGTTACTTTCCTCCACTTCTGGTTTTTGTTTGAGCACTTGTAACCTTCTTAAGCCAACATTAGTTTGTTCATGCAATTCCCATTCATAAATTGTGTCATTGACGATAGCGGTTTTGTATGGGGTCCACTTTAGCAATGTCATCCTATAACACAGCAAAAACATCTTCATTAAACTAAGTTGTTGAAAATTTCTTAATATGCCTAGAATCACATCATAAAGTCAATGCTCATCTATTACAAATGTACGCATATTACATTATTCAACCAATAATATAACACATTAACAAAAGAATAAGCAAATCAATTAGAATGAAAAATCACGAACATGGTCGAGTTGACTTACTTACTAAATGGCAATCTTAGTACATAATACGATGAAATGACTCACAAAACTTATTGATTCAAGAAAATAACCACCAAGTTGTAAACATAGCCCATATTCGTACCAATGCAACATGATGCTTAGCAGTCCTTGGAAAACACTTTAACATTGGTACCTTTCTGGCTACTTTCATTGCGAATACACAAAAGTCCTTTGGAACATGTATTGATATGTACATGTGCTAGATTCTTCAATAATAAGTCTACATGAGATTCTTCAATACTTTATTCTCAATCGCATTAAAAAGAAAAGTTAATCAGCAATGCCTACCAAAATAAGTCTTGTGACCCATTTTTACACGTACATATGACCTAGAATTGGGGCTCTACTTTTGAATCTTCAAGCATTTCATTCGACCATGAGAAACCACTTGTGTAGAATTGTTGAAAGCCATGTTCTTGGTATAATTCACAGTGTATCATTCCCTCTCCACCTCTATCTCTCTCAAGCATACAATCATCTGGATGAACATTTTGTTATGGATAACAAATGCAGAGAGGTGTCACAAAAGCTTCCAAAATTTCCCATACTTATCAACTATTTAGCACTGTTACCGGCCTATCTTGGGTCCATGCAAAAGGAAATAAAGACTGAAAGATCTCTACTTAAGACCTGAGATTTAGAGGGGTTGGGATCGAATAATCACCACTTTTCCTGAAGTGAGAAAAAAAAAATCCAGGTAAGATTGAGGAACAAGGAAGAACATAACTGTGGAAGAGAAGAACTAGTTTGAAAGAACTATAAACCTAGCAATACGAACAGTTCTGAGAGGCACCCCTGTTTTGCCGAACCCAAGGCATGAGACGCACATAACAGAAAACAAAAGATAGGCAGACACAAGGGAAAAGACCAACGAAAACGAAGGCGACTCTCTCCAACCAAATAGACCTGTGAACCGAATTCCACAACTTCAACTGTCTCCAATAAGCTCAGTAACCTTGTAGCTTGATATGCAAACTTACAAGTGTAACGACTGAAGCTTCTAGGGACAACAGACTGGGGACTCAAGAATTTCTGCGGCTGAGGATATCCAACACAACCACAGCCGAAAGAACCACGCCTTGAAACACAATGTAAAACCGAATCGAACAACTGATACATGTTAGTTTCAGCGGTGATTCGACTGGGAAAACGTTCTGGATTCTGATCAATGTAAAATTCAAAACGTTCCACTCTGTTCAATGTACACCTGAAGTTACTACACAAAATTTCAAAGCTGGCAATTTAGGCAACGAGCTATGCAGCTGCAGTGGGAGTTTCGGCGACCTGATGCTGTGAGGCTTACCAGCGATTCGACATTCTGTATCCGAGGGGCGCTGCACACGTGTAGAAGACGTCTCAACGAGAACTTGTTCTCACCGTAACTCTATGTGCGTATGGAATTTTCTTCCTTTGTCAAAAAAAACTAGCGGGTTCTCGTGCAGAGCGAACTTGCTCTCGCCATACCTCTGATTATGTGTGTGGCAGTTTCTCTTTCTTCGTTCAATAACAAGCGGCTTCTCGCATAGAGAGCTCAGAGAACATGCCCTAGCCTTTATGAAGATAGGCAGTAGGTACCCTGATTTATTGACTTTGTTGTGACACATTTGGGCCCCTGTTGTCTATCAACACACTTGCGAAAAATTTCCCCCGAAAATGCTCTGGAAAGGGTGCAGGTCATTTTTTCTTTTGGGGTCAGTAACCGGAGAAATTTCGTCAGTCAAAAAACGTTGTACAGTTGTACTTATTGTCTGATATAGCAAAGTCATTCATTCATTATGCTTGCCTAGGGTAAGTAGCAAGCTCTTGAATGTGTGTTGCAGTCAAAGCAGTTTTTGACAGCAAAGCTTATAACCTATTTACCCATCTCTAGGACCCCAACAGGAACCTGGAGTGATAATTAAAACAAGTCTATGAAATATCTTGGTAGATGGGTTTTCATCTTATTCCTTTTGTTGGAATAACAGTCTTAGGTGAACGAGAACTTATACTAGTACCATGGTAAAAATGCTTAAGTTTTTTGGACAATAAAGGTCTTAGAAGAGGTTATGGATGCGGTGAAAAAATGTGTCACATCGTTGAGGAAGGCTAGGCAACTTTGAAATACATCTCTCACATTGTTATTAGATCACCTCAACAACAAGACCATATCCAAGAAACATGCCTGACCAAGTGTGTTGATACATGAAAAGGAGGTAATTATTGTTTGTTGGATACTTGGTATGCAAGAATGTGGGTTATCAATCACATTACAACGATTCAAATTAAAGGTAGGAGAACTTACCCAAACCCAAGTTACACCATTCAAGGATGGAATATGAGGGAATTTATGATGGTATTGGCTCAAGTCTAGACATTCAAGATTAATCATTAGGCTTGCAAAGGGACTTGAGGTCTTAGAGCACAAGGTTTAACAAATGAAGCATGCAAATCATTTTATTAGAATCTAACAACTTTGTACATGTAGCACAATTAATTTGTAGATCAAATTTGGAACTATGATTAGACATGCATATAGGTTGGACAACAATTAGGAGTTTGGGTGTTAACCAAAAGAGGTTCATAGTAGGTGTACAACATCATTCCCAAGTCTAAGGTGTTCATCAACCATATGACAACTTCAATTTTTGGGTAAATATATTTTTATTTTTGAATTTATATTACTATATTTGAATGATTTACCATTTGCTTTTGTGATGAATAATAATTAATAGTGACCCAATTTTTTATGATGATCATGTGGCATGCCACGTGTCAACAAGCAATTATAACTAGTAGTCAACCTCATGATATATGACATTAATTTCAATAAAATTACATTTATTGATTGGTAAACAATATTCATAATACCAAAACATATCTTTTATGACTTGTTCTATACAATTACAATGTCCAACACGATTAAGGAAATGACTAAGAATGTCTTTAACAACTAATAGTCAACCTAATGATTTATGACATTAATTTCAATAAAATAACATTTATTGATTGGTCAAAAGTGTTCATAATGCCAAAATATGTTTTTTATGGCTTTTCCCATTCAACTACAATGTCCAACATGATTAAGGAAATGAATAAAAATGTCTTTTATAACTAATGGTTAACCTCATGATTCATGTAATTAAATAAAAGGATAAAAAAAACAACTATATTCGCATAGGACCAATCATTTTATTAGCCAAATTTAATATAAATAACATAGTTTAGTTTATAATTTTATCACAATTTAAATTTAGCCATGTATTGTTTCAATTGTGAACTTTGTTTTAATTTTCCAAATATAACCAAATATAACCTAAATATTCAAATTTAGCTTAATTTATCATTGTTTCACCATGTTTAACATAAAAAATGTTTATTTTCATTTATATTAGTTTAGCCATGTTTGGCCTAAATCACTATTTTAAATGTAGATTATAAATTATTTAGCCATACATTAAAGAAATTCAACCATACTTAACCTAAATAATTGTGTTTAAACATGTTTAATAATGTTTAACCATGATTAGCCAAAGTAATTCTGTTTTAGTTTCATTTGTGTTGTTTTAGCCATGTTTAATTTAAATAATTGTGTTTTAAATCCTTTATCCATATTTAACCATGTCTAACCTAAATAATTGTGTTTAACCATGTTTAGACTTAATCTATGTTTAGCTTAAATTAGCCTAGTTTAGTTTAAGTCTAACTTGGCTAAATCTAGTCTAGCTTAATTTAAGTCTAGATCACAACTTAAATAGTTTTAAGTAAGGTAATCTAAGTTAATTTATTTTTAGCATACGGAGGCCTAGGTTAATTTAGGCTAGGTTTCTAGGTAGTTTAAGTTGACCTAACTCATCCAAAGTCAACCTAGGGAAACCTAGGTTAATTTAAGCTAGGTTAGTAGGTAATAGGTAGGTTGACCTATGTCCACCTTGGGTGGCCTAATTGAATTTGAGGTTTAAAGCTTTGATCTTTATAATTTTAAGTTTAATGGATTTAATTAGTATTAAAAAAATTTGATAATGCAATGGATGAAAATTTGAACCCCAAAATGGAAGTGAAGGGTTCAAGTCTTTATTCTTGCAACTTATGATACCTAAGCCATTTAACCTAGTTTAAGCTAGGAGGCTAAGGTTTGTTTTTAGCGTAAGTCACATAGCCTAAGTTAGGTAACTTAGGCTAGGTTGACTTTTATTCATGTGTGATGACTCACAATTGAACATGTGTTTATAAATTTTTAGCACATGTCATCCACGTGTCTTTTATAACTTTTAGTTGAGTAAAATGACTAGGTTGACATGGCATGCACTTTACATGTCAAATCAAGGTCAATGATGACATGGAATTTCAATATTATAAGCAAATAAAAAAATCATAGTTGATAAGATGATTAAACTTTGCAACTATATGTCATTTGCAACTAAATGGGTGAAATGACATGGGTTTAACAACTCAATAGTCGCTAGTCACAATTGTCCTTTCTAATTAATACATAGTCATAAAGGCAAATTGCAAAACTCAAAATGTGGTCTTGTGAATAAAGTTGGCACAATGTTGTGGCTTGGACATGATAACTTTACCTACACATATTTCACACACGTTAAAACCTTTAAATGTGAATTGTTTCAAGCCATTCAAAGTGACCTTCAAAAAAGAAAAAAACAACAACATGGTTTGGAGTAACCAAAATGAACCAAACAAAACAACATTAGTTAGATGGGTGGACAAAGCATTGGATCAATTGTTGTCTAGAAAAAATGAAGAATGGGTTTAAAACAACAAGAATCTAACCAATAAATCTAAAGGCCATGGACAGGAAGACCAGACCTAGTGATGTGTATAATGGGATACCAAGGACTTCCAATTCAAATGAGGATATTGGGAATTTAGATGGTGCAATAAATGATATTCCAAAGGTGCCACACATAACTCATTAAGGTTTTATAACTTCCAATTACCTTTGTAGCCACAATTTTTCCTCATGTTGTTATGCCTATTGCATTTTTTCACCTACAAGTCCCAAAAACACAATGCAAACCATCTTCAAATTTTACCCCAAACTTTAGTAATGCCAAAAATAAGGTTTGAACAAAACAATATTTTTGAAAACTTCTTGTTGATAACAAGCAAGTTGTTGAAATGTAATCGCAATAGTTGTTGCTAAAGACTTTAAATTTTTTTAAAAAAAAAATCAACACCCCAAACAAAAAGAGATAGACATATAAAAATATGGGCAAATATACACACTTGAACAAAAAGGCAGTAGTTGCCATTTTCCTAATCATGGGTGAAAACAAAACTAAGGCTCCTCTTCAATCAATATGCAAAACACAAATCCAAAACATGAAATGCAATAATAATAATGTACCTCAATGAACACACTTTCTTATAGTTGAAAACCAAACTTCCCTTTTCTTCTTGGATGTCACGTTTAAACAATGCAGCATTTGCTTTGTCCTCAAATCCCAATGGCATAGCTCCAATGATGCAAATAGAAGCTGGGACAAATAATGCAATGCGACTAGGGTTGTGCTAAAACCCTAATGAAGTTGTAATTAGTTCAGAGGAGTGTGATTGAGGCTGTCATGGCAACATATGAGCTCCACACCTACATCCTAGACTTCGTGACCTATAAGACTACACACATTCAAACACAAATCTCAAGGTTACATTTTCTAAAATGTTGGTGCCAAATTTCAAAATCACTATTTTCAACTATACAAAATGTACTTTAATGATTTTGAGGATTGGGCCATTTTTGAACAAAAATGGGTCACCCTTGATGTGTTTTCACCCGTCAAAAGAAATGGTGAACAACTAGAAGAATCCATGACAAACATGGTGCAACTTGAGTGCAAGATCATGATAAAAAAATTAACAATAATGTTCCACGCTTACATCATGTACAAACAAACAATTAAGCTATAAATTGACTGCATGAACAAAGCAAGAGAAAAAAAAAGCGAGGAAGCTGGGATGAAAAGCTCCATTCCACCAACAATAGTTCACAACATCAAAGCAAAAACAATTACATTTTGTCAAAAGATGATGATTGCCAAAAGAAGAGACAACAAACAATAGGAATGAAATGTATGGTAGGGATGTCAAGCCCTATTATTGTGGTGCCTGCAACCAAAAACAAAGTTAGGGTTGCTTGAACAAGGTTTACCTTGTCATTATAGATGGGGAAACCTTTTTGAAATCTTTCATCAAAACCATTTGTGGTTGATAAACATTTTCACATCAATGAAACTTTTGTTTTCATCTCCATTCATTTTGCTTGTGCGATAATCGTTGTCCACTTGTCATCATATGAGTTGTTGATAATAGGATACTCACTGTTTAGTGATAGGGGTAATTGTGTTTGTTAGGTCTTTCTTGTAGCTGCAAGGGATATTCACTATTGATCAAAACAGGATGATCCTCAGCTTTTATCACTGATATTTCACTCAATTCTAACCCAAATGCTACAATCCAAGTGACAATTGGAGTGCCCAAAGGTGCTCTACAAACTTTCTTCCGAACCCATTGCCAAGCAAGCTAGTGACAAGACACCTCTAGCCTCTTAGCCATTAAGTGTTCGAAAACCAAACTATCTACCCTAATACCACGACTAGGCTGGTATGAAAGTTTTTAAAAATAGAATATTAGGGTGACTTTATACAAGGGTCCAAGGTCCAGGGACCAATGAATTCAAGCAATCTTATTGCTCAAAAGTTTTAAATTGGTCCTAAGGCCTTTAGACGAGGGTCCAAGACCAAAAAGTGGCAAATTGAGGCTAAACTTACATGGCACCTGTTTGGAAGGGAAAATCAATTGGTTGAAACCAAAAAACAGTGCTAAAAGGAGAGCTGTCGATTTGGAGAACCAAGAATCAGGCAAGGGCCCAAGGTATAGTCCAACTCAAGGATTTAATTTGCTTCAAACCAGTCCAAATTGGTTTGTAGGAAATTGGATCCTGGACCCTTGTCTAAAGTGGACCTTAAACTAGATTCCAGTAAATTTTTTTGACTTGTACTCAATCTGAGGACCTGGCTAGTATGTTAAAAAGTTAGCCCAGCACTGGTTTCACACCCCTTGACCTCGTTTGGGATCTTGAGATCTACTTTGAATATCTTCATTTTGGACTTTGTTTGTTTTCCCACATCCAGGATTTTAAAACTTTTTTTTAGGCGCTGTTCAGCTTGCAAATTTTTAGTTGTTATTTTTAATTCAATACAAAAGTCTGGATGATTAGTGAACGAAGTTCTGGGAACAATTCCATTTCTTGAAAGTTCAGAGCAATCAACCACATGATAGGATTGAATCAATACAAACAGGATTGGAATGCAGAGTAGATACTACAAACATGTCTTGATGTTCAAAAGTCTCCTACAGTGGGAATTTGTCCAAGAGGTGTGATATTTGAGCTCAACGGGGCCAACATGAACACCTTAAGGTTCATGAAATTCCTTTCAGTGTGGATTCATGCTAGGTCCAAGATATTAGCTGGGTTTGCTTCCAGAAGCGGACAGAACAAGAATTATCATCAATGTTATGTTAAAAATTTACCAACCATTGTTGCAAGCATTTTTGTGCTCTGGACCCAAGAGATCTGGAGCTTACAAGCCCTTGTATATTATGAAATTTCAGTTGCTTTACTACCCACAAATAGGGTGATCCTAATGTCAAGATTCTGGATTTCAGGATGTCTTGGATGTCATCATGGGATGACAAAAGGTTTGTCAAGGATTAGAAATTTGGTTTCCACTCTTGCTGGAGCCTAAATTATTTTGTATGGTCAATGTAGTTTGGAGTAATGTGGTACCAACCCACATTTTAGGTTGCATTGTTGATTTGCAAGCTATAGACGTTTTTGAACTCCCAATTTGCCCCAAAACATAATTGGATTCATATTAAATTTTTATTGAGAAAAATAAATCCAATTCAATAACTCCTGCAATGTAGGTCTGAAAATTAGGAAATCACCTCATTGCACCCTTATTCACTTGAGGGGGCTTTTAAAAATTACCAGTCGATGGTCCTGAAATCTCAGGTCCCAAAGTAACGAAGCAAATGAAAAGGCCATGACATTTTTCTTTCCCTTTTAATCATATTTACATAGTTTAAGTTATTTATAATAGAGATAACAACCTATGTTACTTATTAAATAACTAAAATTGCAACTAAACCAAAAATTGCATAAGGAAAAAATTAAAAGCATGTAACCCAAGGGGTCTGGTGTAGCCCATTTTAGGACCTTCAGATCTCAAAAAGGGGTTTTGGGTTGAAACGTTGAAACCCATTGGAGTGCAGGTGAAACTCCTGTCGGCCTTCTGCCAATGAGCTTGACTTGGGGTACCAACAGCTTGTCAAGTCAAGTCTTCTGTTGTCGTTCGAAAAAAAGAAAAGAAAAGTGGGGTGTGTTTTTAAAAAACTAATTGCATTAGATCTTTGAATAAATTATGTGTCAACTCATTTGTCTCTGCTTACTTCTAGAGCATATGAAACTCCGGCCCTAGTTACAACTTAGTACCTGTTGATAAAAGCCTCCTAAGTCCTGACTTAATGAGGATCAGGACTCAGGGTTCGACTATGGAATTTTCCAAAATAGATTTTGGAACTTTCTTTCTTTCTTTCTTTTAATTTAACGTCAATACTCGGACCAGAGAGATCCATTTGACGACAATTACAAAGTTGACTTGATCAAAACACTCCTGTTGTCTAGGCAAGAAACTAAGTAC
>Ga0116227_10011844_pt1 | contig 14483 bp, 17 predicted proteins | sample S1TSphgellanicum_FD_89693 | JGI IMG/M metagenome (GOLD analysis project Ga0116227, IMG submission 89693) | Host-associated microbial communities from peat moss isolated from Minnesota, USA - S1T2_Fb - Sphagnum magellanicum MG | ecosystem: Host-associated > Plants > Peat moss > Unclassified... | reverse complement strand
TGGGCAGCCCCAAAATGTGTTTTGTCACAAACAAACAAATCTAGGATGGCCGAAAAGGAAACCAAAAAAAAAAAAAAAAAAAAAAAAGCCAGGAGAACCTTTATACTGCCTGCATTTAGGACCCGTGCCTCATTTAACGTCTTCCCATGAAAACCATTTAATGACCATAAAGAACTATTAGAATTTTTCTAAGTGTATGTAGAGGCTGCCTTACCCTCAATAAAGTTTCGGCCTCAACAAGAGAGGAGGCACCTTACTTGTAAGGTCCCTAAAAAAATGAGGAACCCTACACGTAAGGTACCCGCTCGTGTCCGAGATTCAATCACAGCCATCGATCTTAAAAGTCAAATTCTACTGGATCTTTATGTCAGGTAAGGACCTCGAACGGGACGGTTCTTGGAATTCAGGCCCCACTTGTGGGGCCCACCTCATATACCAGGCCATTAACCCCGATACGTGGCCCATTCTTAGTCCTTAACCTACATTATATATCTGACCCAATTCAAGGAGCCCCAAACCAACCGTGTACTAAGGCCACCAGGGTTCATCCAGAACAAGGGTAACACAGAACGCACAGACAAGACATCTCAACTAAAGGCTCCATTAGGACCGGTACCCTCAATGAGCGGCCCCTTTAGGACCGGTACAGATACATCTCGATGAGAGGCTCCATTAGGACCGGTAGGTACACATCTCGATGAGAGGCTACTTGTGTTAGGATTGTTACACATACATCTCAATGAGAGGCTCGATTAGGACCCGTAGGTACACATCTGGATGAAAGGCTACTGTCGTTGGGACCGGTTGGTACACATGTGGATGAAAGGCTACCGCCGTTAGGACCCGTAGGTACACATCTTGCTGAGAGGCTGGCTCCGTTAGGACCGGTCACATTGATGGCCTCCGTAACGGCACACAGCAATGGACCACCGCACGCTTCACCCCGACAGGCGGATTGCCCTTTAAGACCACTGGACTTCGCTTTCCACTGTCTTTAGCAATCTCCAGTCCTGTATCCACAGACCCCACTAAGTAATGGCTTATTCTTCTCTCGCTTCTCTTGGCTGCGCACGTCGTGGGGTTTCTGAAGTTGTTGCCATCGAGAGAAGAGATGCTGCTGCTCCGAGGAGTAGGTGACAACAATAAGCTGGATGATGATGAGATTGGGTTGTGGAATTGATGCGTAAGCCAAGTTGAGATGAGTGACTTTTTCGGTGTTTTTGGAGTAGGGTAAGTGGAGAGGTGGAGAAGGAAGAGGAGGAATTGGGACCGGTTAGATCGGGGTTTGGTTGTGCGGTGGTGGCTTCTTCTCTCGGGGCTTGTGTCTAGAGGAGCTGGCTGGATTGGATTTTTTGGCGTGGAGAAGGAAGGAAGGAAGGAAGGAAGGGAAAGAAAAGCTGGGAAACGGCGGCTAGCTTAACAAGATCATGATCGTCAGGACATATCAACGGCGGCATCGGATTGGGCGCAGCCTGTCCGATGGATGCGGAGGAGATGGCAGTTCACAGTCACAGGATTCTCCCTGGTGTAGCTCTCAGGAGGCAGGTTTTCCATCGTCGTTCCCATCGTCGCAGGTGCTGTTTCTTCGTTGTGAATTTATTCGTCAGATTTTCGCAAGCTTTGAAATAGTTCACGCTAGTTTCCATCTCCTTCATTTGTTCCAACCCTAGTGCTGCGTCTTTGGACGACAAGAGAAGTCTTCTTGTTTTTCTAACCCTAATATGTTCCTCTTTGTTGTCTCTCTTTGCCAAGTATTTTGTTTCTCACATTCTAGGGACTAGGCTAAACCCTAGATAGTATTGGTAGGATCGAGATCATTATTTGAGGTTCTTCTCCTTTGAAGAAACCCCACGAGTCTACTAAATAGGACTTCATGCATGCTTCAGGAATCTGGCTGGTGGCAATCTGATCATGGAAACACAACACCGTCACTGTTCTCTGACTCCGATACGCAGGAAGGTCTTGGGGCCAATTTGGTTAAGGCGCGGTCTCTCCCATGGACTTACAGAAACACACAGACAGATTTTGCAGAGAATTCTATCACAGACACCCATAGCAGCATAGATGCACAACAACACCACCGGTTTGGTGATGAGTTTGAAGGCAGGGCAACAAGGGAGGGCCTAGTGCGGAATAATGACAATATCAGGGTGTTGAAAAGCTTCAAGGATAGGTCAGCTTGGTCCCATAAAGTTACCTCAACAGGAAGCATTTGGGGAGGAGCAACAACTCCTGTCACATCGACTTTACTAGAAGCACAGGAATCAGGAGAAATGATGGAGCATATGGATGAAGCTAACTTTGCATTGGATGGCCTGAGGCCTGAACAGCCACTGCAGATCCAACGTGCAAGTCTCCAGTCAGTTCTCTCACTCTGTGGTTCAATGCAGCGGCGACGCATTTTAAGGACTCACAGGTACATTTCCAGATCTTTATATTCTCACATGTACCTGTATTGATTTTGCTCGGTCAAGGAGGTCATCCCCTGAAGTAGCATGTTGAAGTCATATCAAGTTCATCACAGTTGTGATACACTCTCACCATGTGCTTTTGAATATGGCAGTCTGGTGAAACCGTTGCTGGATGCAGTTGTGGCTCTTCCAACTGATGATTCTCCTTTAGCTTTGGCTGCAGCTGCTGTGCTGTACTTTCTTGCACTTGATGTAAGTCTATAATGTCATTGCTGTTGTTTCTTGAATGTAAAAAGATTGCATCTCCAGATCAAGTAGTGTCGCTGTTGGGTAGCTCACTTACTCATGGTGTGCTGGAAGAATGTGAGTGCCACCTTTGATGTCTTGGGGCTGGTTGTGTGAATTCTGGATGGACTTTAAGTGGACCATTGTCCTTACAGTGTGTGAGTTCCTCATTTTGGCAGGGCCAAAACGAAGAACTCTTTGACTCTGTAGGATGTGTTCAGTTCCTAATGAGACTGCTGGGCTCCTCTCCTCCACAGCCACCCAAGAAGAGTTCCTTCAGTATTGGCAACAAGTTGGCAGGGCTGGGAACCAGGATGAAGACTGGTAGTGCAGGTATGGCAGCAGTTGATCAGGGAGGTGCAGCAGTGGTGGCTGAAGTGCATGAACTGTTTGCAAGAGAGGAGAAAATTGATGACAATCAGGATGAGTGGAGTGGTTATCTGCTTGGACAGGAGTTAACTGCCAAGTGGCTGGCTTTGCTGACTCTTGAGAAAGCTTGTCTATCTACAGTTGTTCTAGAAGGTAAGATATTTACACCTGCCCTGTGATCTGTGACATCAAGACTTGCAATATTACACATGGAATTGGCTTCTGATAAGGAAACTGCATGATCTGTGCCATGCAGACAATTCTGGAGCTGCAAGGAAGGCAGATGGGTTCTTCAAAGAGAGGCTACGAGAGCTTGGGGGCCTTGACACTATCTGTAACCTTGCTGCCAGTTGCCTGTGTAACCTGCAGGTATGCAAATGTTGATTTACTGGTCTATCTGCTTGCTTTAGATCTTATTCTGGGGCATGTTATGCTTTGGTTGTGGTGAGGAAAGTGCACTATACAAAATGTGGCACTGGACTGTTGCTAAATGAGCAGAGCATTTTGTGAAGAATTAGAGTTTTCATATTTTCTTGGTAGCCTTCCAGAGTGTTTAGATCTTGACTTTCATGGTGAAGCTCATGAAAAGATGTGGGGCCTTAGTCCTTTTTGGGGGTGGCTTGAAACCCTCACCAGAAAGGTGTCTAATACTATATCCTTTTTGTGGTTTGTATTTGAACTAATATCAAGGTTTTGTGGCTCTTCATTCAGTCCTCTTCTTTTTTGGCAGAAAGCCTTGACTGCTGGGGGTGAATCTATATGTTAAGATAGGTGTTTGTTTGTTTCTTTGGATGTGACCATGCCATAACCCTCCCAAACCATGGGCCCCCCTGCTCCACTTTTGGTACCACCCAAGAGCCCTCGACAAGGTGGTGTGCATGTTTGTCATTTCACTATTTTTGGACCAGTGGAGCAAAAGTTATTGACTTTAGAGTGATTTCCATTTCTGGAAATCAATTGAAATTTTGAAATTTGGCTTTTTTCACAAGAACTCTTAAGTTGAGCCCACTTTGACCAGACTAGTATTGGGTGGATGACTAGCGGAGGTTTAACATAGTTGACACGGGCAAACTAGTGGCATTGGTATAATGAGCCTAACAAAGGTACGGCAATTCTGCAGGATGCGTTAGAGGAAGAAGAAACTGAGGAAGACAAAAGGAGCAGAGGTTTCAAGGCACTTGAGAAATGTGAGAAAAATGGAGGAGTGGGTATGCTTTTGAGGTGCCTACGGGTGATGGAGAATGTTACCTTTCTCAGTGAACTGAATCAAGTAAGCCTTCTCTATGGTTGCTTCCTAGTTGTGATTCTGGTTGCAGGGATTTTCTAGCTGTACTAGTGTGCAATGTGTTTGTGATGCTGCATGGAACAGTTGCTCTTGGGATTGTTTGGATCTCAAGACATTGGATGTAGGTTGGATAGTGCACACTCTCTTGCAATCTACTTGATGTTGAACTGTACATTTTTCTTTTCATGAGTTTATGTTGCACCTTCACAGAGACATCTGCTAGAGTTGAGATTGCGAAGGGGACAAGGGGATGCTCCAGCATCATTTGTTGGTCTTGTCATCAGCACCATCAAGGTGCTTTCTGGTAGGGATTAACATCTTACCAGCAAGCATTCAAGACATTTTGGCTGATATTGGGTGGTTCCAGTCAGTCCTGTCTGGCCTCATGCGAGAGATATCTGTTGAATGAAGAGTTTGCGGTGCCATTTGAGTAGCATCCTTTGGTTTCCTGGTACTCAATATCAGTTGTACTCTTTTGGTTCAAGGAAAACTGACACAACATATGTCTGGTCACCTCAAATGTCTTCAGAAGTTTCTCTCTTTAATCTTATTTTTGATTCAAGAGAAGTGGGGTTTGCCTGTGAACAGAGCTTGCTCACTGCCAGAAGGAGATGAAGAAGGCTCTTGGAAGGCAAACAAATGAGGTTTGCATTACTGGCAAAGAACTGACACGGCCTAAAATAAGTTTCAAACATGCCTCTTCAGCTGTGAAAGGTATGCTTTCATGTGCAAGAAATAGTTTTAAGGAGGGGGATGGGAGACAAATGGACTAGCTAACTTAATGTATCCTGTTGCTGCTTACTTGTAACTCAGTGTTGACCTGCAACATTGATGGAAAATCAATCTCTTGAACTGGGTTATGGCCATCCACAACTTGACTGACTGATAATATTGCTTGACTCAAGAAACACATTGCATGTTGCAGATATATTGCTTCTCTGTGTTTCCACAAGTATATTTGAGAAAAATATAGCAGTATTGACATATTCTGTTTTAGTATTGACATAATCAACCAGTTGTGTGTTGAAAGGATATCTTCAGGGTGTAGGAGGCCCCAATCACTACCCTTTATTTAGGCCTCTGTGCTTTAGGCTTCTTGGATGCTTGTGTGCACACGGACAAGCTTGTTTTGGATTGAATAAGAATACTATTGACTTCTTTTGTTAGTTATGTCTAGCAAACATCATCATGGAGACTTCTTGTTGCTTCTGGAGATGTGACTGAAATTCAGGACAGTTTTGTATAATTGTTTGCCTCAAAGTTTTGAGCAGATCATTGTTTACATCTCTACACCCACTGTCAGGAGCTGATGAAGTCAATGGGGAGTAATGGCAGCTAGTCGCTGCCATTCACAATGAAGGTGAAGGTCTGATACATTGTGAGTGACATTCACAAGGTTATGACTCAACTCATATTCGTTTTTTTCATTTTAGTTTGGCCAGACTGACAATGATAGCCCTCTCTGGATTTTTCTCTGCAATCAATATCGTATTGACATGTTCACTTTCCGTGGAAGACTTGAAAGTCATGAGCTATGGTGCAGTCCAATGTTTGAAGTCAAGGCCCAGGTGTCTTGAAAATTGTGGTTAACTGAAATTTGCAGTAAGAAGCTTGGCATGAACAGCCATTGCAATTCAGACTGATTAAGCTACCTTTGCACAGGTATTGGAACTACCAGCAGTGGTCATTTCAACAAACATGACTCAGCTGGAGCCAGCACTGTCAAACCAAAAGGTGTCATGAGTTTCTCCTCTTTACCTGACAGAACTTCTGCAGGCAGTGGTGATGTAACTTCTGTGGGCAGTGATCTCATCAAGAGAAGCCACAGTAAACCGCTGTTTCGATTCAGCAAGCCTGCAGAAAATCTGGTGGAGTCGTCTAGTGGCAGGACAGTAACATGCAGTACTGCAATGGGCAATGGAAAAGCACTCATAAAACGGATACCAGTGTCAGCAAGGTCACAACATACCCAGGAATTAGTGAGCCTTTCAAGTGGCTCCTGGTTCAGTAAATTGCATGAACATCCTCAGAAAGTTACAGCTTCAAAAAGGAAGGAGAGTTTAGATATGGAGGATTCACAAGACCCTTTTGCATTTGATGAGGTTGATCTGGATCTCGGTTTTGAGAAAGGAAGCAAGAAAAAAAGCCGGAAAGCTGGAAAGGCTGTGCAATTGGAGGAAGTCAGTGATGCCAGCAAGGCTAATCAGGACAGAAGAGAAAATTCAGTTGCAAATGGGAAACATGATGGTACTGTAGAAAGTTCAATCAGCCCATATGCAGCTGTGTACAATGATTGTCTTCTATCTGCTGTCAAGGTATGTTGTCATCAGATCCAATTAAGATTGTCATGTAAATTTTTTGATGTGTCTAGAGTTCCCTTGCCTTTGTCAGATTGTCAATGCACAGCTGCTGGATGTTTTTCCATTTTGTGTATATAAGGATTTTTATTGGGGCTCTTCCTCCATAAAGATTCATGTGCAGCTGTTGTGAGTATCATCACAGGCCTTCACTGTTTCACATCTGTGATGTGTAGTGAATTATCCAGCTATTTGTGCCCAGGTTTCTTAGCAGGTGAATGTGGGTTGTATCACTGTGTACCAGGTGCTTATGAATCTCACAAATGACAACCCAATTGGTTGTTGCCAAGTTGCAGTATGCGGTGGTCTTGGTGTAATAGCATCTCTACTAGTTGCACATTTTCCCAGCCCTCAATCAGGACTCCAGGAGGAGGGGTTAGAGCATAGGATTGGCAGCCTGCAGCATGGATCTTCTGAAATGCTTGAAGGGAAAAGTGGCCAGGCAGACCAAGACTTGGATCTGGTGGTTGTGGCTCTAGGGGTGCTTTGCAACCTTGTGGAAAAGGATGAGGGGAACAGGTGTGCAGCTACCTAGTCTTGTGCTTGTGTACATATAACAATCTATTTCCAGGATTAACATGAAGAGCCATTATAATGGGGATTGATTTTGTTGTGTTTCAGAGCTCGCCTAGCAACACTGGAGGTGGATCTACCTTCATATGTTACTTTGAAGGAAGGAAGTGTGTTGCATGACAGTAGCATGATTGCACTGCTCTGTGCGTTGTTTCTGAGCAAGCATGGTGCTGGTGAGGCAGCAGAAGCAGTTGAAGAGAAGATAGCAATGGAGGTGAATCCTGGCTTATCAGATTTAAAGATTTTTGCATGGCCATTCAAGGACACCTGGTTCAAAATTACTTGGTGTAGTGGAAATAGGGCTTAGATGGGGCACTATGTGTTCCGTTATTTAGTTGTAACGTGCTTCTGGACTGGAATTGCATGTCTTATAGAGGACCATTGCAATCAGATCTCCAGTTGGGTGACATATAAACTCACAAATCAATTCCATGCTATAATCTAATAATGTCTTGAGAATTTGCAGATAGATGTTGAGGAAAAATTCAAGCAAGGGGAGCGCGAAGCTGAAGATATGATTGTGGAGGCATATGCTGCATTATTGCTTGCCTTCCTTTCAAGAGAAAGGTAAGGGGTCTGGTTCAAACACAATAATTTGTCCAGGTCAAGGGTCCCGTGACTCCAGAACTGTCACCATTCCTCCCTCCGCACGTGCTTTTTGTACAAAGATTTTTAACTCAGTGGTCATGGTGTGTTGCAGTGACAGGGCTCGGTTTGCAATTGCACAACATCTACCAGGGGATGATTTGACAGTGTTGGTACCTGTCCTTGAGCGGTTTGTGGTAAGTTACATGTTTTAGCATGCTTTCTCTATCTCCTTAAGAAGGTGCTCCTGATTGCTGACATTGAAAAAGACTTGGAAAATGCAGCTTTCCCTATGTGGGGATTGCATGGGAAAATTGTGTACAGATCTGTCGAGCACTTCCAGAAAATACTATCTCCAAGGCTAGTGCAATTTTCCAGCATATCTCACATCCAGTAAAAGTCATTGCATGGTCTTATTTTGGCACTGAAACTGGGCAGGTCTGTTGCTGAGACCAACATTATGGATGTGGACTAGCATGTTCAATGAACACTGACTTGTGAATACGTGTGGTGCAGGCATTCCACCTCTCCCTGAACATGCTATCTCAAGAGACACATAGGGCAGTCAAAGATGTAATTGATTCCTGTAGACAACCCTTGCTGGTCATGCCCTTACTGACCTGACAGGTCTCCATCTACTGAGGTAGGAGGCTCTGACTTGCTAGATGAGTTTTAGAGCACCAGGGAGTGAATTGACTTCTGTAAATTAGCAATTTAGATCCAGTCCCAGTCTTGAACAGTGCTGGATTTTATGTTTGTTATAAATTACCATTTTGACTGGTATGTGATTTGTAATGGCATTCCTGATGGTCCTCTATGGCCTCCTTTCCAGAGTATAACTAGAGTGTTGCTTTATGCATGCTGGGTCATTGAGTTATTTCTACTGTTTAAGGTTGGTAGGGATTTTTCCCTATGTTTTGTAGCAGCTGTTACCTGACACAGTGCTGACTCCAAAGAGCAATCCAAGGAATGGAGAATGTGATGTGAATCTGCCTACAAATGTTGGCCCTCTAGCTGTTTTTGCATTTTCTTTCTCAGATACATACAGGGGCAACTTAAATTGCAATTAAGCTTACTAGCACATTCTTGTTGCAGCTTAAATGAATATATCATTGACATTCTAGTTGGCCAAACATTATGACTGTCTTCCTGTTGCTTCTGGAAATGCAACAGAATCTCAGATGCAGAATTTTGTATAGTTATATGCCCAATATTTAGAGCAGATTATTGTGTGCTTATCTAAACCCATGATTGGGATCTGTTTAGGTCAGTGGGGAGTGATGGCAACCTCCACCATTCGTGACAGTGATGGTCTACTTTGTGAGTGACACTGCTAAGGTTGTGACTGCAATCATCCTTCACATGGTTATTTTGTGGTGGCTGGAATGTGTAACTAAACGGTTACTTTGGGGAGTAGTATTACATTGGAATCTCCTCTGCAATCACATAGTTATAAGTATTGCAGAAGGTTGCAGAACTGCAGATACCTGAGCATCACTGATCCCAACCTGCCTTGGCAAAGTAGTACACTCCATTGATGGTGGTCATGTGTAAGGCAAATGCATGTCTTTAAGATTCAATAGTACCAAAACTGAGGGTACACTACTGCCAGTGCATGATCCATCTAGTCTTGTGAAGGAAAACAATTCTCAAGCTCCTAAATGAACTGACCATCAGCCCTTTGACAAAGGGTTATTCCGGAGCTAGGTTGTCACACGATCTCAGGTTCCTTGTAAGGCTTTTGGCCCCAAAAGCACAGGAAGCATCAACTGATATCTTCTGTCATCATTCCCCCACTGATCTCTAGCTGCAGGCAACTACATCACAAAGATTTTTTAAAAACAAATTGGGTAATCTTCACAAGCTTGGAAATAACTTTTAACACTTGTGCATGCAAGTATTCTGCCATCTCCCATGGGGTACATCTTGACAGAGGACACGTTCAAGAACTTTCTATTCACACCAAGCTTTCTCTCTCTTGGGTTTTGGTTTGCCTGATGTTGAAGACATGAAAGGATCCACATCACAGCTTGGTCTGTTTGACAAATCTATGACCTTTCTAAGCAAGTGTGTTAAACATATAACCATAGTACAAGGCCAGTTTCATCACATGTTTGTTGAATAACTAATTAATTAATTTTGAAGATTCCATGTTTTAAATGTAAAATATTCCAAAATATTCTCTATTTTCCTTCACAAAATTTTGTCCTTGCGGAATTTTAAAAATTCAACATTTCTTCAAATAATATATATTCACCCCTATACTCACTCTAGTCTAGGGTCTAGAGAAGTCTAGGATTGCCCCAAAAAAATTCTTTGAACCCATAATGGGTTTTTAATTTTATGGTCTGCCCATGAAAGTAGGAAACATGTCATGGGCAGACCAAAAATAATTATTTTTAGGACCTGCCCGAAGAAACATAGCTGACCATAAAACACTATACAGTAGCATAGTGTATGCTAGGTTGTTTTGTGGCATTGAAGACAAAATGTGCTGTTGCCAGCACCTAGAAAGAAGGCACCTTTTATTATTAATGTGCATGAAATCATACCTTTGTTTTTCAAATTTGGTGTTTAAGGGAGTATCAATGCAGCATAATTTGTGGGAATTACAAATGCAAACAATTCAATCTTGTGCTATAAAACAATTTAAATTATAAAAGATTACTATTACATGTTACATTCAGGTTTTTCTTTTTCAAAATTATTCAAGTATGTTGGTTGGCTATTATGTGGTTGTACAAGTATACCAAGGTGGCACCATTTTTTTCAATTGATGATTATAATTGGTTAAGTAAATATCATTAGCTCTAGAAAAGTGGCTAAATGAAGTAGTTTTTGTTCATAACCTAGTGGTGAAACCCTTAATAATTGGTTTTAGTCGAAATGGCAACATTATTTTTTCAAACTAAGTACGAGAGACTATAAAATGTGAAATAAACTTAAATAGGTCACAACAAAGACTTGAATGCAGTAATGTCTATGGCTACTAAAAAATATGAAAAATAAGTGTTAAAACTTACCATTGTACAAAAAAAAAACCAACATGAACTAGAGTCATTGGACCAACTAATGAAACACAAAATTTACATCCAAGGCTTCTTCCCATATAATCCAATGAAAATAGAAGTTAAGGAGGCATTAAGGTGAGCCAAAACAAGTGTGTAATTTTGCCAAGTGAGGCTCATTAAGCTTCTTTACACTATGGTACATTACAAGTATCAAATCAAGAACTTGACTATACACTAACTACTTGTAACTTTCAACAACTTCATCTAGCAACATAGAAATTCACATAAGATTTACTCCTAAACCCCATAGCATAACTAGTGATCATTCCAATTACATATGGTTGTGTAGAAAAGAAATGTGTTCGAGGTATTAAATGTCTAAGCATGCATTTGAACAACCAAATCTAGGTGAATCATCAATCAATTCCGCAACTTTGATTTAATAAAAGCAAGGTTGGAGAATGTACATTCATCTTCCACACTGCACAACACCATCACCATGCAAAGTTTAAGAAATTTAAACCACTCTTAGGGCCAATGGTTTAAAATGGCACTAGACCCAAGCTTGTCCCACAAGGCATGTGGTTGGGTTTTAATCAAGAGGAGGCAACATTGTAGCTTAGCAATGGTTTTGCATTGTGAACTTGAAGAATGCAAACTACTGATCAAAAATAGCAAGGTTTACCAATGGCCTAATGAATGTATTGGAACTTCCAAATACTTTGGGGTGCCCAAAGTGCGCTTGTATGATGGCCATGTGTCCAGGAAATGTTACCTTTACCTTAGGAGTAGCCAATACTAAAGGTAGATTACCTTAGTCACATTTAGTGAATCTTACACAGGAAAGCATTTCTCCAACTCTATTATGAAACCAACAATAAGTGAAACACATTATTGTTTCATAGAGTCTACAACTTTAGCCCATATCTCCTTGGTTACCATGCCCACAACCCCAATGGTTACATTGGTGGTGTGAAAGCATATAAAGTTTGCCTCCAAAATAAAAAACAATGTAGGCAATTAAGGTTTCAACATGTGTCCACCAAGTCAAACACAAAGTTTCATTGGCATGTTCAACAAGATCATTGAAGAAGGAGAATTGAGATGATGTGAACCTCTAATCAAGATCACAACACATGGTTTACAATATGCTTCAACCATCTTAACATCATAAACATATTTGCATATGAAAGTTGCATGCCCATATGCAAACTTGGAAAGACCTTGCACTATTTCTAGCAAGGAAAAACACATGTGAGACCTAACAAACTCTCCACATCACATACCAATTCATAGTTAACTTTTGTGCTATTGATGGTTGTAGCATCTTGAGCCATCTTCACAACAAATGTTTTGTACTCATTCACTTTTATGGTGAAAACATCAAAATCCATTGAGTTTGTTAACCTCAAGACAACATTTAAAGTTGTGAACAAAATAAGTGTATATGGAAAAAAATAGGGATTCAATCTTTTTTACCAAGCTCAAACCACTCAAGGTTTAGACACCAAGATTGGTATGATATGTCATGTAATGCACACTAGTCACAAACAAAACATCATTCTGCATCAAGTGAATGGTCACAACAAATTTTAACCCCTGAAAAACAATGACTCCATTTGCTCCAAATCAAACCAATTTATTGGCTATATCTATCTCATTATAGCCTCCATAATTAGTAAGACTTCGCACAATCAAAAAAGTCAAGTTTTTAGAATAGTCTCCATCTACCATGTTTATTACAAGTTCAACAATATTGGGATCTACTTCCACAAATCTGTCACATAGACATGCATAAACAACCAACTCTAGTTGTATTGGGTTGTGACTTCATCACAACTCAATGAAATAAATTCTACTTTTTACACACATTCTTTGATGGCTTATAAAACAATGTTGTGCATTGTTTTCACCATGGTCCATCCTATAGTATCAAACCAATGCTTCCAAAGGTAGTTTTCAAGTTTCAAAAACTAGAATAGAACCTTCAAGCTTTCAAAATCTATCTTAGGGTGGCCTTATTACAACAAATGTAATATTGCAACAAATTGAACATACTTCCTTTTCTTTTCTACCTTCCCTTGGTTGGCTACTTGAACAATGATAATGTCATAACCTACAAATGTAAACAACTTTTCATTTTTCACATGTTGGTTAGTAGGACAAGAAAAAAATTGCCCAATAACAACACCACGTTTAGCTTTGGTGCATTTGCTTAAACCAAAATGTTTCATCGAAAAATCAAGTCTTGGCATGAAAAAAATTTCTCTCCCCTCAATTTGTGAACAAACGTTACAATGGACCAACTTCATTTTCCCATCTTCTATACAAACAGGCTCTACCCATGAAAATTTCACAGCCCAACACTCTTAATAAACCCAATTGATTTCCCATTCAACCTTCCTCTTCTTTTCTGGTTGAATCACAACATGTCCATTAAGAACTTCAGTAGTACCTATTGATGCAATTTCATCAACCATCAAACCCTTTCCCTTCAAGGATAAAGATGCTACAAATGCTACAATTGTAGGAGGAGGCTCATAAATGTTTGGTGGCAAACTGGCAAGGGAAGAATTCAATGCAAAAAGATTTATTGGATCTCCTAAAGAAAAGGACATGGAGCAACTCATGACATAAGGTTGCTAGAACTAGGATCAATGAATACAAAAAATATATATGGTGAAATTTAAAGCCCATAAGAGGTTTTAAAGGTGCCATAGCTAAGAAAAAATGAAAAATCACAACAAAAAAAATTAGAAAGCAAATGTGCAAGTTAAAACCAAAGTTACAACAAGTGATCCAAAAAGCAAAAACATGCAACACAAAAAGAAATTTCACATGAAACACTATGTTGTAATAACATCTAAATAAATGCTAAAGTCATGACTCAAAATATGCATGCAAATTTGATTATTTGCAAACAAAATAAAACTAAAAATGAAAAGTGAAAAAAATGAAGTTTCATTTATCAATCACATATTCACACAACATAATAAAACCTTTGTTGTGTCATTTTTTAAAACAAAAAATGACATCTAACTTTGGCTCTTTACATTGAGTTGGCATTTGACACACAAGATTTAATTTGTTAAGAGCAAAGACAAACAAAGCTAAAAAAGCTCATTGATAAAATCTATAAAAAATGTAGAATGGAAATAGAATGAAAGTCGTAACAAATGTGTTGTTCCTCCCTGGTTTTTTTTTTTCCAATTTGTTGCACATTCTACCATTCCCAAACACCTTTCTTCAAAACACCCTTCAAGAACCCCATAAACAAAAATAACTATTGCACAACTACATGTAGACACCTACTACCCTTGTCGCAACCCCACTTTGGCCAAGTGTGGGGGTGAAGCCCAACACTTGGAAAAGTTGGCGGTTGGGAGTCTTCCGGGGACTCCCGAATGTTTAGAGCTCGACAGCAAGGGGCAAAACACCTCGCATTGAGGTGTTCTTGGTGTCATTGAAAAGTTCTTGAAACGTAGATATCGAAAATGCCCTCACATTGGCAATTCGGACATCTGTAGCCCAAGTTATGGGCAAAAGAAGGGCCGGGAGTCAAACTGGCAGTTTGACTCCCGACCACTAAAAGTCGGGAATCGACCTC
>Ga0116227_10011843_pt1 | contig 14485 bp, 11 predicted proteins | sample S1TSphgellanicum_FD_89693 | JGI IMG/M metagenome (GOLD analysis project Ga0116227, IMG submission 89693) | Host-associated microbial communities from peat moss isolated from Minnesota, USA - S1T2_Fb - Sphagnum magellanicum MG | ecosystem: Host-associated > Plants > Peat moss > Unclassified... | reverse complement strand
TACTATCTTGTACCAAGTGACTATAATTATTGCAACATTACATTGTTGTTCTTTCTTGCAAGATGTATTGACATTCTAAAATTGGGGAATAATTTAGGTAGTTCAGAAAGCATGAGAATGAGATAATAGTCTTACTAATTGAAGTAGCTCATGTGATGTTGTAAAAGAAACTATATGCAATTTTGTTGTTGTGTTAATAATTTGCATTTAGTAGAACAAATGAAGGGTGTAATAGAAATATGAATACTTGTGCAACATTATTACATGTTTTAGGATAGCAGCCAATAGCTGATCAAAGTGATTTGGATGTTGGTCAAATTTACTTACTAGTGTAGATTGGACTTCAATTCAATGAATAAATTAAATGGATTGGATTTCAATTCATTTATATTAGTTCAAGTTATTAATTAATTTAGTGCCATTCACTAATTTGGTGATTAATTGAAGTTGAATTCACCTAATTGAAATCCCTTTCAAATCACTTGTGAATTCACCAAATTAAATCATTAATTTAGTCAATCACCCAACCCACCAAATCAATTGAATAAATTAACTGAATTGAATTCAAAAATGATTTTCACGAAAATGAGTATGAAATAATCATTTGATTAGGTGAATTAATGATTAATTGAAGTCTAGACAAGTCACTTCATTTATAATATGATTTGGATATCAATTATTTGAATTAGTTTTTAGATTGAAACTCCTAATATGATTGAAATTCTTTCTACACTTAAGGCACTAAAAAATCTTTGGATTGTGACTAGATGACCATATTCATCTTTCACCCAAAATAACCCTAATGAAACTCCTATTGAACTAGACCCAAATTCCTAAGCTTGTAGTTCCTATTAATTCATAAAGATTTTATTTTAAATTCCAAATGTTTAGATTTTTTGTAGTTGGATTATCCATAGGAAAGAATGAAGAATCACCTCATTTTTTATAAACAAATTGATGATTGCCAATTGCAACAACCTTAAATAACATTAATCTTTTGGCTCAAAACCACACTATTGAAATAGTCACATTGGGCTATAAAAAACATCAAATTCTAATTATAAACATCAATGTTTGAGCAAAAGTCATCAAGTCAACCCTTTCCTAAAAATAAAAACCCCTTATACTCAATATAAATTTGCCCAATATGCCAATATGGTGTTCCTAAATACGTATGCCAATGTTGAAGTTACCCAATATATAATTGTTTTATGTAATATACATCACATCTATGTGCAAACTATGTACATAGGGCATGACCCATAAAAACACATGCATATACAAATTCAAACTCATATATAATATTAATAAAATTTGGACTTGATTTCAATTTTATCATCATAGATTTTCATTTTCTATTTTATGTTTATTAGCATAACCTAATTGGATACACCATTGGGTACTTTTGGAAAATTTTACAGGTGCATGTGGGATGGTAATGGAGGGGAATACCTCTCATTTAGTTCCATTCACCTTGAGATTATTTCTCAACCAACCTACCTTAATCATAACCATGATTTTTTCGCACATGTGGAAGCTAATTTACTCTACTTCAAATTATAATTTGCAAAATTGAACTTTGATGAAATGTAAGGGACATGTGATGTGGGAAACCCACCTGAATTTGCAAAGACAAACATGACTTTTCTTTAGTTGAAAATTTGAAAGACAATATCAATATGTGCAAAAACATTTAAATTCTTGTACAAATTTTAATTTGTAGAACTATATTCCTGAAACGAGCAAGCTATTTTTCAATGTTTGCTTGATCTTATACATTTAGAAAAAACTTGTCATGGATTTTTCAAAAACCCATCATGATTTTTTTATCTTTGTCTTGCCCATTCCCTAAGAATTATAGTTCCAAAACAATTCTTAAACAATGTATTAAATTATGCATAAAATAACATTAATCATTTATTATAGTAACAATTTGGTAGAGAGTATTTTGAAAAGGTCCAAGGGGTGGATCTAAGTACTTTCTAAAGTAAGGACACTTTGAGAAAGCAATCCTTATGTACTTGATTCCTTGTTTGAATGCTTGGTGAATTTAGTGTTTAGTTTAAGAGCTTTTAAAACATCATAAGAAGTAGAAAATGTTTTGAAAAGGTCTAGATGGTAATTGATTTCAGTGCTTTTTAAACTCTAGGGACCTTTTTAAAAATGATTATTTGATCTTGACTTGTCATGATTAGTTTTTTATAAAATAAGATAGTCAATTTGGTCATGTTTATAATCTCACTTTCATGGTTCTTGGGTTGCATTAAGTTGATTAGAATTGTGTGGTTGTCTTGGGTAGTTGGTGTTTTTTATAACATTCAAATTGAGGAATCCAAGAGTTCCAATGATGTTTACGAAGTTTCATTACTTGAAACCATGGTTTGTCAAGCGGTTAAAGGAGTGGAACACTTGCTATCATAAGTATCACACAAAACTCAATGATTTAAGGCTTGGCTTCAATGCTATGAAGGCAATGGAGAAGGATGTCCACAACCATTATGCATGTTCTTGTGAGGGTGTATGTAGACCGGAGGTGAATAGTGGGTGTGCTGGTGAGGTCAATTGTGTTGCCCACATTCAAACATATGATACATTTACCTCACTGTTGAGTTCAATTTTATGCCCCAAGGATGAAAATGTGGAGTTCCATAAGAGGGGTTGTATCATGGGTGAATGCAACATGTGTGGCATCCACATGTTGAAGGTATGTCCAACATAGTTGCTTACTATTGAAATGACATAGTGGTGTAATATTGGGCACCAAATGGTGGGTAAAAATGCTAACGGACAGGACAAAAAGGTTAGTAGGGTTATTGGTAGAAATGAAATTTAAATTCCTACATAACATTTCACATACCTATAACAACATATTTGCATTTCACATGCCTATGTTCATTAATTCTATTTTAAGTCTTTACAAACTTAATAATACCATTCATTCCAACATCAAATTCATGGTTATTGCATGTAACCATAATCTACACTTCAGAATACATTATAAAAAACTCCAAAAAAAAATTACAATTAATTTCATCATTATCTAACACTATAGGAAATTCACACAAAAGATGAACATAGAATTCACTATAAAAGTATTTGCTTCTTTGTATTATTGAAAACATGAGTCCAAATTACATTGTAATCCCATGTTTTGTTGAAGAAAATCCCAAAACAACAGTTAAAATCTATGTTATATCAAAACAAAATTTGTGGTTTTCTACCACAAGTACTTTTAGCTCTTCCTATTATTTTCTCTAAAAAAACTCCAACTCATCTTCTTCTCCTCCTTTTGTTCTCCAAAACTTTGCCCCTTTTGAACCATCCCAAGTCACATCATTATGATCCAAAACAACAAGAATTCAAAATTCAAACTAACAAAAGTTCCCTAATTAGTCCTTATCCTAACGGCCTTGTTCATCTCGAATCACATACTCAACTTACCCCCTTAACATTACCCCTTTTGTACTTTTGATTACGTCCACAAAATCCTTCTAAAATAACAAAAATGAAATGATGATATTTTAGATCCTTGTAGACATTTGTTTCCCCTACCACAATACTATAATCCTAATCTACACAAAAACTACTGGTTTTATATCTATGTTTTGTTCTACATTTATGATCCCGACCCCACTAGTTTAGTTTGTGGTTCAATGTCTAGATATCTTGGATATCTCTTCTTTTGGTGCTAGAAAAGCCTCTACCTTTTCCTATTCCTGAATTCCCTTTAGTTCTTTTTCTTCCTCACCCCCTCCTTTAAGGTCTTGTGGTATCTTTGGTTGTACCTCCTTGTCCTGAGCTCTTCCACTTCGAAGGTCCTATTATTCCTCAATTTATACCCTTTCTAAAATTCTCTCTCCTTATCTAATTCCTCCTATAACACTACATTTTTCTTTTCCTTCGTAACCAATTTATTCTTTAGAGTGTTTACCTCCAAAGTCAAATTCCCCATATTCAAACTAATGATTGTGATGGTTTGAAATAACTCATCTACTTTATCTTCGTTCATTATTTCTACAACTACCTCCTCCATCAACTTTGGTGTACTTGTCTATGTCGTAGGATCTCCAAATCCTAGCTCCTATACCAACCTTTTCCCCAATTCAAATTCAAATGGAAATCCTTTTGTAGGTTTTGGCTTACTAGGTGGTACCTATAGTTCTATTTGTTTGAACTCTTCAAAAGTAGGTTGTGTTGCCACTCTTTCCGTTTGCAGTTTAGTAACATGTAAACCTTCTTGTGTCTATTATTGTTGTTGCAAATGTTGTTGTAAAACAATTCCTTTGAATGTGATATCATCCTTTAACATCAACAATATGCTATTTTTTCTCAATCATTTTTTGTTTTGTTCGTAATTTTAAAAAATCAATTTCCTTGAATGGTTTTAATACAGTCATCAAATTCCACTAAGAATGTTCCATGTTTGATATATGTATTTAACATTTTGGCCTCCCATAGATAGTGTGGATTTAGGTTCATAATGTCAATATTACATTTTGCCACCCATATATACTGTGCATCTTTAAATTGTTATGTAGGTATTGCATTTCCTTTTCCCATATATAATGTGGACTATGGTCATAATGTGGGTATTGCACTTTGCCCCCACATACAATGTGCATCTTTAAATTATCATGTAAGTATTGCATTTAGGGTTCCCACATATAGTGTGGATTAAGGTCATAATGTGGGTATTGCATTTTTCCCCCATATACAATGTGCATCTTAAAAAAGTCATGTAGGTATTACATTTAGGGCTCCCACATATAGTGTGGATTAGGGTCATAATATGGATATTGTAGTTTTCCCCCATATACAATGTGCATCTTTAAATTGTCATGGAGGTATTACATTTATTTTTTCCATAAATAGTGTAGTTTGTTAACTATCATGTGGGTATTACATTTATATTATCCATAGATAATATGGATTAAAAATTTACAATTATGGCCATAGACCATATCATATGTTCTCCATACTTAGCATTTAAGGTATTATGTGCATGATTATATAGGGTTTAGATGACGGATATAAATTAAGTATTTAAAACATGTACATTTGCATTAGTATTGAATATGACAATTAACATGTAATTCAACACATTGCAAATATTAAAATTTAGACATTAATACCAATTTATTGTTTTTTCTTATACAATCAGCTCAAGGCATAATTTCAAACATGGGTCGGGCTTCAAAATCTCAATATATTAAAATTCAAAACCCAAAGAAATCACCCTTTAACAACATGGACTTGGTGTGGAAAAAAAATGTTCGATATGGAGGGGCACATATAATCAAAGTTGAGTGTGTATACATCCCACATGCACGAATCTTAGAATTTCTAAACGGTGAACGAAGCCATGAAGACTCCCCGATGGAGTGGAACATTTATAAACGGATACCCTCACAAGAAATGTAAAAATGCCAAGAATCCAAAACCACCTCGGCCATATTTGGTATGATGTTCTATTATTCATTTTTGTTATATGGAATTTGTTTTTTAACCTCATATTGTACCAAATTTTAGGTCCTAAATTGATTTCACATTTTGTAGGTATGTATGTGGGTATGGGCTGGAAGATAATCATGGAGACCCAAATCACCATTAATCCATTAAATGGGGTTGTTTAGTTCAATTTTTGATTAGGCAATTATACAAATGACCTGAGGTGGTAGAGATAATCTTTTACCATTGACCTCATACGCGGATCAATGGTGAGCCTGCACATGGCAAACGTGACCTTGATTCCATTACGCGATCATCTTTTTTTGCTCCATGAATGTCACAAGCCCTCAAGGACCACATTTGGACCCAATTGGGTTTAGGTTACATTGTTAAACAAATATATGATAAACATAAGGCAATATGGTGGGCTAAAATCAATGTAAGAGAAGCGATGACAAGGGATGATTTCATTAAACAACAAGACATTACTTACTTGGATCACAAACACAAAAAAGGGAGTTAGTGTTTACACCAAAATCTAGCCATTTCCCTTCCCACATGGGCATTTATAAGTCATCCAGATGCTGTGTTTTATTTTCAAGATGCAAGTGAGGATAATGGATTCATGTCCCATTCACAAAAGGGATACAAACCCCATCTCAATTGCAAGCCATGGTTTTATTAGGTGATAATGGGGCAATTTCAATGGATGCCACCTTTGGCACCAATGATGTGAAATTTCATTTGTTCACATTGATGGTGTTTGATGCACATTGCACTAAAATGTCGGTTGCATGGATCATTACAAGTTGCCAAACATGTGATGATTTGGTGGAATGGCTAACTCCTTTGAAAATAAAGTTTATAAGGAAAAACCTTAAATGGAAACCTTCGTGTTTCATTGCTGATGATGCTCCACAAGAATTACAAACATTGCAGTGAGTTTCATTTCCATTTTACCTTTTTTTGAGCTTTTATGTCATGCAACCATTTCAAAATTTTACTCCACATTTTCCATTTTAAATAATATTATTAGTTGAAATGATAATAAATTGATATTTTATGCATGGTTAGGATTGTGTGGGGCAACGATCAAATGCCCATTTACCTTTGCACGTGGCACGTTTTAAAGGCTTAGCGCTTAAGTTCGATGGAAAAAATCAAAGATAATGAAATGTGACATGCAATATTGAATGACCTTCACACCATCATGTACATGCCCATTGAACCAAGTGAAAGCATTGAAGTCTTAATGAATTGTGGGAAAAACAAGATCATTGAAAGTTTCACCCAACATTTATCGGGTGATTCATGGACTTAATATTTTTGGACCTATTATTTCCAAGTTGGTATGTGAATTAACTCTCAAACCATTATTGTTGTTGCACCATGTTGTGCATATCCCAAAATATTCACTTTTTGATTTAAGGTAAAAATGCCAATGGTGGACTTAGTATGTGGGCACTAAATGTAATACTTGCATGACAATTTAAATATGCACACTGTATATGGGGGCAAAGTGTAATATTCACATTATGACCCTAATCCACATTATATGTGGGAGCCCTAATTGTAATACCTACATGATTTTTTAAAAATGCACGTTGTATATGGGGGAAAAATGCAATACCCACATTATGACCCTAATCCATATTATATATGGTAGAAGGAAATGCAATACATGCATAACAATTTATGGATCCACACTATATGTTGTTGTAGATTTGTGGATGGTGGGGCTTCAACGAGTGCCACATTCAAACCAAGACACATAAGCATCAATTGAGTCTTACCATGGGGCATTGAAACGCTAGTTTTATTTGGAAACAAAAGGGCTTCGAGGTCGACGAATTGATTGGTTAGTGTGGAAATTCATGACAATGATTGCAAGACACTACATGCACACAACTGAAATGAAAAAACGTAGGTTCATAAGAAATAAAGTTGTGGAACGCATTATGAAAACGAACGTTGAGAAGGCCACATTGATCCCTCACACCAATGTCACCCATGGGATAAATGATTCAAATGAAATTGGCCATGCATGGATGGTATGAAGCCAACAACATCTGAATATGACATATAGGGTCCCACTTCCTTTCACCAAGTATGCTTGTTGCACGTGTGAATGGGCATTGCGTGGAAACTTGTGTAAACATCAAGTTGCCATTTTTCTTACATGTACCAATCTCACTAAAGAAAATATCATTCAATATTGTGGGACATTGTATGGATCTAATCGTGGAGGTTTTGCTACCATGTTTGCGGACCCTATTTATTTGCACATCTATGACAATGAATTTGATGATGAAGAGGCCAATGAAGATCATTTTGAAAAACCATGGGTTGTTGATATGTGTGAGCTTATGAGACCAGATGATACCTCCCCCAATGTGGAAAAAAAGAAAGATCATAACCAACCTTCAAGTTCATCCACCTCAACTGAAAAAATGCTTGTTCGAATGGGTGACATAATGCAAGAAATCATCATTGAAGTGAAAGAAGGTGGGGTTCAACTCATAAACCACACCACATCATTGTTACATGTTATTGCAACAGATGTACGAGGTATTCGCCTTTCCAAGGTGAATGAAGTCATGCATCCCGGCATGGTATTTCATTGCGTCAATGATGGACTTGGTAATTCAATGCATCAGATGAAGGACTGGCATGAGACAATGTTAGAACATGGAAATATTTGTTAAAAGAGGGCTTGTGAGTTAAAAAAACACAAATTTGTTTGTACCTATCCCCCATTTTAATTTTCCATTACTAAAATGTGCATCATATTACAATTGTGTCAAATAATGGATTATTCATGTGTTAATGTGTTGATTTTTGTATCAATGAACATATAGGGCTTGAAAGTTAAAGTTACATTATTCATGTTATATAATACATATCTTCTAAAACTCCCAAACAAGAATATTTCACTCAAACATTATATAGAGGTGGGTATTACAAGTCAATTATGCAATAATCATTAGGTCAGTATGCGGGTAATGTTTACCCATCTTGTTTCTTGTGGCATTTAATTAGTATTTCATGTAGGTATTGCAAGGTTTAGGGTATATCATAGTCAAAGGTTAACAAACATTAACAAAAGTATTGCATATAATCTCATATCTTTCATGGGTATTAATTATGTTAAATGAATGTATTATGAATTCCCTACTTTTTCCAGAGGGGGATTTGACCATTTAATGTGGGTATTGTCCTACTTTTTTCATTAGAATGATGATTTGCTTTAGTTATAAATATCATTTGGATATTTCTTATTACATTCGGGCCATTAAATGTAGGTATTACATTTGGTGAACAAGATCCCCTTAAGTATACCTAGATTATGAAGGACTAAATTTTTGTAATACCTACATAATAAATTTTTATTAACCAAACGGGGGCTTTTGGTGAGGGTACACAATATAAATTTATGTAGGTATAATGATAAGCTTATTATGGTAAATTGGTAATATTACATTATAGTAATAAAAGAAAAATTACTTTAATGATCACTTGAACACTCACTACAAATGATGTAAGTATTACAAATTAAAGTTTGGAAAAATTAAGACATGCCCACAATTAATGCTTACACCTAAAGATGAAGGTATTCATAATTGGTTAATTTTTTTAAAATAAGTATCTTTTGGATATGTCCTATTGTTTTTATGCACTAAATGTAGGTATTGCATTTGATAAACAAGATGATATTACATAACCTTAGATGATGGCGGAATAGGTTTTTGCATTGTGAAAATCAAGGGGGGTTACATAACATAGATTTACTTAGGTATTGCAATTTGACATTTAACATAGGGTGATAGGGTATGGTATTACAAATTGAAAATTTTAACCCTCATCATGTAGACATTACAACCTAATGCATGCATAGGCTTGAATTTGAAAAATTAAGCAAACCTATATAATGAACTTTAAAATGTTGAGTTAAAGCCTTTGTATGTAACAAAAAATCCTTACATTGACCTTAAATTAAATAAACACAAAAAGAATTGGCTCTATAACTTTAATGGTGGAATTTAACAATTTTTTTTGAGATAAGTGTTAAACCTAAGTTTGGAATTATTTTTGCATAACCCTAAATTGTGTACAGACTATCAATTTATGTTTTAGACCTAATTTGGGGTGGGGGGGAACTAGTGGGAAGGTTTTTTTATCATTCATACCTTCATTCTCCTCTCCTTTAATGAAAAAGAAAAGAAAAACAGGAATTCCATTAGATATATGTGTGTATGTGAATACATAAATTCACTTTAAAAATATTCCATGAAAATAATATAAATGTTAGGAAAAAGGTTATTTTAAAACAATTAATGACAAAAAGTTGGGCTTAATTTCCCTAAACTTAAATGTCCCCCCTATTTATTTGAAACATATATTAAGCAAAAGTTTAGATTAGGGTAATGGAACATGAACATGAGTTGGTTGATATGTGGGTATTGCAATTTGAAACGCTTTATGGAAAACCTAACCATAAACAAGAGAAGGTCAAAAATTTGTAATACCTACATAGACAAACCAATTTATGCACCAAGGGGTCCTTTCATGAAAATGGGTAATGTAATTATATAAAAATATTATATTACATTTTTTGTTAAAGTTATTGTGTGAGTATTTCATGATAAGGATAATGAAGGTATTGCTTAAATGCTTTAGCATGGCCATAAAATGTGCTAACCCTATTAGATGAAAGTATTGCTCATTTGGTTTATAGTAAATGTAATCCATTTGTAATGGATGGGGGTGATGTGTGCAACATGGCATAACATTAACCCAAAATCTACAAATCCCAAAATTAAAGGTCAAAATTAAAATAAATAGATTGATACAAAAATGTTCAAATAACCACACTATAAAAAGGATGGTGACAAAAATATATCATGCTAAGTTAATCTATAATGGTTCAATACAAAATGGTGCATATGTGCACTAAAGCTATATTTATAATTATTCCTCTGAAGAGGATGAACTAGAAAGAATGCCCATATTGGTGCGATAATTTGTTGTAGCTTCTACAGCTTTGGCTGCATGGTGATGAGTAAATAGTTGATAATGCTCAAGCATAAGTCGAATTGCATTTGCAACAAAAGCCTCCTTTGTTGTGCTTCGAAGCCTGACATAAGAAAACAAAAAAACAAATTACATTCCAATGTTAAAATGCAAACAATGGTTTTAAAAAAAAAAAAAGTATGGAAATATACCGCCCATGAATGATTTTGGAATCGTGATACTTGGATATTGCATCCATTTCTTTGACTTGGTTACGTTTATTTGACTCCAATGTCCAATTCCAAGCGCCCCATGCAAGTTTCAAAGGTTTTGCATAAACAACTCTACTTGCCCAAATTGTCTCAACATGGTTATCGTCCTTTTCAAGGTGTGCCCATGCACTTTGTGGGATGAACCCCACCCCCCATGCTAGAATCCCAATGATGCACAACAAGATCTCGGAGGCTAAACATACCAACAAAGGCCGTTTAACTTGTTCCATTTGTTGCGCTTGGGCTTGGAGTTCATCCCATTCTAACTTTGCTTTCTTTTTTATTATATTGAGAGCCCTCTTTTTATTCTATTTTGCCTTACGTGTGGGTTGCTCAAAATTCGAGCATTCATAGCATGGTGATTTTGTTGCCTTGGTCCCCCAACACTAGTAGAAGGACGACTAGATTTGCCTAGCTCCATGCGAAGCCCGTGTTTGTTGTCCAAATGTTGACGAAGGAACCATTTAGTTGCATAAGCGTTGGTGCATCATTGATTTTGCACTTCCACTTTGACCCTTCGTGCACCTAATTTGCATCTTCCATTACATGATTTGGTGGTACGTCTATTTGATCACTTTCATATGAAGCCATTGAAGCCCCTACAAGAATAGCATTCAAAATCAAACCATAAAATAATCCTTAAAAATGATGAAAATATTGCAAACAAACTAATAATAAAAACTTACAAAATATGAAGGTATTGTAAATAGACCAACAAGAAAACCCTACACAATATGAAGGTATTACAAATAAACTAATAAGAGAACTCTAAAAATATGAAGGTATTACAAACTAGCAAATAAACACTAAATACAAAGAGGGCATTATAAATAGGCTAACAATTAAAACCTTTAAACAATGAAGATATTGCTTGGAAAAAATTGGGCAAAAAAATATCCCATCCCCATTTTCAAATAGAGAATGAAGCTGGGGTTTAGGGGTTGGATTGGGATTTTTCATTTGTAATGTGTTGCATTGCACTCTTTTAAACCCTGTCATGTGAAATGTATCATTCATCATAACAAATTTACTTTCAAGAATAGGAGTGGGATTAAGGTTTACCTTCAAAAGTAGGAGTATAAATGATAATTCTTTGTTCCACTTCAATTTCCTCTTCATTTTCTACAACATTCACTTGTTGATTATCGATAATCACCTTTCCTTGGCGTTTAAGTTTCTTCTGAGGACATGCCATCCTACAACAAAAACATTCAAATCCTTAAACAATAATCAATCCAAAAAACAAGATAGGAGTAGTCCAAGCAAAACATTGTGAGCTTGTGCAAGCAATGTAAAAACTTAAGGCAATGTGGCCTCACCACAAAACAGTAATTACAATGAGAACACATGAAGTAACATGGCTTCACCACATGCTAATATTTTTGAATAAAGTTCAAGGCCTCCTCAAAACCAAAAACAAGAATGAATTATTTAGTGTATTGCATGCACCCATTTACAAAATCATTAGTTCAAGTATTTTCAAAATCTTTGAAAATGCATTAGGTGGTGATGCAGCCAATGAGCTCACACTTGAGAAAAAACCTAGGAGATGACAACGAGCTGGGAGCCTCCCATTTGGTCGTCATCTTTTCGATTTGAGGGAAAAAACCAAGAAACAATGAAGTCATTTTCTATTGAAAAACTAATTAAGAAATGATGACAAGCCTCCCGACCTGCCGTCATCTGTTACATTTGATAAAAGAAAACAAATAGATGACGACAAGCTAGGGAAGTTCGTCATCATTTGCTACACCTGAGAAAAAAAATAAAAATATGACGACGAGCCAGGGAGGCTCGTCGTCATTTGTACTGTGCCCATTTTACAAATTGTATAAACACACACAAAAAATTCCAACCAGCATCACTAGTGTGGTTCCTTTTGGCCAGGAGCCTATCCAAATGTTATAGACCCCATTGCCCCTTTCCTCTTTACCTGTGGGGATGTCAGGGAGTGTTGACATCCCCGCATATAGGAAGGTACATCAGGTGGTGATGTAACTAGTGAAATCACAAAAACTTAGGAGATGCATCAAGTGGTGATGCAGTTAGCGAGATCACAAAAACCCAAGAGATGCATAAGGTGGTGATGCAGTTAGTGAGATCACAAAATCCTAAAAGATGCATTAGGTGGTGATGCAATTAGTGACATCACAAAATAGTAGGAGATGCATCAGGTGGTGAAAATTTAGTGAAATCATAAAAACCCATGGTGATGTAGTCAGTGAGATTTTAGTGAAATCATAAAAACCCAGGAGATGCATTAGGTGTTGATGCAGTCAATGAAATCTCGACAAGATCATAAAAACTCAAGAGATGCATCAGGTGGTGATGTAATTAGTGAGATCATAAAAACCCAGGAGATGCATTAGGTGGTGATGCAGTCAATGAAATTTCAATGAGATCATAAAAACCCAAGAGATGCATCAGGTGGTGATGCAATTAGTGAGATCATAAAAACCCAAAAGATGCATCAAGTGGTGATGCAGTCAGTGAAATCACAAAAACCTAGGAGATGCATTAGGTGGCGAAGTAGTTAGTGAGCTCATAGCTGAGAAATACCTAGGAGATGACAATAAGCCAGGAGCCTCCTAGCTCGTTGTCATCTTCTGCATTTTTCACAGTTGTAACAGATGATGGCGAGCTTCCTTGGCTCGTCGTCATTTCTTTGCTTTTTTTTCCTCAGGTGTAGCAGATGACGGTGAGCCTCCCCGGCTCGTCATCATCTCTTTGTTTTTTTTCTCATGTGTAGTAGATGATGGCGAGTTGGAAGGCTCATTGTCATTTCTTAGTTTTTTTCTCAAGTGCATAAGATGACGACAAGCTAGGCAAGCTCGCCGTCATCTACTACATCTGGGCAAAAAAACAAGAGTGAAAAAGAAGCAAATAAAAAAAGGTTGATGTACACTTACTTGCCACAGATGCACTAGTTTTTTTTGGAGTAATGTTTTCTGCAACAGCACTTCAACAACGTCTTTTACAACATTGCTTCAACACCACTTCCGTAGCATTACTTCAACACGCCTATGCAACAATGTTTTCTGTAGCAGCACTTCAACATTGTTTTTGTAGCACCGTCTTCTACAACATTGCTTTTGCTCTTGAATGACAGCAAGATTTAGGGTTTTTGTGGGGCGGAGGTAAGTAGTTGGGGTTTGAAATGCTTGGCCAGTAGAATAGATTTTTTTTCTGGATAGCCTTGAAGTAAGTAAGGGAAAGAAAAAAAGAATTGACCCAACCTCAATGTTTGTAGTAGATCCAATAATTGGGATGAACTTGAGTTCATCCCAAACGGAACTGGTGTAGTCATGGGGGCTGGGTCACTCCGGCCCAATTTTCCATCTAGTTAAATTTACTAAATACTTTCAAGCAAAATGTGACTAAGTACAAACCAATATTGTGTGGTTCTTCACTTTTATGATGAACATCTAGTTTTGATTTTGAAAAATTAAAATTTTAAAAATTTCGATTTTGAAAATTTTGGTTCCATGAATTCTATATGGAATCACTTGGAATCTGGAAATTTTAACTAAATTTTGATCCTGGTTTTGAAAATCAAACCTAGTTTTGGTTTGATTGTGGGTAAATTTGAGTAACCTAGATTAGAACCAGTGGTTATTTGTACAACTGGTTAACGTCCAACTGACCTTGGTGGCTCTAGTTTTCTTTTTTTCAAAAACTTTTCCTTTAAACAACCTACTTGTCCGGTTCTAGTTCTGATTCCACAAGGAAGTAAAAATGGGAACCCAAAATTCCAG
>Ga0116227_10011841_pt1 | contig 14487 bp, 7 predicted proteins | sample S1TSphgellanicum_FD_89693 | JGI IMG/M metagenome (GOLD analysis project Ga0116227, IMG submission 89693) | Host-associated microbial communities from peat moss isolated from Minnesota, USA - S1T2_Fb - Sphagnum magellanicum MG | ecosystem: Host-associated > Plants > Peat moss > Unclassified... | reverse complement strand
GCGATGTCCGATGTCTGGAGCTTATCTGCTGTGCGCTGGAGGTCCTTCGTGATGGCATCGGTCCAGCCATTCGTGTTGTTGGCTGGGATTTCCGTCTCGGTGAGGTCAGCAACAGGGCCAAGAACGGAGGGTGCCACAACCTTGGGGAACTTCTCGAGGCCGTTGGGCTTCAAGGGGAGAGGAAATCCGACGTCAAGGGCCTGCAGCCTGCCCATCACCTCTTCCATGTACAGGTGCGCATCCTTGCGTAGGCGTGGATCCATCAACAAAGTGGTGTCGATGTCCCTAGCCAGCAGCTTGTGGAAGCGAGACGCTGTGCGTTGCTCTTCAGCTAGCTGCGACGGCTGATACTTGCTGGCCAAGAACATAAATCCGGCGGCACCGCCGTTGAGAAGGAAGGCGGCCACGGACATGCTCCAGGAGGTACTTCCGACCCCGGTGTTCATGGCGGCCATCATGGCCGCTGCGATGGTGGTCATGTTGACAGTCATGTGGCAGAGGTCGTTCCAGTTGTCTCGTTGGACACCGATGATGGCATGCATCTCGCTACGATCTTCGGCGGCTAAGGCTATGTTGCGCAACTGAGCCAGTAGCCTAGAGTCCTCCACCCCATTTCTATCGGTCCAGCCTTTGGTATTGCAGTGGGATGGAGATGTGGGGGAGGCGGGGCCTGCTGGATTGAATGAGATCCAGTCTTGGTCGACGGAGTTAAACATGGTGTGTCTGGGTGTTGTGAGTGCACAAGAAGGCCTTAGCGACCTGTAATTACACCTGCTACGCATTGATCCATGTCCAGACTTCCGAGAGATCCGAATTGGCAATTGTATGAAACCCTGGGAACTACCATTATGGGCAGTAGTAGGAGTAACACAATGGCTAGAGTTGTAAGCATCACCCACTGCAAATTGGTTTGGAGAGATGAATTGAGAGCCTAGATTACTGGCAGTAGAGAGGGCATTGCAGGGAGCCATAATGTTTGTTATGAAAGAATCAAAGCCTGTCAAGCGGAGAGCAGCAAGTGAGGTAAAATTCTAAAGAAAGGTTAGAAAATGATCTAAATTGGAGCGGATGAGGAACTAATTTGTTGCTGGAGAAGTGTTAGGATTGTAGCCTGCTGCAAGTGGTGGTGTTGTGGTTGAGTGAGCAAAGAGAGGAAAACTTGTATGGACTCTGGAGAGATGGGAGTTTGGAAATGATGAATGAAGTGGAGGGGGGAAGGAGAGCTTTTTATAAACAGCTAGAGAGGTGGAAGTAGTCCAAGAAGGGAAAAGCAAAGATTTCCTCAAAACAAGGGTAAACGTGGATGTAGTGGAGTCAAAAGCGAGTAGGGAATAACAGGGGTGGCCCATTGCCCATTGTTTGAAGTCTAATCTCATGCGCAATGCCTACATTATCAAGTCCCGCGTCTTCCAGACCTAACTTTGAGCAATTCAAGGGGGACGTAGATTCACATCCTTTCTTTTTGTACTTCGACTTCTTGTCTCTCTCCCTGTTGGTGCTTTCAATCATAAAGTTTTGCAGGTCTTTACCAATTACTAGTGGGTACCCATGACGGTCGGACACAATCCGCCCGTGCCTGGCTCTCAGGACCTGAGTTTCAGGACCTCGATAAACGGACACTGGGTTTCAGGACCTCGGGTTTCAGGACCTAGTGTGACCCGGGTGCCTTGCCACCCATGAACACACACCACCCCGGTTTTCCCATTTTTGAGGCCATCCATCCATAGTGGTGTGTTTGTGGCGCTCTCAGGACCTCAATAAACGGACATTGGGTTTCAGGACCTCGACAGACGGACAGACGGAGATCTGTCCGTAAAAATAGTAAATTAAGGAAGAGGGTAATAAGTACCAAAAGGCGAATTGTACTTGTGTTAGCAATGACTGTGAAAACCGGTAAAGTATCGGGTAAGTTACCGTCTGTGCATTGCCCGGTTCTACCATAGAAAATGCAGAGGCCGGTTCTGCATTTTCTATGGCAGAATTGTCCTGTCAGACAGACGGACGCACGCACGCACGCACTAGTGACTTTATATATAAGATTGGACATTTTGCAAATTCACAACCAGTGTTTTCTTCTCAATTTGTTCATGTTCTCACACTGAGGATCATCCCCAGGTGGAATTGGGGAAATTTAGGTGCAAGTGAGAGAGGAAAGTGGAGAATTTTAAGAAGCCTGCCACATTTTGGCGACCTGCTAAAACCAATTGTCTAAATATGGCGATTTCAGAAAAATTATTCTTGAAAAGCTGTGACAGCTTTGGTGCATTTTATTCACAAATATCCTTCGTTTGTGTCACACTGAACGTTTTTTTTGGTTAGAAAAATGCTGGCTGATAAGTTGTTGTTAGATTTCTTTGTCTGAACTTTGATTATTGCTTTTATGAAAACTTGCAGGTTTACATAAGTTATTGGAACATTTTGCAAATCCACAATTTTTATTTTTTTTGTCAGCCAAAAGTTTTAAACCAACAGACCAAGTTTGTGTTGTGGGAAGGTTGGAACTTCAGCTTGGTCTCTTTATTTTGGGAATTCCCCCAGCCTAAAGACCTAAAAGTAGACTGCATTTGAGGCTCCTCAGGTCCTTCAAAACATTAAGAAAACATTAGCTTTTGAGGCTTTGGTAATTATACTCCCTGTTGTGGAATTTGCTTGCCCTTAACTGTTGTACATTATTGTTTTTTGGAAGGATGGTTCTGTTCTTGCAATTCTCTGAAGAGCAAAGTGTGATGGAAGGTGCCAAGGTGGGGGGAATCCCAAACTAAGGGATCTTAGGGTAAGCAAGCCTATTATTAAACACAGGCTTGCCACCAACTGGACTCATGCCACGAAGTGTAGCTGGTAAATGGGTGCACATGCTTTTTTGAGTGTTCAAGACAACACTTATAACCGAACAATTAGTTTGCAAAGAGTATGTTTGGTTTAGGAAAAACTTTCAAACATAATTTTGCATTTGTGTTTGTTCATGAATATGAAAAGGTACCATTCAAAAAAAAAATCAAGACAATTTCATGTGCAATGGTGTTTGACAATTGGGTATGAAGTAGATCAATTCTTTGAGTACAAGTGATCATAAAGTCAAGCCACATTCTGAGTTACAACTTTGAGTGTTTGGGTATGAGTTTAATTTTGGTCCAAGTTCTCAAAAAAATCACCCCACAAGTGGTGTTTGGTCATGGGGTAAATTTGTTTGAACAAATTCGACATGGTTGTGCTACAATGTGATGTTTGGCCATGGTGTAAATTAATCTACTTGTGCTTGAATTTTAATTAATTTTAAATTTCATTGTCATGTATTGCTCTTAACCTAGTGCAAAGTAGCTATTGGAATTGAAATGTTTGGTGGACATCATTGAGTGATTGTACAAAACTCTATTGTCATATCTATTGTGTGTTTTTTTTTTACATAGGTTGAGGCATATGCAAGGGACTTGAAGATAAAGAAGCAAGAGCGCTAAACAAATTCATGTTGTTAATAAGATGAAGCACAAGAAGTAGAAGAGTGGCACACTTGGTCCTTTCATTGTTGCTTCTATGACATTGACTCAACTCCTAAGTTATGGGTAAAATATTTTCTTTTTTGTGAAAAAGATTTCAATGTTTATGCAATGGGGACATTTCACAAATTATTAAAAGGTGCAAATATAGGAACAAAAAGAAAAAGAGGAAGCAACTAGGAGGGAAGAATTTGGCAAGGCAAGAATTTGAAAGGAGCTTTTAGTGTTGACACAAAGTGGATGGGTGAAATGATGTTCAAAACCAAAATCAAGGACTTACTTTTGAGTTTGTGAAGTTTATCACAGTCTTTGTTTGGACCCATGGATGATCTAGGATGAAAGTTTAATATTCATTTTACAAATAATACTTTATTCAAGAAATTGATCATATGATTAAAGTGCATCTTGTTGTTTGATGTTTAGATTTTAACTAACATGCCTTTTTCCACACAAAAACAAGTGCATGGGCTTGGGGGATTTGCCAATAGAAATCAATCTATGAACTTAAATTAGGTCATCATAAAACTCATTGTTCTCCATCCTAATGAACAACATAACATGGACGAGGAAGAACATATATAAGGAGAGATCTAGTCTGGTCATGAAATTTGGTGGGCTTCTATCAAACCTTCTAGGCAATCTTTTGGCTATGCTTCCAAAGTGTAACTCTTCCAAGATGTTGTTCTCTTGTTGAGACATGCTAACCAAGGGGTGGTTCTCAAGCCCTTTTACAACAAATGAGGCACATGATGTGTATGCCTTCCCACCCACAAACATGTGCATCATGTGCATATATGCTTCTTGAAAATGTTTTATTCAACATCATATAATGAAACCATCATTCTTGAGTTGAACAATCCCACTCCATTAGATGTTATATGGTTTTAGAATGACATGGGGCATAAACCTTAAATTTTAAACCTAGGCTTGGACATAAAGAGGGAAGGTGGGGTATGTGAACTAAGTGAATCTAAACTCCCAAAGGTGATACAAAAAAGGATTTGAGTAAATATTTGTTAGCAAAATAATGCCAACAATTAAGGGTTTTTGTAATGTCATTCTACTAGAATTAAGTGTTATGTAAGGTGAATGATTGATGTTTTTTGGCTTGGTGCCTATTCAAACTAAATAAAAAAACCATCAAATTTGTTAAATTTGAAACTTGCATTATCTTTAAATGATCATCAAGACTATCATGATATATTGAAGATTTGTACTATATGTTTGTATTAGGATAACTGTTTAGATTATCGTACCTATGAATCATATTTGGTAAATCTTGCCAAAATATTTTTTTTTGTGAAAAAAAGGGGTCCAACAGTCCTCATTTGAATATTTCAAGTTTTCAGTAATAATCAATGATAATTATGTTATGCCACTCAATTCAAAAGGTATCCTAGAATCCCGCTATTTTGAAATCTATCTATGAAAGAAAGTAATTTGTTTTGTTTTTGTTTTAGTTATGAAATCCACCAAATCGAAATGCTTCAGATTGTGTTCTCGGTGTCTTTAGAAAGCTCTTGACAAGAAGGGGTGCATGGGCTTGGTTCCATGACATTTGGACTTGCAATGCAAAAGCTTTTGAATATTGAATGATTTTTTCACTAAAAATAAAATTAAATCATAGTTTAAAAAATTCGGAAAAATTGGAATGTGCCTTTGGTGTTGTTGGAAAAATCCTAATGAGCAAGATTTAATGGAATTTATTTGGTAAGATTTGGATTCAGATGGTGGAAGATTTTGATTCCTAAATGATTTCTGTTGATGAAAATTCAAATAAATTCCAAAAAACCAAGTTTTGGAAGGAAAAATCAGTTGAGGACGTGATAACACTTGGGCCAATTGCACACGCCACACTAGTGTTAACTATGTCAAATAATTCTTGGGTTTCAACAGCTGGCTATGTGGGTAAAGCTTTCCTTTTTGTATGTTTGGCCTCTTCAAAAACTAATTAAAATCAAACATGAATTGTAGGTAGGTAGCTTTATTAAGATTATAGAAATTCTACTCTTTAATTAATGCCAAACATGAGTTGTAGGTACAATAACTTTAGACTATAAAAATTATGCTACCTTCAAGACAAACAAAAATGTTTGATCATTAGTTTTTTAAAACATGCTACTAAACTAAATCCTAAATTTAATTACCCAAATGTGTTTCTATGACTATAAAATCAACTCTAGCAAAATCATGAATGAATAGTAGACTTATGTTAGAGATAAGATAGGCATACATGTTTGTTTTGCCAAATTGTTTGTAAATCAACAACTATTGAAATAATTGGGCCATACTTGGAAGAAAGTGTATTGAAATAATAAAGTAATAAATAAAGTCTAACTAATGAGTAAAAGCCCTTCTTAAGTAATAAACACTTGGTTTATACCAATGGCTAAACTAGTATTTTATTTGATAGTTTTATTCAAGGTTCGAAGAAGGAACTTTCTTAGGATGTCCCTGGAGTCGTTAAAAGTGTCCTTATGAGCAATAATTTTAAAAATATTTCTATGAAAATTTATTTTTGAAATTCAATTGAAGGTTTAGATTTACCTCTTCTTAGTATGCATGACATCCTTCCCAACATCTATTGACATCTTACCAACTTGTAAGATATCTTGAATAGGGCATCCACAATAGCAATCCTAGTTTCTTTAGAGCAAAAAACAAACAAAAGTGGGCAATATACCTTAAACCCCAAGGATGGATATTAACTTTTTTACCATCAAACCACTCAACTTGATGTGCAAATATAGTGGAATGCATTCTATTTAAGCCATACTTGATTTTAAACATTGCACAAACATCAATTTTAATATTTCATATTTTGTTGATATTTGTCCAAATGGAATTTTTTAAGTTGATTCCTAAAGTACTTTCAATGACATACACGATTAAATATATTTTTCTTCCAAAAATGTATATTAATTTGAATGAATGTTTTCTTTATTTTGTTAGATTGAATTACATTTCAATGACGATTTGCTGGAATTATTTTTTCAAGCACATGATTTAGAAATGAAAAATATTTTACAACTAATATTTAATAATAAATAAAATAAATAATTTATCTCCCACATATTAATCCTTCGTTTCATTAAAAAAACATATTATACAATGTGATTATAATATATCATAATTTTAATTAATTCACATGTAATTTTTGTAAATAGGATAATATAATATCACATTTAAAATAATAATATTTTAAAAAATATCAGTTATAATATTTATGATGTATAATATTTTTATATTTTAGATATTAATTTAAATCACAATTAGTAATCTTAGATAATTAATGAATTTGATGAAATTTCATATTTTATATTTTACAAATATAATATAAATTTTTTATCTAAAATTATGGTAAAAGTCTTATGATCAAATAAATTATATATTTCTTAGACATCTTAATCTTCTATTTGATTAGAAAATATATCATATTTGATTATGATTATAATATGTTGTAATTTTACCAATAAAGTTTAATTTACATGTATAATTTATAATTAAATAATCATCATAGATAATATATATAAATAGATCATAACTCAAATATATTTAATAAAAATATAATAATTTGTATTGTCAATGTCAATAAACAATACAAAATACAAATAAATAGTTAAACACAAGTTGATTATCAAACAAATATTGTAATTCCCAAAGATGCCATATATGTTTTAATCATCAAAATATTGTAAATTGAAAAAATATTGGCCTTGGTTGCCAAAACAACTAGGACCAGTTGCAAAAGCAACTAGGTTTTCATCCATTTATAATATTGGATGAAAAATGTGCACTTTCATTTTACTTTTCCATCCAAACATGTAATAGTCACAAATTATAGTTACATTTTCAATTTCATTTGATTATATCGATAGTGTAATTGCATATGTGACTATAATAGTCGCATAAATTACTACACACCTTTACAACTAAAATGACACGTGAAACTAATCTAATTGTAGTCGTAAAAGAAGTTGATTTATACACTAATTGCATCTATAGTCATAACCATATGGTTGGAATGGACAAGATTTTTTCTAGTGATAGGTCATTTTGTTTTGGTACCCCCATCAAAGAATGGAGTCACAAATGTTGTGCATTAAAAATAATTACAATGCATATCATGTATGGAATTCAAATGAAATATGCATCCGAGCATGCAAATAGTTAGTAATTCGAATATTGGCCAAGAAAGGTTCAAACCATGTTTACAACATCATTCCCAAATTTTGGGAATGGTTGACAAAAAATTGTGTTGTGAATGTTGCATGCAAAGTTTTGCTAGGGTTTTATATTTGCAAAGGTGAAAGAGATGACATATCAAATTTTGTAAAATAGGTTGTTAATGGATGTTTATATTCCCATTAAAGTTGTTCAACTTCTACCTTTTCCAACAATAGGTTCTTAAAGTAGTAAACAAGTACATTTAATCTAAAAAAACTAGAACTATTTACAATTCTTAAATTAACATGTACTCAATTTGCATATAATTTCAAGAAAGATATTGCTGAAGTACAAAAATCTTTTCATGCTTTCAATGAAAAAGAAACAAGAAATCAAATTAACATCACAAGTCTCCTACTTGATCTAAATTTCATTTCCTAAATTCTAAATAGGTACACACTACTCAATGCTAACAGCTATTCCAACTTGTAATGAAAATACAAAACTATATAAAAAAATCAGAATTTGTACATTAGAGTTTTCAGAAAATAAGTATTGAAAGTAGAGATATGATGTTTCTCATCTTCTACCATCCTTCCTTTATACTCTAAGTTTGAACTTTGAAATGTTTCATGCAAATCACCTAAACATTAACTAGCTGATAAAACTCCTTGTTCTAATCAACTTATAAAAACTATTTAGTAAAATTGTAATGAACAATCATGATTCTCAAAATCCGCTACCTATTTTGCTAACTACCTATTTTGCCAACTACTTGTTCAACAAGTGTCACTAATTCAATTATTATTGGTTAAAATACTAGTTCACAAATAATTATGGTTAACACAAGTACATGGATGGTAATACCAAAAAAAATGGATGACATGTTTTCTATTTAAGGAATTCTTTTTTTTTTTTCAAATGGTCTATTTTAAACATTAGGATCTTCATAAAAAATTGTCATTTATTGATCCTAAATGAGCATGGATCCCACATTGTTACCCTAGAATCAATAAAGTAGGCACAAGCATTTGGTTTAGACATGATCACCATACACTTTCATACTTCACATGCATTACAACCCATAGATGTAATTTGTTTTAAACCACTCAAAACAACATTGAGGAAAGAAAGGATGGAGCCATGGCCAATAGAAATTATACAAAACCAAACAAGATAACTTTGGTTACATGGGTAGACAAGGCCCTAGAATAGTCACCCACAAAACAAAATATCAAATTTGGATTTAGGGGTTTGTGGAATATGGCCTTTAAACCCTAAGGCAATGGAACATAGGATTGACCTTTTAGACATATGCATAACATTAACAACAAGTGACAATGAAGATGGTGAAGAGGATTATAGTTCAAATGATGAAGTTGAAGGAAACTAATTCAATTTGAGGAGCAGTGTGATCTAATAAAACTATTAAATATAGTTGAAATTGTTCAAGAAATAACACCAATGGCTAATTAATTCAATATTATGTGGAGATGTCTCATTGCCCTATTATAGGGCCATTGGAACCACATGAATGTATCATTACAAATCTTATTAGGCTTATAGAAGTTGGCCTAATAATGGAATTTGATGAGCCTACAATCAATATTTTAGATTCTAGTAAATAATTGCAACCATAAATCTAATATTCTTTTAATTTGACGTTGGAGATTATGAAGATGCACAATTTGTTGTCCTTCCTGTATTTACTTGCTAGACAAACCAAGGGCAAAGAACCATTAATGGATTATTTTAAATCACATATTGTAACTTTTGATTAGTACATATATATTCTACAAAAGAAAGTCATGGACAAGGCAACAATAGTCAAAGAAGTGAGGTGAAAGGAGAAGGAAGGAAAATTTAATCAAAAGAAGTTGTAAAAATGGTGATTGGGTTTAAGAAAATAGCTCCTAAATTAATGGAAAAAATGCAAGAATTAACTTTATTTTAACTCAATGGACTATAAATGTTATAAAAGAAGTTGGCGACCATTTTCACAACAATTTCAAAGTTGGATTTAAGGTGCATCAGTAAGATATATAGGTTTTAACCTAGGATTTACAACATCAATTAAACAAATGGCTAGGCAACATGCATGAAAAAGGTAGACAATATGAAAACATGTTACAACAAGGCTATAACCATTTACAAAATAAGTTTACGTGAAGGCAATTGGAGGTTCATGAACTTTGAAGGTTTAAATACAATAGGAGGATCAAGTTCCTTGATGATTGAATTACAACAAGGCTAAGAATTGTAGTAGGACTAAAAACTTGAAAAGTTGAATTAAAGTAGCACCAAAAGTTTCAAGGAGGAACGAGCAAGAGGACTAGGACCAAAAGTTTCAATGAAGATTGAGCAAAAGGATTAAGACTAGGAGCTTCAAAGAAGAATGAACAAAACAAAAATGAAAATCAAGCAAGAAGACTGAAAGGAACAACACAAACCTAGTGGGTCAAAAGAACAAGGAAAGAAAAACTCAGTTTAATTGCATGTCAAAGTTCAAAGAGGAATCACCATGGCCATAGTTCACACAGAGGAAAAACTAGGAATGTGGGGGAAAAGCTCAAAAGTTTTAATGTAACAAAAAATTGCATCCCACAATTTGCAATAATGGCTTTGGGAAGTGAAAATTTTAGGTTTTGTTGTTAAAATTAGGTCCATGATTGTGGATTTGGCAACCTTATTTTTGTGTACATCTCAACCATTCAATAAAAGTTGAATATTAATACACATGTACCATTAACAATCATAAGCATTTTATTTTTTTAAAACTTTGGATTGTAAAATAAGTAAATAAATAAAATTTTTGTAATACAATATTATTGTGAATACATTATGTACATATCAAAAAATTTGGAATTAATCTAATGAATGAAATATATGTATAAGGACTTTTCAAACTTTGTAACCACTACTTGAAAACTGTTTAAAAGTAGTTTTGACACTAAAAGCACAATTTGAAAATATTTTTTATGACATATTTTTGGATATTTTTTAATGTAAACCTTAACATAATAGTATTTTTTTAATTTTAATAATTTTAATGTTTTTTTGAAAGATGTATAAAAAATATTTAAAAATACATTTATTTATTTTAATGAAAAAGAAGTGGTCTAAGGGGGCACATGTGGCTCCTAATAGCATGGTTGGACCCATGAGACCTAATGGGTACCTAATGAGTATCACATAAATAGAATGAAAATAAATCTCACACATGTTTTTTGTATTGCAAAACCTTTGAACACAAACTATACTAAAATCTAGCCTACACTCCACCTTGCTCAAGCCCATAACATGGGAAATCATGTGGTTGAAAGCTTCATCCATCAAATGTGGCATCAACGTTGGTTTACACCAATGTTGGGTAGTTCTTTAGTTTTTGTAGGAATTGCCAAGTTTGGATATTATAATGTTTTGAAAGACCCGACCTAGTTCCTATTTTAAAATTTATTTTCATCCTTAAAAACCTTAGGTAAGGTTTCAAAAATTTGCAAAAAATAATTTCATTTGGGTTTTAAAGTGTCAATTTTTAGACATTTTATAACAGTCAATTTTCAAAAATGATTTCCACATATCGATGATTATAAATTTTATTATTTCAATATTTAATTTTTAATGTTGTTAGAGGAGTAGTAATGTCAAACAAGGAACAACAATGTTGAACACGTAAGAAGTTGCAACATCAAACAAAGAATAATAGTGTTGAATAAGCAAGGAACATTAAGAGGAACAACAATGTCATGCAAGGAGCAACAAAAGGAATAGGAGCGTCAAGCAAGGAGTAACAATGTTGAGTAAGGAACAACAAAAGGAACAATATCATCGAACAAATAAGGAGCAGTAAGAAAAATAACAACATTGAACAAGCAAGGAGTAACAAGAGGAGTGATAGTGTGGAGCAAACAAGGAGCATCAAGAGGAGTAGCAAAAGGAGCAATAGTGTCGAGCAAGCAAGGAGCAACAAGAGGAATAGCAATGTTGAACAAACAAGGAGCAACAAGAGGAGCAGCAACATTGAACTAACAAGGAGCAACAAGAAGAGCAACATCAAATAAGGAACATCATGAAGAGTAGCAATGTCAAGCAAGGAACAACTAGAGGAATAGCAATGATGAGCAAACAAGGAGCAAGAAAAGGAGTAGTAGTGTCGAGTAAGCAAAGAGCAACAAAAGGATTAACAATGTTAAGTAAGGAGCAACAAGAGTAACATTGTCAAACAAATAGCGCTAAACAAGGAATGTCGAGTAAGGAGCATCAAACAACAACTATTAGCTATTAACCAAAGCAACTAATCAAACTAATTAATTTAAGCAACAAACAAAGAAAAAAACAAAAACCTCACACACAATGAGAAAAAAGTTTGAAACATTTGCTTTATATGAAATAGCAAGCAGTGTCATTTATTGACTAAACCTTAAACCTAACTAAACCCTAAACTAACTATTAACTATTAACTACTAACTAAACACTAAACCTTGTTGACTACCTAATTAATTCTAAAACTTGAAACCTTAGCCTTGAATTTTTTATAATACCCTATTAGGGTTTCAATAAAATATAGATATACATTTGATCCAAGTTTCAAAGGCCCAGTTCTCACATTAAATAAAACCTTGCGGCCAGATTTCATAAAGAGCATTGCTCAATGTGATACCCTGAGAGTTTCAAACTGAGAACCGGCTTGAAACCTGTCTAGTTCTCACGTTTTTTGATACCCGCCCATACACTGGTTTACACCCTCAAAATAAGGGCCTGTGTGAGGTGGAGCCAAGCCTAGGCCTGAATCTATAAAGCATGCTTTCGAGGACTTTACTGCATGTAAAGACCTGCTTCAAATTTTTATTAAATTTTCTTTTCGTGTGAGACCCAATGGGTACCCACTAGGGATCACAGGAATTTTGAGGAAAGGAGGGTGAGCATTTCAAGAAATGAAACGCTTGCACACGAAGATGCAATTCTGTCACATGCTAATGAGTTCTATTAAGCACACGAAAAGCATTCATAATGCAAGTATAATGAAAAAAAATTGGTCAATGTTTTTTGGTCCACATGTGTGAGAGGTCACAAGTGGTATCCGTGTGAATTTTGAGAATGGCCCAATGAAATTGCTTTTCAGTGACCATGTTGTGTTTGTCCTTTTTGCTTTCTTGAAAATTGTGTAAGTAGAAGCACAAAATTTTGTGCATATGCAAGAGACCCTAACAAGGGGGATGAATCACATCAAATTACCACATGGTGGAGAATTATTGTATATGTGAGGCCTGGTTTGAAGCCTCAAAAGGAAATAGATATTTCCTAAAAACAAGAAACAATAAGTTTAAAAGGGATCAAATACAAACCCACAAGTAATGAAGCTTTAAAGATATTGGATAGTGATAGGGCTAGTGATAGGCTGAAATCTAGAATACCTGATGGGACAACGGATATCTTTAGGTACTTGTGACATTGGTCTCCTTGTGACATCGTTCTCTTATTGTGACATTCACATGGGCCTCCTCTAATAGATTACCATAAAGCATGAGAAGAAGGTTTTTGGTGCATTTGGAGTGCACCATGTCCAAGGGAAACTTTTTCTGTGCAAAGGGCAAGGTGTTTGAAAAGCAAATGCCCCATCCATTGTATCTTCCAGGTATCATGGAAAACACAAATATAGAATTTTTTTAACCAGTGCTTTTTATCACATAGTGCCCAAGATTGAGGCATTCCTAGATAAGGAGTAGGATGTTCCCAAAATAAGCACCCCTCTATTGTCCACTGAGGGCTGCTTATTTGGGGGAATGCCCCCCTCCTTGGGTGTTACCCTACACATAATGTGCTACAAACTACATGTTCATTACAAATGACAACAAGATTTCATATGTTTGTCATTCAGTTTCTACATGAAAACTAGGTTGTTGCAAATAAGTGGATTCTCCTTAGAATTTTGTTTCATTCTTGGGAAACATCTTTGCAAATGAATCACCTTGCATATTGAGGATGTTTTCAACTAACCATTACTTCACCCGTTCCATGAATTGAGATCTTGAGAAACAATTCTCAATTTTTAAAAAGGTAGAGACTCTCAGTAATGACATCTATCATTTGTTGTGAAGTGGATTTAAATTCATGGGTATTGGGACTCCATGCTTATTACCTTATATATCTTGTATATATTGTTGAATCTTAGAATTGAATCAGTTTACAATAATAGGGTAGTTGAATAGCAGGTTCACCAGGTCTAACAAATAATTATTTTATTTTTGAAGATTCTTTTTCCGAGAATAAAAATATTAGATGGAATATTCCAAAAGATTCCTCATTTTCCTTCACGACTTTTTTTTTTGAGAATAATATATATTTTTTAAAAATAATTCAGCATGTCAAATTTTGATTTTATCTTTGTCAAAAAAACCTGTAGAATTTGAAAGGAGTTAGAATTTATAGCCTGATGTTGGTTGCTTCATAAAAAATCAGGTGAAATGTACATTGGCGAAAATCATCAACCCAGGTTTAGGGTTTAGGGTTGTAGTGGGAGGAGATCACAGGCATCCATCACTTAATCTAATGATTCTAACCTCTCTCTTTAATTTCTGTAATTTCTTTCTTTGTTTCACAACATTGATTCCACTACTCTATGGAAAGTCCTCTAATGGCTCTCTCCAAAATGGGCTAGTTTCTTGGTTACCGCTGCAAAATTGGTGGCCCAATAAGGACATTCATTCTTCTTCACAAAAGCTGAGCTCTTCAGAAGAGTTTGCCAGCAGTCTTTTCCTCTGATGAAAACATTGGCATTTGGTCACATCGACCCAGTTGCAGTGCAATCTTTTGGTGGTACAACTCT
>Ga0116227_10011840_pt1 | contig 14487 bp, 11 predicted proteins | sample S1TSphgellanicum_FD_89693 | JGI IMG/M metagenome (GOLD analysis project Ga0116227, IMG submission 89693) | Host-associated microbial communities from peat moss isolated from Minnesota, USA - S1T2_Fb - Sphagnum magellanicum MG | ecosystem: Host-associated > Plants > Peat moss > Unclassified... | reverse complement strand
TTCCTCGTAAATAAAATGTAAACATGGCTGTTTTAGGCGCCCTAAATTGTTAACCCAACCCCCCTCCCCTCCCCCCACACAAACCAAAACCTAAAACAAAATAAGTAAGCCAACTTGGACTAATACCCCCATTATTGTGGCACAAATTTGGCCCAAGGAGGAAGGAAGGAATACCTAGGTAGAGAGGAAAGAGAGGGGTAAGTAGGTAGGTACTATGTACTCCTTAGAATTCTATCTTTCATTTTTTATTTTTTCAGGTCCTTGGCTTTTCAATTGCCACTCACTTTCTCTTTCTCTCTAACTACAAATACATCATTTTAATACCTCAGCAATTTTGATACTAATTATATTATTTATAAAAAATTAAAATTATCACAAAATATTTTTTGTCAAATAAATAAATTTTGTGAAGAAAAATTTAAAATATTTTGAAATATTTAAGGACATTTTATTTTCAACATGGAATCCTCAAATTTTTTATTAATTATTTGGCAAATATATATGTTAAAGTTGCCTTTACATGAAAGACTTTTTTTTCTTCTTTGTGTTGTTAAACCAAGAAACATTGGCTTGGCCTCCCTAATAACTCATTGTCCATTGTGCAAAGTGATCAAACCTTGTGAAGGAAATTGCCATTGAAACTTTTCAATTAAGCCATGAATAACATTTGTGCATTGCCTTTTCACATCTTGCATTACCATGCACTACCATGAGGCAATTGATCTTAGAAACCCAACACAAAGCACCTATGATTCTGCATTTTTTTGGTTCTACATATAAGTTTTACATATAGATACATTCATAGAAATGAAAAGTTGCAATATTCAAGCCTTGTGTTTTGTTCAATAAACCAAGTAAAGCATCATTAGAATGTTCGACATTGTCTAAAAATTGCTCATACATGGTGTTGATCACAATACATCTAATATAACTTTCCTCTACACTCTTTCATGGTAGCAACAAAATCACAAATGAAAATGTCCAAACTTTGAACAATTTTTGACAAGCAATGGACAATTTCCAACATGGGGATAATGTAGGTTAAACCCAAGAAAACATCAACATCACATAGTAATTCTATATTTGCTTGTGTCATGGGCTACTTGTTCATCAAACATTTGAATCACAAGTGACTTGTATTATGTCAAGATCCATTTTGACAATGAAAGCATTGAAATCGAACATGTTTTCATGTTGCATAGGATTTTAAAATCCTTTTGTTCCAAAAACTCCTCAAGCTTACATCTCTCCAATGTTATCTTGGGGATAAAGAATAAAATGTGGATACAAATTGAAATAATGCCCTGATCTTAGGCACCAAAAATATTTTTGAAAAAATTTAAACTACCAAAATCAAAATTTGAAAAGCCTCCAAATTGAAGCATGTTTGCCCATAATATGTTTTGTTATACCGCCATTCACCACTTGCTCCAACGTCAATAAAATTGATATGCATTTCCAACCATCAACAATATAAACATAAACAACAAGCCAAGATTGGCAATCCAATGTGGTCACCTCATCAATAGAAGGGGAATAAACCCTATTTTTGAAACTACCAACCATGTGTTTGTAAGCACAACTTGATGCTTATATTTAGCCATGATCCAAGTACTCGATCACTCCAATGGTGATAAGGTTTGTTTGACACTATGGCAAAAGAAAATAGCTATTGCATGCTCTCATAATTTGTAATTGGGCATCCTTGTTACAATAGATGGAAAATTGTCACTAATTGCAAAAAACTTCCACTTATTTTCAATTTGCAATCCAACATTTACTTAGTGAATTATATAACATCTTGAATGCATTGTTGCAAATTGCCATTTGTTTTTTGCATGCTTGTCACTTGCACTCATGTTACTTTGACATTCAACCTTCCAACAACGCTTTTGTGCCACCCAACATGCGTTTGTAAGCCATCAAATTTGGGGACAAACAACTTATTTCTTTTCTTCACAAAAGTGCATACTTTACACCTAACCATAAACATCTTGCTAGTAGGGCCCATCACCACCTCGCCCCAAGATCATTTTGTAGCCCATATGTTTTGAAATATTTGGTTCAACTCCCATTTTGCTTTCCCAAGTTTCTTGAGTTTTGGACAAGTAGGATCACAAGTAAATATATGTGTTTTTCTTTTACACCATGTATAGTGCTCGAGGAAAAAACACCTCCTACACACTTGAATGATGCATCAACATCTTGCAATATGCTCATAGGTTCCATCAAAGGGCACTAATGGTTGCTTTTGCCATTATGGACTTGGAGCCAAACAAAGGTTTCCCTACTACAATTCATCGTTTTTTTATTGGAGAATCTAGTATTCTCCAATAATAAAAAACCCCATTTGGAGAAGTGTTAAAAAGACCATCTTATCTATTTGGACTTGTCCAACGTGATTGGGTGGTTTTTTTTACTAACAAAATGTTGAACTATTTGACTAGTCATTTTGATTGGTGGATAGTGAATCATTTGATTAGTCAAATTTTTACCTTATTTTTTAAGGTTATTACTAAATTTAATATTTTTGTGTAAATAGGTAGGTACGTGGTAGCCTAGCCTACTTAACCTAGCTTAATTTACCTAACCTTGCTAATTAAACTTAATCTTAACATAATTTAACTTTCCTAACCTACCCTACCTATCTTAACCCTTTAAGCATGTACATAAGTTACAAATATTAAGAATTGAACCCTTCACTTCTTCAATGATAATCCAAGTCCTTATCAATGGTCTACACTTTCCAAAGTTAGACAAAATTTGTCAAGTTTTTTATTCACTTGTTTATTTCACATCATTAATTATGTAAGTAAATAAGAAAGTTAGGCATTTAATAAGTTAATGAAGTTGTAAAAAAATTCTCCATGGTTGAAGTTGGAATTAATTATTTTCCCAAACCCTTATACATCTTGTTTTCTCGTCTTTTTTATTTATTTTAGGTTTCATTGCTTTCACTTTTTTCCATGTTTCTGCCCACATATTATGAGTTTCAAATTATTCATTTTCAAATCCACAATAGGATTTTCACCCATGTCAATTTGCAAATTGATGATGTTTATGATTCAACAATTGAATGCCATTTTGAATGTGTGTTTGGGCATTGTAAAGTCATGCCAATTGGTTGCAAAATACTTATACAATTAATTCACCAATAGATTTGAATGTTCATTCATCGTCCACATTAATTTGTCACCTATCCATTTCAATGACATTAATGTAATTTTGTAGTTATCCAATATTTGTAAACTAGTTATAAATATATATTTGCCCACTATTTCATAAACATCTAAACATTTGGCTTTAATTTGTAAGCAATTTGGAGAAAATGCCAAGTGTCATGTCTATTACCATGGTATTGTTTGATTATTGCCATGATTGGTGGCCACAAATTTTGTTGAAACCAATTATTATATTTTCCCTATGTGCTTGCTTCTAATTTAATACCCCATCATTTTTACTTTTTATAATGTTTCAATTTGCTTTTTCATACATAAAAATGATCTAGGAAAACTTACACACTTACATGCTTAAGCACCTCAAATCCCTAAGTAAGATTAGAAGAATGACTTAAATCTAATAAATGCGACATATCGTATGCAACATTGCATTTGGAGTGATTTATATTGATCATTACATTGCATGCATTAGTGTTGCATGAAGGTGTAAATAAACATATAGACATATACCTATTGTATAAAATTGTGTAAATGTAATGAGGGTGGATCATGTTATGTTTTGGGGCCTGTAAATGTATACATGATCATATACCTTTAGTGATACAAGAGCTTGGGTAGCTATTCATATTAATTAGTTTAATCAATTGTGGTGCAATTAAAATTTAAAATTTTGTAATGGGTCCTTTTGATTACCCCATGACCAAAAAACTTATAATACTTTGGGATTCCCGTTCCCACAATAGAAGTTACACATTTTTACATTATTTTACATGGCATAATATGGACATACATGACTTTACACACATCTTGTATTATAGACTTACACTTAAGATGAATGCAAGTGAGCCTTATACACTTGCACTTAAAATAAATTTCATTATGTTGTTTTCACTTTACATGAATGTAAGTTCTAAATCATATATGTGCACAACCTTGGAAGGCATCACACATGTCATGTGTAAATGGTAGTGTGGAATATGAATGAAAAAAGAAAGAAGCCTAATCATATAAAATGTACTTACTTAAGGGGGAAAAGGGCCGGAAAATAAACAAAATTTATTCCCACAAGAAACCATTTTTGACTTGGGTAAATGACACACCCAGGTTAACACCATGATAAAAACCTCAAAATTCATTTAATTTTTTTAAAGAAAATTATGTTTAGATTAAATCAAGGTTTTTGAGTCCAGTTCTAACATTTTTTTGAGCTTAATATGGCCTTTAAAAGACCTCCCTCAAAAAAGTGAAGGTACAACAAGTGTGGTTGTTGGTTCACCTTGCCCATCATTTTTGGGAAGACACTAAACACCTTCTAGTGAACATTATCCCATGCACTTAGTGGTCAATAGTGTTCAATCACTTGGTTTTTTTATTGCAAGGTTTGAATATTTTGATCTTGTGCATATGTGAATTTTTAAAAAAATTGCTCCTTTTTAGTGTTGCAATTTATCTTGTTAGTTGGTACTTGTTCTCTAAAGAGAGAGGGGTTTGGGTCAAATTTGACATGGGATAGCAAAACATGAAAATTGTGCATGCATAACCATGTAGGGTGCTAAAAGACAAGCCAAATAGTGAGTTGGATAGAGCTTGTTAAGGGGCATTTAGCATCTCGCCTATTTTTGCTATAGGCTAATGACAAGTGTAGAGCTTCTTAAGGGGTATTTAGCATTTCACCCATTTTTGCCCTAGGTCAATGGTGAAGACAAACAATTGGGAAGCTTATTGTTATGTTAGTTAACATTTTTTAGTATTAATTAGTTGGGAGGGGGAAAATCAAAATTTTTTATTTTTTTGGTTGATGGACTTCTTTGATTGGTTAATCACCTTTTTAAAAAAAAAATCCCACTTTGCCAAACTCCTAAAATAGAACTTGTCCACATAGCCTAGTGATAGCTTGGTATAATGTATGTGAAACAAGGGGTGTGTCACATTGTGGCCTTGTCATTTACATTAAAAAGCATCTTAAGGCAAAAGAAGAATTATGGAAAACTCAAATATTTCACCATACAAAAATATAATCTTCCCAAAAAAAAAATCCTCTAATAGAAACCCAAAATCCTTCAAGATATTATTATAACTCTATTATAACTAATCTCAAGTTTCAACACAAGCCAAAAATATCATGTTTCAAAAATCCTCATATTAAAAAAAATAGACCTATTATTATTATTACCTATAATGGCCCCTTCCTAAAGAACACCCAACCTATTTCCACACCATTCCAAAATCAAGGTGGAATCCATGGAAGAAAACAAGGAAGTGTGTCAACTACACTTTGTGGCCTTGCCATTTTACATTTAAAAAGTATCTTAAGGCAAATGAAGAAGAGTTATTGAAAACTCAAATATTTCACCATGCAAAAATATAATCTTCCAAAAAAAAAAAAATTCCTCTAAAAGAAACCCAAAATCCTTCAAGATATTATTATAACTCTATTATAACTGAATCTCAAGTTTCAACACAACTTAGCCAAAATATCATCTTTCAAAAATCCTCATATTTATAAAAATAGACCTATTATTATTACCTAGGGGCCTATTAAAATCCCTTAAGCTACTACTATACTCTATAATGAATCTAAACACAATAATTTCCTTGCCTACTAAAATATGTGCACCCAAAAAACAAAAAAAAGAAAAAAGAAAAACACACACACACACTTCTATGTTTGTGAATTCTTTGGAGTTTTTTCAATTGTGTTGTTTCAAGGTCAATATGAAAAATAATTAAAAAAAATAAATATACGAGGTTATATAGATAGTTTGACACATGTTATCAAAGGATTTTCCATTGTCAACATTTTTTAAAGAAATAATATAAATAAGTAAAACTAATTTAGATTGCCTATGGTTTTCATGGGTGTTGCAATTGGGTTAGTCTCAAATTTTCCATTGCCACAGACTAGAGTGCCAAATTTCTTGAAAAGAAAAGCGGGGTAAACTTGTCACCATGTATATAATTTGATTGAATTGATTTTTTAAATTAAAAAAAAAATTCAACCCTCATTCCATTTAGAAAGATGAGTTTTTTTAAAAAAAGAAATTGTTTATTATAAATTTTATTCCCTAGGGATTAGAGATAGGGTTTTGGGTAACATTAGAAAAAGCAATTATGAAACTTCACACATTTGTGTTTTTTGGACCATTCTATAAGTTGTGCTAAATAATCAAAATGGACATTGCGGAATTCAAATTGAAAATTCATTTAATAAAATACTAGGTTTTTTTTTAATTCTGATTTTTTATTTAAAAAATTACAACCACTACATCAAAAATTATGTCCATTTTGCAAAAGGCACTTTAATTTCCTGAAGTACAACCTTGTTGAAGGTCAAAAGATTTGGGTGATAACTAAATTACACATCACCTTAAACATAACATTCACTATTGAAAAAAACATGTAATTTTGAATTTTCAATATGTATGGATTCAAGTGTCCATGCATGTCAATGGGGGTATAATAATGTAATTAATGCATGAAACAAGATTTAGCTTTACAATAGACAAGAATCAAGTATAAAATAGTGAACAAACTTCTATATGCTTTGGAATTTTGATCATTGTTTAGATGCAACAAGAGAACATGCACAATTAAAAAATGAGTATTTTTCAACATCGACATATTTTACCATACAGGCCACAACCCAATATATTTAATAAAAAATTGCAAAAAAAATCACTAAAAACTTCCATAATACGAGAATTCGACTTTGGGGTGAAAGGACTATGTAATCCTTGGAAGCACATAGGTATGTCAACATAGATTTATAGAGGGAATAGGGGTCAACACGTAGTCTCACATGGACATACATCCATGACTTTAAATTCATCCATGTTGTCAACTTCATTCATGAAATTCATTATCATTCACATCTAATTTCATCCATGCAATAGATTTCATGAACATATCATCCTCTTGTGGACCAATTGGCACTAAATGTGAATTGTTTTTGGAAATGAGGCCTTACAAGCACTAGAGCTTAGACCAAAAACTTTTCAAAACATCAAATGCATGTTGTCATTTGAGCAAAAGTTGAATCCTTTTTCCATAGTGCAAAGAATTTGACTATTATTTTATTAAGTCCCTTTTTAAGAAAATTTGTATAAGTTCTATTAAGTTTTGAAAATGCCTTGTTCTTTGTGGCAATCCATGGAACTTTTGGGTAGCTTTTTTTCTTTGCTCATCTCATGCCTTTGAAAAAATGGCAATTTGTTAGAGTTGAGTTTTGAGATTTACTTTCCTTAGGCTTGCCAACACACATTTAAAATGCTCGATATGATATTTTCACGATATATTGCAGACATTAAGATTGTTGATAAACACCTTAACAAAGTTTCCATCCAAATTCCTAACACTTCTTCAATAGGGCAAGTAGATGTATGGTTTTTCTTAACAAAAGACATGACAATAACATCCATTTTTTGAACATATTTGCATTTCCATGTTCTTCATTCTTATATATAGATGCTACCATTACCTTAGGGTTAGCTTCAACATTAAATAATCCTTTAAACATTGGAACAATTTTTTTTGTGAAAATATGAAGTTGGGGTCGTGGAAATTGTTGTAATTATTGCAAGCTATGATTTGAATAATTTCACTTGTCATATAACAATATCATACTAGACTATTGTAAAAGATGGAAAATAATAATTTCAAAAAAAACTTAAGCATGAATTGATTTTTTGAAAAAAATTATTTATTTATTTTGTCAATGTGGAGTTAACCCTAGGCTACCATATAGACTCAAAGCTACTAAAAACACCTAGTTGCATAGCAAACCTTGTTTTTGTCACTTTGTTAAAAAAATTCAACAATTTAACCTTGAATGTGTGTACTTGTCTCCATTTCATCCATCATTGAACTTGCCTTTTTTTTTTTCCCCCTTTCTCTTAAAGCAACTCCACCCATATTCACAATTTGACCTTGCAACAATATTTTTCTCATCCAAACCCCACCCATAAACCTAAACCTTGGATGATAAAATGTTAGAACCTAATAATAATAATCCATGTGGATCAATCAATATTTTTAACTAATAAAAGTAGGTGTTATACTAGGATGCCATTAAACACCCCTAACAAGCATTGTTCAATGCAAAAAATGATTGATATTTTTTAGTCATTTGATATTTTTTATTTCGAGAAAGCGTTGGGTTCAAATTTGGCATAGGAAAATAAAACATGTAAAACAAAATAAATAATTTTCTTTTTGCATAACATGTAGAACATGAAAAACCGTGCAATGCAAGTTGGCACAAACCATGCATGTCACAAAAAGACAAGTTTGAAAGTGTGTTTAGATAGAGAGCTTGTTAGGGGGTATTTATTGTCTCACGATTGACTATGTTATGGCTTTTGGTAGCCTCAACATATTGAGCAAGAATGCTGAACTAAAACGGTTTTATTCAACTTGTTGGGCAATTTTTTACTAATCTTCATCCAAAACATGCTATGCAATGTGTTGGTTCAAGATGTACTTACAAGTTCATAAGGTGCTTCAACTACCTAGTTCACCAAATACATTTTTGATTTCAATTTCCACTACAAACATCTCTTCCATGATGTCAAAACTATGTACCTCAAAGTTATCATAATTCTTGTTGTAGGTGGGCCATTCAACCCCATTCTTGGTTTTGCATTGGAAATCATGCTTCTACAAAACATTTTCTTCAATATATGATAATAAGCGTGTATTTGTTGCTTAGGTTCATGTTGCATTGCATTCAATCTCATCAATAGTTCCATCCCGTAGTAATCATCCATCCTTAGCTTTCAATATTGCATCCTAATCCATAGGTATAGGAGTTAGCCTTTTCAACCAATCTCATGCATTCCCTCTTAGTCGCAACCTTGCAATGAAAAGCTTATCTTGATTATATTGTCAAACATCGGTGGCCATCTCCAATCATCAACCTAATCCTACACATCTTCATACTCTCAACAATGTTCATCTATCCCTTGGATGCTAGTCATGGTTGCAAAGTGTGGATATTCTCTTCCAAAGGGTAACACATCCATCCCGTGCATGCCAGTCATGCTTGCAAGGTGCTTTCCACTTCAAACTTTCTCCTAGTTCAACAATATGAGTCCTTTTAACCTATCTATTCCAAGCTTCCCAATCTACATTAGATCACCACATTATGCTTCATTAACAGTCATGAAAACCCAAAAATCCAACTCCTTTCATTCATTGCTCATCAACTTCCAACACAGACAGTTTCAATGCAGCACTGTCATGATCTATTCCAATGATTCTGTCTCCTTCCCAGAGTGTTCGGTGGAGTCATTTTGCCTCAGGCACCCACGGTCTAATTTGGCAGAAAAATTGTTAATAAATGTCACACATTGGAGCGCTCTTCTAATGACATATCAAATCTTTCCACAAGATTGTAAACTGCTACAGAGTCCTAAATAACTCAGCACACACATACTGCAGTAATCGTCGCATGCAAGTTGCAGTTACCACCAAAAGAAAATCAGAATTTGGCGGGAATGCTCTGTTTACTTTATCTGGATGGGTGTTGAGCAACAGAGTTATTAACACAAAGATCAAAGAAAAATGCATGGCCTCTTCCCCATTGTGCACAGAATATTCATGGTGAACATAGCCTGAATGGGTCTTCCACTATCGCAGTGTAATAATACCACTAGACATGCTACAACAGAAAGAAACTCATCTAGGGTTTGAAAAGATAGACTACTCACATCACCAATAATCCTTGCAAGAACAAACACCAAGTGATGGAAGCAATTGGCATCCCTCACTATGGTTGCTGTTGCAACTATTTTTAGAAACGAACTTCATAAAAGTGTGGCAGTCTTCACGTACCTATAGACTCTAGATAATGTGGAGTGGAGTACCAGGAGCCATGCTCATGAGCCCAAATGCAATAGCTAGTTTTTCACTATGGTGAAACAAATGAAGGGCCTTCTCTTCTTCCTCCACGTCATGCAGCACATATTTAGTATCCAGTACATACCCTGTATCATTCATCAGCCCTGATAATCTCTTCGGTTCTGCATGGATTTCAACCATCTGAGGGTGGTCTTGATCTTCTACTACAAATGTACACACCTCATTATTTACTTCAATGCAGGTGGGAGCTGGCTGTTTCTTCACACCTCTTTCCTTTCTCTGCAGTTCAACTTTCTCACTGAGATCCCAGTTGCCAGCAGCAAAATACATGTTTGACCTGCAGCATTTTCAGGCTCCAGTTCAAGAACTTGCTTAGCGACATGTTTTCCCATCTCCATATTGCCATGAATTCTGCAAATGCCCAGAAAAGCTGTCCATACAGCTGCATTCGGTTTACAGGGCATCTCCTTTATCACATTCTCTGCCTCCTGCAGATGCCCAGAATGATCAAGAAGGTCAACTATGCAGGTATAGTGGTCCAATTTTGCAGAAATCATGTAAACTTTGCCCATCAAAGCATAGCACAGTACGCCTTCATCCACTGGCTACAAGCTGATACAAGACAAACAAAAGCGATATCATCTAGCTGTACGCCTTCTTCATACATCTGTTTGAAATATTAAAGACCTTCATCACGATGCCCATGCATGGCAAATCCTCCAAGTAGCACATTCCAAGTGACCATATTGTTCAAAGTGGATGGGACTCAGATGTCTTTATGGGCAATAGCCTGATTGACATGTATGCAAAATGTGGCAGCATGGAGGATGCTTGCAGAGTGTTCAATAAGATGCCATCATCAAGTCCCGCCATCTTCAAGTCCCATTAAGCTGGCACATGCATTCAGCACCCTGACAAAAGTGACAGAGTCTGGCTGCACACCTTCCTGTTGCATTTGTTGGACTAGTTCCAGTGCCTTCAGGCCTTCCGCACATTTCACATGTCCAAATATCATTGCATTCCAAGTGACTACATCAAGTGAAGGAGGCAGCATCTTCTTGAAAACTTGGTGCGCATTGTCCATGCTGCCACATTTGGCATACATGTCAACCAGGCTACTCCTCACAAAGCCATCAGTCTGGCAACCACATTTGATGATCTGCTCATGAATACACCTGCTCTCTTCGAGTACCATTTCGCTGGCACATGCATTCAGCACTCCCACAAAAGTGACAGGATCCGGCTGCATACCATCCTGTTGCATTTGTCAAAATAGTTCCAGTGCCTTGTGCCCTTGCCCACACTCAAATGTCCCAAGTCCCAACATCATGGCAGTCCAAGTGACCACATTCCAGGATGGCATCTTGTCAAACACTCTCTGAGCATCTTCCATGCTGCCACATTTGGCATATATGTCAACCAGGCTATTCCCCACAAACACATCAGTCTCGCAACAACCACATTGCATGAACTGCTCATGAGCACGCCTGCCTTCTTCAAGAGCTCGTAAACTAGCACATGCATTGAGCACCGGAAATTGAGCACCAGAACAAAAGTCAACCTGTCAGGAGTCATATTACCTTTCTGTTGTTGCAGCAGTTGTTGGTAAAGCTCCATTGCCTTCTGATGTTGCCCAGCCTTGAAAAATCTTGCAAGCTTTCTATTCCATGCAAAGATGTCCAACTGCTGCTGCAGCAGCACAACAGTGGTGCCGTTCCTTGGTGCCATTGCGACCAGCTCTGCTGCCACCCATGGAGCAGGTCTGCCGTCCCCGACCCACACTGCCTGTCGCATTTTTTTCTTATGCTTGAAATCTGGATATTTTACGTTCTCCTTCTGCAACCTACAATCCCACCACCGCGAAGGATCTGAAAAGAATTCCGCCAAAGCTTCTCTCTCTCGCCTGTTGCTGCTGCTGCTGCTGAAGCTGGTCCACACTTCTGTCCACTTCTCCATGAGACTATCGCTCTCTGCAGTGAGCGGTGCGCCTCGATTGTGAGTCGATGGTGCACTGCCATCGCCACACAGGGAAGAAGCGAATCGAGGGGTTGGGTCCTCATGGGTGGTGACCCGTGAGGACCTAATCCCTCACGTACGTGTGCGCTTCGCCGCGCGCTTCTCTTTTCTCATAAAGTTTTGAGTTCTTGCGCGAACGCGTGGTCGTGTTCTGTGCAGAGGACGTGGACATGCACTAAAGAAGAAGAGCTTGTGTCTGCGTTTTCTTGTCATTTGCATTCAAGAGATTTTCTAGGGTTTGTTTTTGAGGCGGATTTGTGTGGGATTTGTGCGTCATTTTCTTCTCATCATCACGATTTTTTAAAGTGTTATGTGTGAAGGTAATGGATCGGAGGAGAACGAGCTTTGCTCTGATCCGAGAGGGAGGCGAGCAAACAGAAGAGAGCTGCTGCTGCTGTTGCACGTGAGGAAAACAAGAACAAGACGAGCGAGAGAAGAAGAAGAAGAAGAAGAAGAAGAAAGGGTTTGTTTAGAGGAGGGTCTGGATGCTCCGAAGAGATGGGACAGACACTACGCAAGCTAGCTCCAATAGCCAGGAAAACTCCACCAAAACCTCAGCAGCGGCAACAACAACAACAAACTGCTCCTGCAGCAGCCCGAGTCCGGCAGTCCGTGGAGATCATTCCTCAGGCTCCAGAACCTCGTGAGCGGCATTTCCTCACCCTTTCTATCCCCCCCTCATTCACTTGCTATGTAAGGAGATTGTCCACTTTCAAAGAGGACACAGGAATGCCATTGAGCTCAAATCACATTGCAATTTTTGTGACCAGATCCTACATCTTCCTTGTTCCTCATTCTTCTTGTTCATGTGCTTGTTCTTGTGCTTGTGCTTCTTCTTCTTCTTTTTTGCATGATGGTGGTAAGAGCTCATAACAGGCTCTGATCCTTTTGTTCATGGCAACAATGGTAAGGAAAGGATGTGTCTATGTGTTGTTCCTCAATTGTGTGATTGTGCAATGTGGCTCACATATACTTGGGAAGTGGATTTTGCAAGAGACTTTGATCAATCAGCAGCACCATGGTTAAACTTCTTGTGTGAAAATGTCTGAAGTTTTTCGATCAGAATCAATGACAGAGCATAGATTAGGGCATTGTGAATTGATGCCAAAGTCAGGATTGTTCTGATCTCTTTCACTTGGAAAGATGATCCTTTTTGCTGTTGGATCAAGAATTCAGGCCTGCAAACTCTTTGAAATTCTTTTACCGTATTGTAGTTTTGGCTACTATTTTTACATGGAGTTCAAGAGTGCCAGATTGTGTCTGAAAGTAAAATTGTATATGTCTGCTGCAGAAATGATAATAGAGCCTGCACAGAATACGAGGGATGGGTTGGAACTTGAACCCAAATATGCAGCTATGATGCAGCAGGTGGTTGGAAGAATTAGTACCAGGCCTGGAGGCACTCAAGAAATGGGTCCTGTATGTTCTTCCCCCGTTTGAAACTCTCAGTCACCCATTGCGTCTTCTTCTCTCTGAAATTCAATGTACACAGAGTCTGGCAGTTAGCTAATTCACCTGTTTCAAGACTCTTCTTGTGATTTTCTGTCATCATTTCTGCAAAATTGTCATGCTCCAAATGAATGTGGAAGCACCTGCACTCCTGAAGTGTTTTTGTTGAGTGATTTTTGGGTGTCTTGCAGGCACATGAGGCTGCAGAATATAGACGATTAAAGCCAACAAATCGACACACATCTGCACTGACTGGTCCTGATGAGGAACGCATAGTGGCACCTGGGACCTTGAATCTGGCTCAAATTCACGAACTTTTTCACCTTTACCAACAAGCTCAAGTTGAAGGCCAACAGGAAAAGCCTGTGGACACTCAATTTTTAGCTCAAAAATTCAATGTGGATGTAGTACTCCTGGAGAAAGTTTTGCACTTCAGTTCCCTCCCAGAGAAGCCAAAACAAGATGCAGGAAACCAGAGAATAGATCCTTCACAACGGAAATCAGGTGGGCTGGAAACATAAATCTCATAGTGGGGTTTTAGATTTAGAGTCAAAAGCCTCCGTTTGAGGCCCTGAGGTTTAAAGGCTGTTTTGATAGTTTGGTGGCAGTCTCTTCAAGAGTGACTTGGGATGGAAATGTTTTAGTTTCCTCACACAAAACTGTTCAGAAAACTCAGGGGATTGTAATAGGCTATCACATGGCTTAATGCAATAATGTTAAGTACTGCAGACAGATGGGAATAGGCTATCTTTGTGCTCTCAAATTCTTGGGAGCCAACAATATTGGTAGATGAGAGGGAGCTACACTCTTTGTGAGTTTTGATCAGGTTGATCCTCACAAGAAGATTTTTTGAGATCTGCAATGCTTTTTTTTTTTTTTTGCACTGATTTTTTTCCCCTGGAAGGTTTTTGCCCTTTTTAGAAGGGACCTTGACAGTTCAGGTGTGCGGGGGCCAAAGCTTTTTGGGTTTTGGGGGGTCTAACCT
>Ga0116227_10011838_pt1 | contig 14489 bp, 4 predicted proteins | sample S1TSphgellanicum_FD_89693 | JGI IMG/M metagenome (GOLD analysis project Ga0116227, IMG submission 89693) | Host-associated microbial communities from peat moss isolated from Minnesota, USA - S1T2_Fb - Sphagnum magellanicum MG | ecosystem: Host-associated > Plants > Peat moss > Unclassified... | reverse complement strand
TTTACCTTTTATAAAACACAATTACAAATTATGCTTAAATTTAAAAAATTTTAAACTTAATAAAATTTGATTTTTTTTTTTTTTTTTGAAATCATATTGACATTCAAATTTTTTTCAATATGTCACAAAAAGAGCATTTGTGGCATCTTCCATTCAACAATGATTTGTTATTAGTTCTTTAAATAAATTCTTAATATTTTTCTTTTATTTTGAAACATACATGTGTGTTAACTATTTGAACAAACTCAATGGAAGCAAGGAGAATTTTACATCTTTGACAAGATTAGTTAGAAGGGTACATTCCTTTCAACACTTCGTAATTTACTATTTAAGGACTTGAAAAACTTAAATAAATATTGGATCCAGCAATTTATTGCATGTAGAGTTTACCTTTTATGGTAGGTACAAATCTTATAATCAAACCCCTTGTTCAAATTACATTTATATGCATGTTTTCTTTAACGAAATATGGTATTCTATAATATGCACATAGTATTTCAAATGTGATAAAAATGATGAAAAGTTGAAAACATAATTGTGCATTCACCAACATTCAAAACTTGATTGAAAAATACATTAAAATAACTCACTTTATTTACGCAGGTGGACCCTAAACCTGAAACCCATAAAACATATGGTTGATTCTTTTTGAAATTTCACATGAAATGGAATGAGAAGTATGAAAACAACTTATTAATTCATATACTATTATCATAGACTTATTCCAAATAATTGAAATGTCTTTATTGATTATAACAATATGAATTCAACAAATGAAAATATACCAACATAATTATTTGATATTATAAGAAGTATTTAAAATCACCATAGATGAGAAAAAAATTTAAACTTTGTTTATTTCGTATCCAATCCAAAACAACCCTTGATGATGTATCAAGGTTGTGGATATTATGTAAAACTCATCACTAAAATGAGAAAAATTAGTTTTAACCTAGGAAAGGTAAGTTGTGTATCACAGAAGGGTTTCCACTATCATATTTGCTGGTGTGCCAATTCACTATGGTGGCCACAATGGATACAACTACCCCAACAAAACTATAGATCAAACCAACAAACGACATGAACTTCATCTTCTCCAACCTCAACCTCTTCGACAAATATGACTCACTCCGACGCGTGATGCTTATACTGATGAGTAATTGGATGACAAGAAAAGCGATTATTATAAAGGGTCCGCTGAAATCTAACGTACCTAATTGTAAAAACAGTTGCCTGCTAACAAATACCGTGGATGCCACCACCACGCTCCCCACCACCACCAGTCCTCTTATCATTGCATTTTTGCAAGATAAGTCATCCACGTCCGACCATCGAGTAGGTGACTTACATTTCTCTAACATTTTTTGTTCTTGTGTAGGGTTCAAGTACATGACAAGAGGATATTGACAAACCACTCCCACACTATGAACACCAGACCCAACAATGACAAACATGCTATGAACAAACCCTATGACTTCTATAGGACTCACCTGCAAATGATGAATTGCTCTATAAACAATAGATGTAACATATCCTATTGCTTGTACACCAATTATAAGTGCCCCTATACCACTCCTACCTTCTAGAAACCTAAGTTGGTTGTAATTAGGAAGGATAGTACTTTCCAATAATGCCAATTTCCCTGCTTCACTTAGTAGCATCAAGCATGAATTTTCATCTGTCTTCTGCCCGAGGATCAAAGCATCGCCAACATATTCGTCATCGTGAAGCCCACGCACATGTGTAGACGGTAGATCGGTTGACTCACTCATTGCTAGCACAATGGGAGCATTCGCTACTAGTCTTGTAATCTTCAAAAAACCTGGTGGTTGGTTGATCCCAAAAAATATAACAAGGATGTTGCCTACGACCCTCCGTAACATGGTATCAGGTCGTAGTTCAGGATTGGTTGAACTTCCAAGGATTTGGCGAAACCTCAAGGTGGTTAACATCTTATTTAAAATGAGACAAAGTCGGATCCATGGTTGCAACGGTGAAAACATAAATGCCGCCCCCACACTCAAACGCAAGCTTTTCCTGTCATCCTCCGAGAAGGCTGATTGAGAAACATCCCATACAGTGGCCGTCAAGCGGCCATTCTCCGAGAAGCATGTTTTAGAGACAGCCCATGCATCGGCCATCAAGCTGAAAAACGCGAAAGCGCCACCCCACAGCGTTGTCGCGAGCGCTCGTGAACACGAGGATGACGATGAAAATGATGCAGACGGGGACGACGCCGATGGTTCAGGTGCTAACTCACGAGCAGCCACAAAAGTGGACAAAACAGTAGCCACAATGACGCCTTGGGTCAGCAGCAGCGCTTTCAAATCTATACTATTAGGCCTATTAACCCGGGGATTGCACAAACGTGAGATCATTTTTAGAACCAACCCGATTTCTGGTAGCTTATCAGTCTTCTCGCGCACAAACCGAGCGCTCCGTTTCTCGTCTTCACTGAAAGAAGCGCAAAGAGTGAGCGAAGACGTGTTCACAGCAATGATCTGCACGGAAAAGAAGAATTGAAAACCCAGAATTAAACAAGCCGAACTCAATGATCACAAATAGCGCTTCTAACTAAAAAGAAAGCTCGACCAAACGAGTCGTATCTGCAGCCAGCCATTAAAATACACATTCAACATATCTACACTGATCTTGCTTCAATAAGAAGCACTTCAAGTGGAGAAATGTTTTCTTCCTAAAGCCACACTGTGTCGTGAACAGACATTAATAAAGGTACCTTTGGGTTGCGTTGATGAAGAAAAATTTTCCGTGATTCAGCTAGACTACGGGTGGCGTTGAACTGTATCTTTAATCATCAATTTCCAGTAAACCCACACTGCGTCGTAACATGCCCATCAGGTGCTCTACGGGAAACAAAATAAAAATGACACCACCCAATGAAATTGCGCAGCTCACTGATCACGCTATCTCACGCACAAACAACGTCCTCCGATTAAGGTTTGTAATCAGTGCGAAGTTCAGGCGAAGAAGTCTACACGCCAATCAGCAAGGGAAAAAAAAAGCTGATGAAGTGAGGGATTGGAAGAACGTGAACTCGTCTCAACGGCGAGCCCGAATTACAGTCACTGATCACTCTTCTCGGGTACAAACCGGCACTCCGTTTCTGGCCTTTAAACCAAGCGCAAAGAGCGACCGAAAAGATCCTCTCAGCAACGAGCCTCAAAAGAAAATTAAATAGACACCAAGAAACAAACCTACACAACTCAGTTATCAGGCTTTCTCCCACACAAACGGCGTGGTCAGGTTTTTGACATGAAACAAATACTAAGTTCCAACGAAGGAATCCGCACCAGAGTTAGGAAAAGGGGGAAAACACACACACACACACACCTAGCAATGGATATTTCCTTTCCGCCACTCTAAAGAACGGCTTAACAGCAGAACACTTCTCAGCTTGTTGAACAGGCAGAGCAGGGTTGAGGTCATAAAGCAGACAGAACTTTAGAAACGCTCATATCTATTGTTCTCTTCGCATACAATCTTTACACTGATGCATGATTTATAGAAAATTCCGTTTTGTGAAAGTCTTCCGCTTCTCAGAAATACAATTTCGAACCACAAGGAACATAGAAGTTGCACTAGTGTTATGTGATGTCAGTCAGATTGTCGAGTCGAGTTTCAGACATTTTTTAGTGTTATGTGATGTCAGTGAGATTGTCAAGTTTCAGACATTTTCTAGTGTTATGTGATGTCAGTGAGATTGTCGAGTTTCAGACATTTTCTTTTTGACGAATTTTTTTTTTCGAAAGTGAAAAATGGCATCAAACGTTTTTGAATGTTGAGAATTTCATTCGCCATTTTTTGAAATAAAAATAATTAAACTAGTCTCATACTTTACCAAGGCACTTCCTATTTCGTCGTGTGTAGCAAAACATTTGTAACCATGCTACACACCACCTAGAACAGTCGACTTTTAAAACTGAAGATCCCTTGCCAGTAATGTTGAGGATCCTTGCCAGTGGACCCAATTGAATTTGGGGAAAAAACCCGCGCTCCATACCGTACTTAATGGTGACTGTAGGTTTACCGATAGCCACATTATTGTTGTGCATTCATTTCTCGTAAAGTGCTGGCAGTCATCGAGCTAAAGAGCAAATTCGGCATTACCTATGAAATCTCTATAGAAAACACTTCAAAATCGGTAGCTAGTAGCCATAAATGTCATGACAACGCATAAAAATATCCAATTTCGCCTCTAAATTTGTTGGAAATTCTTTAAATGAACAGAATTATGCCACAAAATGCTCTCCTTTTTCATTTAGTGTGACCTTTTGACAATTTTTCACCCAAAAATCACTGGTACCGCAGTCTCCATGGGACTTACTAAAAGAAAATGATCTGCTTCTTGTTGGCCCAATTGACAAGTAGTATTTAAATTGTCTCTCCCTATCCACAGTTTGTGTTTAATTCCACATGCGTTTAGGGGTTGGGTTGGGGAAATAATTAACACCATTTGTTGGATGTGAAAAACAAACACTGGGTGAAATAGGGTGTGGGTCAGTGGTTTTTTTTTTGTCAAAAAAATTCCCAAAGGAAGATAAGAAAAAAAAGTGATTTTTTTATCCATAATTCCAAAAATTCCCTCAAATTCCCTCAAATTCATCCCCTTTTTTTTTGAAGGAGTGTGTTGTCACAGCTCTGTCTACTTGCTAATGGTTTAATGATCCTTTACAACACACTCGCCAAATAAGGCGAAATTTTTTCCGGGATGCTTGCAAATGTGTGAGCATCACAAAATTGAATGAAAAGAACACTGGTTTGAGTGCAAATATGCTCTTAATCACATAACAGTGCAAAATTGGACATCTAGCCACATGTCCCAAACAATGGAAAATTGGTGGGCTATTTTGCCAAGTTTGGTTGTGCCAAATCCATGTCGCCAAATTGCCAATCCCAAGTCACCAGGGCTACAGTGCCAACTTTGTCAACTCAACTTCATATTGTGGACTGCCTGAGTGCTCTCCAACCTGCCCAAAATGAACATCTTTACAGGTTGCCCACTGCCTAGGCTGGTTTTGCACCTTATCAGTTATTTTTGGCCATAATTATTATTATTATTATTATTTGCAATTCAGCATTATACAAAAAAAAAACAAAGGTATTGTGCTTCAGACCTTCCTTCATATTTTTGGCATGGCAGGCATGCATTTTGCAAAATTTGTGGCAAATTCCAAAAAGTAATTAGCTAGCACCTAACCAGCCTAGGTACTACTGTAATATGCAGAGGGTGTTGAATAGGCTTGTGTGTAGGTATGAAAAGCAAATTATGAAATGATTTTTTATGGAGAAAATACGAACCCAAGTAACCCGTTTCCATGGGTGAAATTAATTTTGATCCATGAACCAATACCCACTCATTCCATGAATTACACATCTGCATTTTCTCAAAAGGCAATGACGTGAATTTTTTATTGATGTAAACTGATACAACGAGATGAAATTCATTGCAGATGAACGAAGTACTTGGATAAAATTTCGTTTTGTTTCAAGCCAAAACACATTTCACCCGTGAAAATGCATTCAAAGTTTATTTTCTCCAAGAAATTTTATATAAATTCCATCAAGGAAAATGCACACAATCTCTTTCGTGGATTCCTATTGATGAATGGATGAACCTTCATTCATTTCTCTTGTGATGGAATTTGATGATATTCTAAGGTGAAATAAGTTCTTTGAAGAAATATCATGTATGTGTAGTTATATTTCATCCACACAATATAATTCATTAATAATTTCATTTTTTAATGGATGAAATGGGATGAAAACTCAAGATGAACTCAAGATTTTTCAAAACATTGTCCATAATTTTTTCATTTATAAGATTTCATCCATGATCATGACAGAGAAACATGGGGCTTAATTTGCTCTTAAATGTAATTGTTGCAAAATTTGTGGCCAACAAAAGCCCTGCTACTGATGGATGTCCATTCATGGAATTTAGATGAATTCTAGTGGAAGAAATAAACTTTGAATAAATTATTTCATGGATGAAAATATAACATTCAGTGTTATTCCATAGATGAAACTTATTTCATTTGAAACAACATGAAATTGCATCCAATTATTTCATTCATTAATTAGGATGAAAAAAAAATCTAGTTCGGTCATGTCATTGCAATTGGACATAGTGCACACATGGAATTCATCTAATCAAAGGGGGTTAGATTCATCATTCAAAAGCACTTTCATCCTGAGACATATATTCCTTCAGGCAATGTTTTCTCTGTAAAAATCATTTCATTTAGTTAATCAATGTGAACCATCATCCATTTGAATGACTTATATTTGTGCTTACATCTTGTTTAATGCAATTAAATTCCACATTGTTTATAAAGATTGGGCCAAAACAAATTCAAGCTGAAAATCTTTGTAATTGTTCTCAAAATATAGTAAAAATAACTATTCAAAGCCCTTGGAAGGATTCATCGAAAGCATAAGGAGCCATCAAATTTTATCCCGACCCCCAAAAAAACAGACAATTGAACCAGTTCTTGAATTAGTTAGCCTTTGAAAATTGAACACTCTTTTTTTGGGGGGCAGAACTTGGGGCAGAAAAGGAATAAATATCAGGCCCTGGACACCCAGAATTTCAGCAAGACTTAAAATAATATGTCAAAAACTTTATGTTGAAAAAGTTCAAGATTCAATACAGGCAGCTGGATTAAAACCAACACAGTCCTCACTGAACCCCTACTGTTTTTTATTAGTTTGGCCTAAAATACAACAAATACTTTGTGAAGGCACTTGTGATTTTATGGTATTTAATCATTATATGTCAAAATTTTCAAAATCAAATACTATGATGCTAAAACAGAAACTTCAAATTATATTAATTATTCAACACTACTGTGCCAAAGCTGCAAAGGTACTATGGTTTAATATATCTTCACAAGATTCGTTGGAATTATAAAATTGAGTCCCAGCCCATGAAATTTTCAGCGAACCTCAAGTCAATAGACCTAGTCTAGTATGACTACTCTACATCAAAGCGGGATGTAGAAAAACTTTGGATTCCTACTATAAATCTTTTGTGCAATGGTCATCACTCATGTTAAATTATTTGCCCCCTTTGTTTTGTCCAACCTAACCAAGGGTATACGATAAGTTGTACCCGAACCCTACCCATCTATCGAAAATTATAAAATTTGTTTACCCGGACCCTACAGTAATGGGGAAAAAAAATCATAATATGATCTTACCCATCCAGTAAACAAATTAAAAATTGATATTCCATTACCCTAGGATATAAAACTAGTAGAGTACTCCCTATACCTAGACTGGTTCTGCACATTATCAGTTATTTTCAGCCATAATAATAATAATTTACAATTCAGCATTATATTAAAAATTGAAGCTATTGGGCTTGAGAGCTTCATTCATATTTTTGGCATGGCACACATGCATTTTTCAGGAATTATAGCAATTCCATAAAGTAATTAACTACTGCCTAGCCAGCCTAGGTACCACTGTAATAAGCAGAGGGTGTTGAATAGGCTTGTGTGGAAGGTTGAAAAAAAATGTATGGTCAATGAAATTGCTGGATGTGGTGGTCTGATGTTTTTTTCCTTAGTTATCTTCAGTGTATTAATAATCTATCCTCACTGATTAGATGAATTACATGTCTGCATCATGTCCAAAGGCAATAATGTTAATTTTTTATTGATACAAACTTATCCAACTAGATGAAATTCATTGTGGATGAATAAAATAATTGGACGAAATTTCGTTTTGTTTGAAAATGAAACACTTTCATCCATGAAATATCACCTGGTGTTTTATTTCATCCACAAAAATGCATTCAAAGTTTCAGTTGTCCATGTAATTTTATGTAAATTCCATGAATTAACATGCATGCAATGTCATTCATGAATTCGGGTTGCTGAATGAATGGACCTTCAGTCATAAGTCTTCATACATTCAGTCATAACTCTTGTGATGAAATTTCATGAGATTCTAATGTGAAATAAGTTCATTGAAGAAATATCATTGATGTATATTCATATTCCATGCACAAAATATGATTCATTCATAGTTTCATTTCCTCCATTCAATTTCATCCATGTTCAATGATTGAATATCGATGAAATATCATTTGTTTTATGGATGAAAGGGATGAAAAATCAAGATCAAGTCAAGAGCATTCTTTTTTTTCCCAGTAATAAGATTTTATCTGTGATTATTGTAGAGAAACATGAGGCGTAAGTTGCACTATAAACACACCACACATGGACTATTGCACATGTATTAGACAATTAAATATATTATTACAAATTGAATTTGTCCCAAAATGTATTTCTAGATCTGAATGGGATTTCTACAAATAATATTATTTGTGTTGAAACTACCAAGGTATTGTGGTATAACTTCCAACAATTTCAGGGTTTTTTTTTCAAAACTAACGTTCTCAACTTATGTTGAAGGGAGGGAATTTTTATGTAGGCCTAGATAAAAGTGATCCACGTTCTTTTCTTGGAAGGATTTATTAGTATGCATTTATTGAGAGTCAAACATTTGATATTTGGAATTGGATTTTTTTTTCCAATTTCAATGTATTGAGATGTCAGGTGTTTAATTTGGATGAAAATAAAGGTGCATATAGATTATTACTATTTTCATTAATTCATCACACAATTGGAAGCAAAGTGTGGAGGGGGCAGTATACTTTTTCTATCTCATTTGACTTGAGATAATTTAAGAATAGTGATCGCTAGGCCAGAGACAAATTGGTTGCCTTCAAATTTTTATTTGGGACATAATCACAAGCAAAATTGAATATTCGATATTGCATGTGCAGATTTTGACATCATAAATTGAAAATCCAAAAGAAGGAGGCCTTATGTCATCAACTTGAAATGAATTTTTTTTTATAAATAAATATATTTCCAGAGGATATCAGATCAAATATTTTATATAACATTCCACATTCGACACTTCAAGCAAATTAAAAAAACAACATGAATTATTTTTTTGTGCATGAGAAAACCTCCAAAAAATTAATTTTCTTAGGGTCACAACCATCTACCTCATATTAGGACCACAACTAGCTATTATGAGATTTTAGCAAGGTCAACCATTATAATTTTCCTTAACAAATCAAAAATTGATATTCCATTACCCTAGGATATAAAATTATTAGTGTACTCCCTATACATAGGTGGGTTCTGCACCTTATCAGCTATTTTCAGCCATAACAACAACAATAATAATAATTTATAATTCAGCATTATATTATAAAAATGAAGCTCTTGTGGTTGAGGGCTTCATTCATATTTTTGGCATGGCACACATTCATTTTTCAGGATTTACAGCAATTCCAAAAAGTAATTAACTAGTGCCTCACCATGCTAGGTACCACTGTAATCAACAGAGGATGTTGAATAGGCTTCTGTGTAACGTTGAAAAAACAAATTATGGCCAATGAAATTGCTGGATGTGGGGGTGTGATTTTTTTTTCCTCGGTTATCTTCACTGTACTAATAATCTGTGCTAACTGATTGGATGAATTACATGTGTGCATTATGTCCTCTCAGCAATGAGCTGCACCGGAAATATAAACAGACACCAGGAAACAAAACTACAAAAAAAAAGCAACTAACTGATCACGCTTCCTCACACACAAACGGGTGTGGTCCGGTTTTTGACTTGAAACAAATACAAAGTTCGAACAAAGGAATCGTCATGAGAATGAGGAACGGGGGGAACAAAAAAAACCACACCTAGCAATCGACAGTTCCTTTCCTCCACTCTAAAGAACGACTTAACAGCAGAACACTTCTCCGTTCGTTGAATGCGCTGAGCAGAGTTGAGGTTGTAAAAGCAGACAGAACTTTAGAAATGCTTATAACTATCGTTCTCATTGCATACAAACTTTACACTGATGGATGACTTATAGAAAATTTCGTCTTGTGAAAGTCTATCACTTCTCAGTAATATAACGGTAGAAATAATTTAGTAATAGCACCATTGTAATTGACCCATTCATTTCCAATCACAAGGAACATAGAAGCTGCACTAGTGTTATGTGATGTCAGTGACATTATGAGTTCAAGAGATTTTTTTTTGGTGAATTTTTTTATCGAAAAATCAAAAGTGGCATCAAAAAGTTTCTGAAGGTTCGAAATTTCATTCCACATTTTTAGAAATAAAAATAATTAAACTAGTCACATACTTTACTTATGCACTTTCTATTTCGTCATGTGTAGCAATACAGTTGTAAACATGCTCCAGACCACCCAGAACAGTCCCCCTTTAAGATTGAGGATCCCTTGCCAATATGCTGAGGATCCTTGCCAGTGGACCCAATTGAATTTGGGGGAAAAACTCGCGTTCCAGACCGCCATATTGCTGACTGTACGTTTACCTTGTTTTGAAGCGACATTGGCCACCATCTAGAGATAGATTTACAAAAAACTGGCGATCATCATGGGGAAGATTTAGCCAAGTTCAGCTATAAACCAAAAATGAATCATAAGTCCTTTGTGATCCTTCTATATATTTGGCTACACACTGACAACCAATATAAGGATCTGGCATTTAAAAAATATATATCTTCCTCAGTTCTGGGGATTGAAAACTCTAACGAACACATCATTTCGAGAAAATTTAATTTTTCACTTGCTCTTTTTGGCGAAATTACGCCATTCAAAAAAATGCTTGGTACTACAACAACCTGTAGGATTATTGTTGCGCTTTCAGTACCAGTCAGTACAAAACTGAACTGATCTTTAAGAAACACACTGCACAAATCTATAGTGCATGATGGCAAAGATCTTGCTTTCATTGAGCTGCACCATGGAAAGTCGAGTACTTCCTGCTGCTTTCTGAACTCTTACCACCACTTGCTTCTGCAACGTCTGGCATCTGAAAAACTATATATCATACTTACCACTCATGTTTCACATTAATTAATTCTTATGATAGCCAGTTGAAAAATACCTTTGAAACTTGTCACTGCACTTAGCATACTTAAAGATTACTGTTGAAATTCTGAAAAATTCAGATTTAGGCTGCTGGACTCCTTTTCTTTTCAAAAAAACAATTATCTTCACAACATGAGTTGTAGGTATGCAATACAATCCTGGCTACATGAAAGTTTGGGAGAACTTCATGTCAACGAACCCACTCTAGTAGGACCCATGGAAACCAGCAGATTACAGACCAGTCTTGTGTGAAACTGAAAAACAAAATTGGGTAGGCAAAACTTGAAGTTAGTTCTTGTTGACAGAGTGCAGAACATTGCAGTAATGCCCACTGCCAAGTATTAAACACTCTTTAGAACTGGTCCACCACTAGAGGTAAACTGGCCTATAAGTGTACTTTGGATCAAGCACAAACTTCTTTAAGTGTGAAAAGGGGTTTGGATTATCTAGCATCAATATTAACACAGGTATTTTTGGCCATAATAATAATAATAATAATTTGCAACTCCACATTATATAAAAAAAACGAACCTATTGTCCTTCAGAGCTTCATTCATTTTTTTGGCATGGCAGGCATGCATTTTACAAATTTTGTGGCAAATTCCAAAAAGTAATTAGCTAGCGCCTAACCAGCCTAGGTACTACTGGAATATACAGAGGGTGTTGAATAGGCTTGTGCGTAGGTATGAAAGCAAATTATGAAATGATTTTTTATGGAGAAAATATGAACCCAAGCAATCCAACTCCATGGGTTAAATTAATTTTGATCCATCAACCTATATCCACTCATTCCATGAATTACACATGTGCATTATGTCAAAAGGCAATGATGTGAATTTTTTTATTCATGTAAACTGATCCAACTAGATGAAATTCATTGCAGATGAACAAAGTAGTTGGATAAAATTTCATGTTGTTTCAACCTGAAATACGTTTCATCCATGAAATATCACCTAGTGTTTTGTTTCTTCCATGAAAATGCATTCGAAGTTTTTTTTTTCCAGGAAATGTTATATAAATGCCATCAAGGAAAATGCACACAATCTCTTTTGTGGATTCCTATTGATGAATGGATGAACCTTCATTCATTTCTCTTGTGATGGAATTTGATGATATTCTAAGGTGAAATAAGTTATTTGAAGAAATATCATCTATGTATAGTTATATTTCATCCACAGAACATAATTCATTAATAGTTTCATTTCTTTCAGTAAATTTCATCCATGCCAATGGCTGAATATCCATGAAATATCATTTTTTAATCAAGATTTTCCAAAACATTGTCCATAATTTTTTCATCAGTAAAATTTCATCCATGATCATGATAGAGAAACATGGGGCTTAATTTGCACTATAATGTAATTTTTGCAAAATTTGTGGCCAACAAAAGCCCTGCTACCAATGGATGTCCATTCATGGAATTTAGATGAATTCTAGTGCAAGAGCTTTTGTCATTAATAAGATTTCATCCATGATTATGGTAGAGAAACATGGGGCTTAATTTGCACTATAATGTAATTGTGGCAAAATTTGTGGCCAACAAAAGCCATGCTACCGATGCATGTCCATTCATGGAATTTAGATGAATTCTGATGGAAGATTTTTTTTCATTAATAAGATTTCATCCATGATTATGGTAGAGAAACATAGGGCTTAATTTGCAATGTAATGTAATTGTGGCAAAATTCGTGGCCACAAAAGCCCAGCTAATGATGGATGTCCATTCATGGAATTTAGCTGAATTCTAGTGGAATAAATAAACTTTGAATAAATTATTTCATGGATGAAATATAACACTATGTGTTATTCCATAGACGAAACTTATTTCATTTGAAATAACATGAAACGGTATCCAATTATTTCGTTCATTAATTAGAGTGAAAAAAAAATCTAGTTCGGTCATGTCATTGCAATTGGACTTAATGCATACATGGAATTCATCTAATCAAGGGAGGTATATTCATCATCCAAAAGCACTTTCATCCTGAGACATATATTCCTTAAGGCCATGTTTTCTCTATAAAAATCATCTCATTTGGTTAATCCATGTGAACCCTCATCCATTTGAATGAATTATATTTGCGCATACATCTTATTTAATGCAATTAAATTCAACGTTGTTTATAAAGATTGGGCCAAAAATCATTCAAGCTCAATATCTTTTTAATCTTTCTCAAAATATAGTAAAAATACCTATTCGAAGCGCTTGGAAGGGTTCTTCTAAAGCATAAGGAGCCATCAAAATTTACCCTGACCCCCAAAAAAACAGACAATTGAACCTTTTTTTGAATTAGTCAGCCTTTGAAAATTGGACACCCTTCTTTTGGGGCAGAAGTCTGGGCAGAAAAGGAAAAAACATCGGCCTTGGGCAACCTAGAAAAAACTTATTCCGAGCAGTTTGGAGAGCAGTTGGGAAATCCAAAAGATGAATTGGAGTTGACAATGTGGCAATGTGGAGTCAGCAATTTGGCAGTGTTACTTGAGATTGTGATGAACATGGATGTGGACAAGCTTTTTTTTAATAGCAGACTGGTGCAAAATTTCACCCTTTGCTGGGTAGTTGAAACTACCAAATAAGTGAAACTTTTAGCACTCCGTTGGACATTTTTGGCAGACTTCCATTGTTTACAGTACGTTCTTTTTGAAAAATTTTGACCGTTTTGAACTTGTTGCCATGAATGCTTCCCACTACTATAGTACCTTTCCAGCTTCTTTCTTTCTTTCTTTTCTTTTAATTTAATGTCAATACCCGGACCAGAGAGATCTAATTGACGGCAAGACTAGTTGGTTTGAGCAAAACACTCCTGTTGTCTAAGCAAGAAACTAAGTACAAAGCTACCGCTTTCTAATTAGCCGAATGCATCAATTCAGGCAGTAAGCTGCACGGAGTCAATTGTTTCCCTAGCTGTTGACCAAACTTGTGTCGAATGTCATGGTGAGCTGGGCACACTAACAGCAGGTGGTCTTCATCCTCAACAGCTCCGAGGGGACATAGGCGACAAACCCTATCTCTCCTCGGTACCCTTTCAGGCTTTGCATGCCTGCCACACTCTACCTCCAAACAATGGTTGGAGCATCTGAACCTTGACAAAGATTGCCTGAGCTGAACATTTGTGATCGAATGCAAATAACCCTAATGTGCATATGAGTACCCAGATTTTGTTGTATAGTTCACGTTCATCAGCTGGTATGTACGTAATTTGCTACTTCTGGCTCTGGCCTGTTCACCACAAGTGGATTCTAGATAAGAAGCATGTGCACTTGCTATAACGCACTTGACATTAGTATAGAGAACCCCAACCCCTTGGTCGTCAAGCCACAACTGCACGTTCTGGAGCTAACACTTTGGTTATCATTAAGCACACTGAGCATCTGGAGTTGGGTCTGGTAGGCATAGTACAACAGGCGATCTGGTGTGGACTCCCATAGTCTATCATAATACTTGAGAGTTTGTTGCCACCAGAAATACTCCAATGGATACCTTCCAAACTCCCCCAACACAGCAAAAGTGTTTGTTGTTTTATTGACCCCTAATATTCCTCTCAGGAA
>Ga0116227_10011836_pt1 | contig 14491 bp, 9 predicted proteins | sample S1TSphgellanicum_FD_89693 | JGI IMG/M metagenome (GOLD analysis project Ga0116227, IMG submission 89693) | Host-associated microbial communities from peat moss isolated from Minnesota, USA - S1T2_Fb - Sphagnum magellanicum MG | ecosystem: Host-associated > Plants > Peat moss > Unclassified... | reverse complement strand
GGCTGGTCGCGCATGCCGTCGGCCGGCATGCCCGGCACGCCGACGTTCTGGAAATCCGGCTTGGCATAGATCCCGCTTTCGCCGCCGGTGCCGCCGGCGCCGTTCTGGTAGTTTCCCTGGTTGTTCGGGTCGTTGCAACTGGCAATGGCGTTCGGGTAGCCGAAAAACTTGTTCACGATGGCGCCGGAGCAGGAATTGTCCCAGGGAATTTCAGGCACGTAGCTTTTTGCCGAGCTGTAGTAAGGGCGATTGGAGGTGCGCCAGTACGCCGATGTCTTGCCGAGTGCCGCATCGTAGAAATCGGTGCCGCCGACGGCGGTCAGATACGGGTTGGCGGAGAGCGCGTTTACGTCCAGCCCCGACTGGGCGATGGCGTTGCGCGCTGAGGAATCGCCGGCATCGCCGGTCGATACCACGACCGACAGGCCCTGGCTGGCGGCTTCTTCGACCAGGTTCGCCCAGCCCGCCACCCATGACAGGCTGGCCTGCTTCTCGTTCTGGCCGTAGCTGACGGTCAGCACCGATGCGGTGGTGCCGTGTTCCACCAACGACTGAAGCGCGGTTTCTACGCCAAATGTCAGCGGACCGTCGAGGCAGGATGCTTCGATGATGGTGGCATCGGGTGCCGCGGCGCTCGCCCATTCGGCATCGAGCGCTGCTTCGCCTTCGTCGCTATTGAACCCGGGGTCGGTGCAGTGCGGGTGGGAGATTTGCAGCTTGCCGGTGCCTTTGCCTTTGCTCAGACCGAATGCCTTGCGGAAAGTGTCCCAGTCGGCAGGCATGATATCGGTGCGCTCCAGCACGGCCACGGTAACGCCGGCGCCGGCGACGCGCTTGCCGATGGAGCTGGTGCCGTTGAACAGCGGGTTCAAATTATAGATGATGGCGTAATCGGCCGGGCTCACCGCCGTATAGCCGGTGGAGCCGACGGTGAAATTCGGATTGACCTTGCTGAGCACCGACGGGGCGAATTTGCGTACGCTGGCCTTGGGAAAGAAATTATGCAAGGTGGCGCCTTGCACAACGGGCGAAAGAGCCGCCGGAATGGCCAGGTCCGTCATGTTGGCAATGTGCGTTTCGCCATTCGGTAGCGACACGCTATGCAGGGACGTATGAAATGCGGCCGCAACGTCGCTGGGCTTGCCGGCGAAATCGATGGACATGCCGCTGGGGGCGATGCTGTTCACCGTCAGCCCGTGGCTTTGCAGCCAGGCGGTGATTTTCTCAATGTCCGCCTGGTCCGGGCCGTAGGCGCGCAGATCGGTGGGTTTGAGCCATTGCCGGTAGAGCGGGGAGGTGCGGTCGAGCTGGTCGTGCACGAGCTTGTCGAATGCGGCCTGCAGCGCGGGCGGGCGTTTCAGCACCAGCATGATGTGCGGCAGCGCCTGGGTGTCCGGCAGCACGCCATGGTCCTGCGCATGTGCCAGCAGCGGCGAGGTTTCGCCTTTGACGGCAAGCGTCGTCTTATCGTCGATGGCGGCGGTGATGAGGGGGGCGGCCGAGACAGTGTTCGCGAACCCGCAGAGCACCGAGGCGCACAACAGGCCAGATTTCAGGCTACGAGACAAATTTTTCACTCCTGAATTTTGGACATGGAAAAGAACATCAGTCAGCAATGGTGCTGCCATCAAATACGCGCGGGGTTGAACATTTGTGGTGCACAATACATTGTTGCACCGGACCGGATCGGCTATTGACGATTACGGCAAATGATCTGCCCTGTTCTGCGTTCGACGGGCGCGACCCTAAGCAGCAGATTTCGCCGGAGCAAGGTCATTCGCACCGGTTTTTCGCAAAACTGTCATAATTTCTGAAATATTGTGAACATGCACGCAGTCGTTGCAACCGGGGATGGTATGTCCGTCAGAACTTCCCGGCGCGCTGCGTGGCGATGCTGTCGGCCAGGCGGATGGCGGCGATCAGGCTGGCGGGGTCGGCCAGGCCCCGGCCGGCGATGTCGAAGGCGGTGCCGTGGTCGGGCGAGGTGCGCACGATCGGCAGGCCGAGCGTGACGTTCACGCCGCCATCCATGTCCAGGGTTTTGAGCGGGATCAGCGCCTGGTCGTGATAATGGCAGATGGCGGCGTCGTAAGTGGTGCGCGCGCGGGCGGTGAACATGGCGTCCGGCGGCCATGGGCCGGTCACGCCTATATTTTCAGCTTTGAGCATGTCGATGGCGGGGCGGATGAGGGTGATCTCCTCCTGCCCCATATGCCCGTCCTCGCCGGCGTGCGGGTTGAGGCCGGCCACGGCCAGGCGCGGGCTTGCGATGCCGAAATCCTGCGTGAGTGCGGCCGCCGTGGTGAGCGCGGCCGCGACGATGGCTTGCGTGCTCAGCGAATCGAGGGCCGCCCTGAGCGCCAGATGCACGGTCACCGGCACCACGCGCAGCATGGGCGAGGCGAGCATCATGATTTCGCGCCCCGCGCATCCGGTGAGCGCGGCGAGATACTCGGTGTGGCCGGGGTGAGGGAATCCGGCGTCCTGCAGCACGGATTTGGCGATGGGATTCGTCACCACGCCGCGCGCCTCGCCGGATTGCGTCATCGCCACGGCGCGCTCGATGCTCTGTGTGACCGCGGCTGCATTGCGCGTGTCCGGGCGGCCGGGCAGGGCAGAGGTTGCCAGTTTGATCGGTTTGACCGGGAGTGCGTGGGCGAAATCCGCTGGGTTTTCGGTGGTCGGCACGTCCACCGGCAGGCATGCGGGGTCGATGATGGCGATAAAGGCAGGGCCGGTTTCGCGCAGCGCGCGCCAGGCGCCTGCCGTGATTTCTGGGCCGATGCCGGCGGGGTCGCCCATGGTGAGTGCTAGTGGGATCATGTGAAGTAAGTAAGCAGTTCTTTTTTGAAAAAAAGAACCAAAAAACTTTTGATCATTAGGCGCGCCGCTTGGGACAGCGCGGCTCCAATGTGTAAAAGTTTTTTGCTTCTTTTTTTCAAAAAAGAGGTCCTTCCTTAAATATGCAGCGCCCGGCCATCCACTGCCAGCGCGGCCTCCTTCACCGCCTCGTTCAGGCTCGGGTGTGCATGGCACGTGCGGGCAACATCCTCGGCGCTCGCACCAAACTCCATGGCGGTGGCGATTTCCGCAATCAGCGTGCCGGCATCGGGGCCGATGATGTGCGCGCCGAGGATTTTGTCGGTTTTCTTGTCGGCGAGGATTTTGACAAATCCATCGGTGCTGCCCATCGCGCGGGCGCGGCCGTTGGCGGTGAAGGGGAATTTGCCGACGTTGTAGGAAACGCCGTCCTTCTTCAGCATCTCCTCGGTCGCGCCGATGCTGGCAACTTCCGGCCAAGTATAGACCACGCCGGGGATGACGCCGTAATTCACATGCCCTGCCTGGCCGGCAAGGATTTCGGCGCAGGCAACGCCCTCCTCTTCGGCCTTATGCGCGAGCATCGGGCCGGTGATGACGTCGCCGATAGCGTAGATGCCTTCGACGTTGGTCTTGTAATGGCCGTCGGTTTTGATGAATTTGCGCTCGTCGAGTTCGACGCCGGCGTTTTCCAGGCCGAGGTTTTGCGTATAGGGGCGTCGGCCGATGGAGACGAGCACCACGTCGGCTTGAAGCGTTTGTGTATCGCCGCCTTTGGCGGGCTCGATGGTGAGTTCGACACCTTCGCCGTTGTGCCTGGCTGAGGTGACCTTGGTGCCGAGCTTGAAAGTCAGCCCTTGTTTGCCGAGCACGCGCTCGAAGCTTTTGCCGACTTCGCCGTCCATGCCTGGAACGAGCCGGTCGAGAAATTCGACGACCGTGACTTGCGCGCCTAGCCGATGCCAGACCGATCCGAGTTCCAGGCCGATATAGCCGCCGCCGATGACCACGAGATGGCCGGGGACTTTGTCGAGTTCCAGCGCGCCGGTGGAGGTGACGATGCGTTTTTCATCCACTTCGACGCCTGGCAGGGGGATGCTTTCGCTGCCTGTGGCGATGACGATGTTTTTGGTCTCGTAGGTGGTGCCGGCGACTTCGACATGGCCGGGCGAGACGATGCGACCGTCGCCTTTCAGCCAGGTGACTTTGTTTTTCTTGAACAGAAATTCGACGCCTTTGACGTTGGCGCTGACGACTTCGCCTTTGCGCGCCTGCATGCGGGCGAGGTCGAGTTTGATGCTGTCGATGATGATGCCGTGGTCTTTGAAGGATTCTTGCGCCTCGTGGAAATTTTCCGAGGATTGCAGCAGGGCTTTGGAGGGGATGCAGCCGATGTTGAGGCAGGTGCCGCCCAGCGTCTCGCGTTTTTCGACGCAGGCGGTCTTGAGGCCGAGTTGCGCCGCGCGTATGGCGCAGACATAGCCGCCAGGCCCGCCGCCGATAACGATTAAGTCGTATTGCTCAGCCATGTTGGCAAGGATCCATTTGTAAAAGTTTTTTGCTTCTTTTTTTCAAAAAAGAAGTCCTTTCTTCCTTCTACAGCCCAAGCAGCAATCGGCGCGGATCCTCCACGCCCTCCTTAACCCGCACAAGGAACGAAACCGCCTCCTTGCCATCCACGATCCGGTGATCGTACGACAAAGCCAGATACATCATAGGCCGTATCTCGATCTTTCCCGCAACAGCTATAGGCCGGTCCTGTATCTTGTGCATGCCCAAAATCGCCGACTGCGGGGGATTAAGGATCGGCGTGGACATCAGCGAGCCATAGATCCCGCCGTTGGTAATGGAGAAGGACCCGCCGGTCAGCTCCTCCAGCTTCAACTGGCCGTCGCGCGCGCGGCGGCCGAAATCGCTGATCTTGCGCTCGATATCGGCAAAACCCATGCGGTCCGCATCGCGCAGCACCGGCACCACCAGCCCGTTCGCGCCGCCCACGGCAATGCCCATGTGCACGTAATTCTTGTACACGATTTCGTCGCCGTCGATTTCCGCGTTCACCGCCGGAAATTCATGCAGTGCCGCGATGCAGGCGCGCACAAAAAACGACATGAAGCCGAGCTTGACGCCACCATGCTTCTTTTCGAACTTATCCTTATATTCCGCGCGCAGCGCCATGGCGGCCGACATGTCCACTTCGTTGAACGTCGTCAACATGGCCGCCGTATTCTGGGCTTCTTTCAACCGCGCGGCGATGGTGCGGCGCAGGCGGGTCATTTTCACCCGCTCCTCGCGCGCATCCGGTGCACGTGGCGCGGCGGGCGCGGCCGGGGCAGGGGGGGCAGCGACCGGCCGGTCCAGGAAGGCGAGCACATCGCCCTTGGTAATGCGGCCGTCCTTGCCGGACCCATCCAACTGCGCCGGCGCCAGATGATGCTCGGTCATCATTTTCGCGGCCGACGGCATGGGCGCATGCGCGGCCGGTGCGGGCGCCGGCGGCGGAGCGGCCGGCCGCGCCACCGGACCCGCCGACGGCGCTGGCGTCTGAACGCCAGGCGCGCTCGATGCCGACTCCACCGGCCGAGGCGTCGGCGCCGCAGCGCCCTCCCCATCGCCAATGCTGCCGAGCAGCGCACCCACCTCGACCTCGGCGCCCTCCGCCACCGCCGGCTCTTCCATCACCCCGGCCGAGGGCGCATTCACTTCGACCGTGACCTTGTCCGTCTCGAGTTCGACAACAGGCTCGTCAGCCGCAACGCGCTCGCCCGCCTTCTTGAGCCAGCGCGCTACCGTGGCGGTGGTGACACTCTCGCCCAGGGTGGGGACCATGATGTCGGCTGGCATGAGAAATCCTTAGAGAGAAGACAGCAGTTCTTTTTTGAAAAAAAGAACCAAAAAACTTTTGGACATGAGAGCGGGCAAATTCACTCAACACCCAACGCTTCACGGACCAGCATGGATTGTTCGGCGGCGTGGACACGCGCGAGGCCGGTGGCGGGGCTGGCGGCGGCGGCTCGGCCGGCGAAGATCGGGCGTTTGGCGCGGTGTTTCAGCACCGTCAGCACGCGCTCTATCCGCCGATCGACAAAATTCCAGGCGCCCATATTCTCCGGCTCCTCCTGGCACCACACGATCTGCGCCTTGTTAAATTTTTTCAGCGCAAACGCTAGCGACCGGTCCGGGAACGGATAGAGCTGCTCTACGCGCATGATCGCGACATTGCGCAAATCCCGGTCGCGCCGTTCCGCGAGCAGATCATAATACACTTTGCCCGTGCAGAGCACCACACGCTGCACCTCGGCCGGCGGCGCAATCGGATCGATCTCGCCGATCACGGTGCGAAAATGACTCTCGCCCGCCATCTCCGACAGCGGCGACACCGCAAGCTTATGACGCAACAAAGACTTCGGCGTCATGATCACCAGCGGCTTGCGGAAATTCCGCTTCACCTGGCGGCGCAACGCATGAAAATAATTCGCCGGCGTGGTGATGTTGGCGACGGTCATGTTGCGCTCGGCGCACAGCTGCAAGTAACGCTCCAGGCGGGCGCTGGAATGTTCCGGCCCCTGGCCTTCATACCCATGCGGCAGAAGCAGCGTCAGGCCGGACATCCGCAGCCATTTGGTCTCGCCGCTGGCGAGAAACTGGTCGATGATCACCTGCGCGCCATTGCCGAAATCGCCGAACTGCGCTTCCCACAACACCAATGTCCAGGGATCCGCCAGCGAGTAACCGTATTCGAAGCCAAGCACGCCGGCTTCGGACAGCAGCGAATTGAAAATTTCGATGCGCGCCTGTTTCGGGCGGATGTTGTTGAGCGGCACATACTCATTCTGGTTGGTCTGGTCGATCAGCACGGCATGCCGCTGGCTGAAGGTGCCGCGCTGGCAATCCTCGCCCGACAGCCGCACGTGATGGCCTTCCAGCAGCAGCGACCCGAACGCTAAAGCCTCGCCGGTCGCCCAGTCGATGCCCTCGCCGGTATCGATCGCCTGGCGCTTGGCTTCGAGCTGGCGCAGAATTTTTGGGTTCGCATCGAAATTATCGGGCTTGTGCGAGAGCGCCAGGCCGACTTCGCGCAGCGTGCCGGCATCGACGGCCGTGGCCTGCTCGGTTTCGTCGTCCGCATCGTCTTTTTTCAGGCCGCGCCATTTGCCTTCCAGCCAATCCGCCTTGTTGGCGCGGTAGGATTGCGCGGCGCTATGCGCTTTGTCGTAGCGGGCGAACAGCTCGTCCCACATCGCCTGCGCCTGCGCCGCGGTGACGACACCTTCACGCGCCAGACGCTCGGCATATTTCGCGCGTGTTGTGGCCATGTCGCGAATGGCGCGGTACATGATCGGCTGGGTGAAAGCCGGCTCGTCGGTTTCGTTATGGCCGTGGCGGCGGTAGCAGACGATATCGAGCACGAAATCGGTGGCAAAACGCTGACGGAATTCGGCCGCCATGCGTGCGGCGAAAACCACCGCCTCGGGCTCGTCGCCATTCACATGCAGGATCGGCGCCTGGATGGATTTGGCAATATCCGTGCAATACAGCCCGGAATACGCATGCGCGGGGACGGTCGTAAAGCCGATCTGGTTGTTCACCACGATATGGATCGTGCCGCCGGTGCGGTAGCCGATGAGCTGGCTCATCGCCAGCGTCTCATACACCAGCCCTTGTCCGGCAAAGGCCGCATCGCCGTGCAGCAAAATTCCCATGACGCTGCGGCGCAACTGAATGTCGCCCGCCATATCCTGCCGCGCCCGCACCTTGCCGACCACCACCGGATCGACAGCCTCGAGATGCGACGGATTAGGCTGCAACGAAATATGCACCATGCGGCCGCCGATCTCGACATCGGTCGATGTGCCGAGATGGTATTTGACGTCGCCCGATCCCTGCACGTCGTCAGGCTTGAAGCTGGCGCCGGCAAATTCCGCGAACAGCGCGTTCAGCGGTTTTTTCACGATATTCACGAGCGTGTTCAGCCGCCCGCGGTGCGGCATGCCGATGACGATTTCGTTCGTGCCCGATGCCGCCACGGTCTCGATAATGGCGTGCATGGCCGGAATTGTGACTTCGCCACCCTCAAGACCGAACCGCTTGGTGCCGACATAGCGTTTCTGGCAAAAGGACTCAAAACCTTCGGCATCCGTCAACTGGCTGAGGATAGTACGTTTTTCGTCGGCCGAGAAAGCCGTCACCCAGGGCGCGCCTTCGACACGCTGCTGAATCCAGGCCTTTTGGTCAGGGTCCTGGATATGCATGAATTCCACGCCGATCGGCCCGCAGTAGCTGGCGCGCAGCACATCGACGATTTCGCGCAACGTCGCCTGCTCGCGGCCCAGAACGCGGTCGATGAAAATCGGCCGGTCCCAGTCGCCGGGCCCGAACCCGTAGGTTGCTGGGTCAAGCTCAACATGGTGCTTCTTTTCCTGCAAGCCGAGCGGATCGAGATTCGCCTCCAGATGGCCGCGCACGCGGTACACGCGCACCATCATCAGCGCGCGTATCGAGTCCAGCGTCGCCGCCCGCACCGAATCGGACGATACGGCAAGCTTGCGGTCGGCCGCCGTGGGGGCGGCACTCTCGGGGCCTGCCGCCGAATAGTGAGTCGGCGCCCAGGAGGCGCCCTGCGCATCCGTCAGAACCGACCTTTGCTCATCGTTCAGCGTCGCAAAAAGCTCGGCAAAGCTTGGATCGACCGCATGCGGATTTTCTGCCCAGCGGGCGTAGAGATCCGCGATGAAGGCGGCATTCGCGCCGCTGAAAGCCGTGGCAATGATATCGACGCCGGCCATTAGGCACTCCTGAACTCTGTCACATCGGCAGCATGCATGCCGATGTGGCGAAAATAGGTTAGCACCGCCATGCGTTCGCCACGGGAATTAAGGCAACAGCCATGCCGAGGACGCAGGCAGGCGCCGAAAATCACGCTAACGCTTTGACCATGGTGCTCCCGAGCGACGAAGGACTGTCCGCCACATGAATGCCGGCGATGCGCATGGCCTCGAATTTCGCCGCCGCTGTGTCTCTTCCGCCACTGATCACCGCGCCCGCATGACCCATCCGCCGGCCAGGCGGCGCCGTGCTGCCGGCAATAAACCCCACAACCGGCTTCTTGGATTTTTCGTGCGCCAGAAATTCGGCGGCATAGATTTCCGAGGCGCCGCCGATCTCGCCGATCATGATGATGCTTTCGGTTTCCGGATCGGCCAGAAACATTTGCAGCACTTCGATGAAATCCAGCCCCTTCACCGGATCGCCGCCGATGCCCACACAGGTGGATTGACCGAGTCCTGCGGCCGTCGTCTGCGCCACGGCTTCATAGGTGAGGGTGCCCGAGCGGCTGACGATCCCCACCTTGCCACGCCGGTGAATATGGCCAGGCATGATGCCGATCTTGCACGCATCGGGCGTAATCACGCCGGGGCAGTTCGGCCCCACCAGGATGGAACTGCTGCCGGCCAGCGCGCGCTTGACCTTCACCATATCCAGCACGGGGATGCCTTCGGTAATGGTCACGATGAGCGGAATGCCCGCATCGATCGCTTCCAATATAGCGTCGGCGGCGAAGGGCGGCGGCACATAAATGGCGGTGGCCGTCGCCCCCGTGTGCTCACGCGCTTCCGCCACCGTATCGAATACCGGCAAATCCAGATGTTTGCTGCCGCCTTTGCCCGGCGTGACGCCGCCGACCACCTTGGTGCCGTAGGCAATCGCCTGTTCCGAATGGAACGTGCCTTGCGCGCCGGTAAAACCCTGGGTGATGACTTTCGTGTTGCGGTCAACGAGAATGGCCATGTCAGTTGGCCTCCTTTACGGCGCGCACGATCTTTTCAGCCGCGTCCGCCAGATTATCGGCCGAAATGATCGGCAGGCCGGATTTTGCCATGATCTCCTTGCCCAGGGCCACGTTGGTGCCCTCCAGCCTGACGACCAGCGGCACGCTCAGCGACACTTCGCGCGCGGCTGCGATCACCCCTTCGGCAATCACGTCGCACCGCATGATGCCGCCGAAAATATTGACGAGAATGCCTTCGACGTTCGGGTCGGAGAGAATGATCTTGAACGCCGCCGTCACCTTTTCGCGCGTGGCACCGCCGCCGACATCGAGGAAGTTGGCCGGCGAGGACCCATACAGTTTGATGATATCCATCGTCGCCATGGCCAGGCCGGCGCCATTCACCATGCAGCCGATGACCCCATCCAGCGCCACGTAATTCAGATCATAGCGCGCGGCTTCAAGCTCTTTCGGATCCTCCTCCGCCTCGTCGCGCAGTGCAGCAACATTGGGGTGCCGGTAGAGCGAATTATCATCGAAACTCACCTTGGCATCCAGCGCCACCACCTCGCCGGCGCCGGTGACGACCAGCGGGTTGATTTCCACAATGGCGCAATCGAGCGTGACGAACGCTTTGTACATCGCATCGACAAATTTGCCGAAGGCGGAAACCTGCTTGCCGGTCAGCCCCAGCCCGAACGCCAGCTTGCGGGCGTGAAAGCCGGAAACGTCGGTGGCCGGATCCACGGCCACGCGCAGGATTTTTTCGGGATGGTTGGCGGCCACCTCCTCCACCTCCATGCCGCCCTCGGTGGAGGCCATGATCAGGATGCGCGACGTGTCGCGATCGACCAGCAGCGACAGATAGAGTTCGCGCGCAATGTCACAGCCCGCTTCCACATACACCCGCCGCACATCCCGGCCGGCCGGTCCGGTCTGCTTGGTCACCAGAGTATGGCCAATCATCGCCTCGGCCGCGGCGCGCACATCCTCGATGCTCCGCGCCAGCCTGACCCCGCCCTTGCCGCCAGGATCATCAGCGAAATGCCCGGCACCTCGGCCGCCGGCATGGATCTGGGATTTCACCACATAGACGGGGCCGGGCAGTTTCTCGGCGGCCGCTACCGCCTCCTCAGGCGTCCATGCCGGAAAACCTGCTAGGACGGAGACGCCGTAGCCTCGTAGTAACTCCTTGGCTTGGTATTCGTGGATGTTCATGGCCACCGGTTCCCCGTCATCCAAAGAAAGGAAGCAAGCGTTCTTTTTTGAAAAAAAGAACCAAAAAACTTTTGGATATTAGACTTCTAGCTTTTTGAAATCTTCGATCAGCTTGCGGACTGCGTCGCAGGATTTGTCGAATGCTGCCTTTTCGTCCGGGGCCAGGGCGATTTCTACCACCCGCTCTACGCCGCCGGCGCCGATCACCACCGGCACACCTATATAGAGGTCATGCAGGCCATACTCGCCGCGCAGCAGCGCCGCACAGGGCAGCACCCGCTTTTTGTCGCGCAGGTAGCTCTCCGCCATGGCGATGGCCGAGGCCGCCGGGGCATAGAACGCACTGCCCTTCTCCAGCAGTTTGACGATCTCGCCGCCGCCGTTCGCCGTGCGGGCGCAAATCGCGTCGATCTTCTCCTGAGTCGTCCAGCCCATCTTGATCAGGTCCGGCACCGGAATGCCCGCCACTGTCGAATAGCGGGTCAGCGGTACCATCGTATCGCCATGGCCGCCGAGCACGAAGGCCGTCACATCCTCCACCGACACGCCGAACTCATGCGCCAGAAACAGTTTGAACCGGGCGCTATCCAGCACGCCGGCCATGCCGACGACTTTTTCCGGCGGCAGCCCGCTGCGCTGCTGCAACTGCCACACCATCACGTCCAGCGGGTTGGTGATGACGATCACGAACGCCTCGGGGCAGTGCGCCTTGATGCCGTCCGCCACCTGGTTGATCACCCCGGCATTCTTGGCCAGCAAATCGTCGCGCGACATGCCCGGCATGCGCGGGAAGCCGGCGGTGACGATCACCACATCCGACCCGGCGATGGCGGCATAGTCCGACCCGCCGACCATGTGGCTGTCGAAGAGATCGACCGATCCGGATTGCATCAGGTCCAGCGCCTTGCCGGCCGCGACCCCCCCGAACACGTCGAACATGACAACATCGCCGAGCTCTTTCAGCCCGACCAGGTGGGCCAGCGTGCCACCGATATTCCCGGCGCCTATGAGCGCGATCTTGTTGCGGGCCATGGGTCATCCTTGTGCGCTGCGGTATAGGCCGAAAGAGCTAGACCAAAGGGGTTGACGCATCAAGAAGGCCGCTGGCGCGTAGCCTGCATGCAGCGCAGCGGAATGCGGGACCGCCCGACCCGCATTCCGCTGCGCTGCATGCGGGCTACGTGCTGCCAACCGCAGGCTTGTCCCCCACCCGGCACTGCGCTAAGGCCCGCGTTTCGCAGCCTGCGGCAAAACGCGGCGGGGGCGGGCGTGGTGAAATGGTAGACACGCCAGATTTAGGTTCTGGTGGCGCAAGCCGTGGGGGTTCAAGTCCCTCCGCCCGCACCAGAATTTTTGGGGATTTTACGTCACATGCAGGTTACCGAAACGCTTTCCGATGGCCTCAAGCGCGCCTTCACCGTGGTGGTGCCGGCCGCCGACATCGAAGGCAAATGCCGCGCCAAGCTCACCGAAATCAGCCGCACCATCAAGCTGCCGGGCTTCCGCCCAGGCAAGGTGCCGGTCACCCTCGTGCGCCAGCGCTACGGCAGCTCCGTGCTCGCCGAGGTCATGCAGGATTCGCTCGATAAAGCCGCCGGCCAGGTCATCGAGGACCGCGGCCTGCGCCCCGCCGGCCAGCCGAGGATCGCACTCACCGCGCAGCCGGACATCGCCTCAGGCAAAGCCCAGGACCTGGCCTTCAGCGTCGAACTCGAAATCCTGCCGGAGATCAAGGCGCCTGACCTTTCCGCCATCAAACTCACCCGCCTGCGCGCCCTGGTCACCCCAGAGCAATCGGAGACGATGCTCACCGGCATCGCCCAGCGCCAGCGCGAGATGGTGGATGTGACCGAGGACCGCGGGGCGGCCACCGGCGACGTGCTCACCATCGATTTCGTCGGCTCGATCGACGGCGTGAATTTTGAGGGCGGCACTGGCACCGATGTGGGCGTGGAGATCGGCGGCACCGGCTTCATCCCCGGCTTTGCCGAGCAGCTCGAAGGTTTGCGGCCGGGCGAGGAGCGCCGCATCGAGGTCACATTCCCGGACGATTATCAGGCCGAAAATTTAAGAAGCAAGCCGGCCGCCTTCGAGGTCACCGCCAAATCGCTCAAACGCCCGGTGGAGCAGCCGGTCGATGATGAATTTGCAGTAAAACTCGGGTTCGAGTCGCTGGAAAAACTGCGCGAAGCAGTGAATGCGCAAATCCAGCGCGAGTTCGACATGACCTCGCGCCTGCGGATCAAGCGCGAACTTCTGGATATTCTGGCGGTGCAGGCGGATTTCCCGGCGCCACAGAATCTGGTGGAGATCGAATTCGCCGCCATCTGGCAGCGGGTCGAGGCCGACCTCAAGCAGGGCCAGATCGACGATGAGGACCGCGGCAAGGACATCGACACGCTGCGTGCCGAGTACCGCGCCATCGCCGACCGCCGGGTGCGCCTGGGTCTGCTGCTCTCCGACATCGGCCGCACCGCCGGCGTTCAGGTGTCGCAGGCCGAGCTGAACAACGCCCTGCGCCAGGAGGCTTCGCGCTATCCCGGCCAGGAAATGCAGGTGATCGAGTTCTTCCGCAAGAATCCGCCGGCCATCGAGCAGCTCCGCGGCCCGATTTTCGAGGACAAGGTGGTGGATTACATCATCGAACTCGCCCAGGTGGATGAGCGGATCGTCACCCCCGAGGTTCTCAACGAACCTTTGCCGGAAGACGGCACCCCACAGGTGCCCGGCGAAGAAAGCGCCTTGCTGCGCGCCGTCAGCGTGGTCGCTGCGGAAGTCGCTGCCGAGGTTGGGGGGGAAGAGGCGGCGCCGACGCTGGAGCACGATCCCGAAGCGCCCGCCATGCTGGAGCACGAGCCGGCCGGGGAGACGCCTGACTTGGAACAGTCATAACTCCGACCTATGTAGGCAAAACTTCACGCGGCCGCGACCGGCCAACGTCCAGACTTAGAGGAGCGAAACCATGCGGGCCCCAGGTTTTTCATCAGGCGGCCGTCCCTTCGGATTCGCGCCCTCCGACCGCGATCCCGTCGAGACTTACAACCAGGCCCTGGTGCCAATGGTGGTGGAGCAGACGGCCCGCGGCGAGCGCGCCTACGACATTTATTCGCGCCTGCTGAAAGAGCGCATCATCTTCCTCACCGGCCCGGTCTATGACCAGATGAGCGCGCTGATCTGCGCCCAGTTGCTGTTTCTGGAGAGCGAGAATCCGGCCAAGGATATCGCGTTCTATATCAATAGTCCCGGCGGCGTGGTCTCGGCTGGGCTCGCGATCTATGACACGATGCAGTACGTCCGCTGCCCGGTGAGCACGGTGTGCATCGGCCAGGCGGCCTCGATGGGCTCGCTGCTGCTGTGCGCCGGGGCGAAGGGCAAGCGCTACGCTCTGCCGAACGCCCGCGTCATGGTGCATCAGCCCAGCGGCGGCGCCCAGGGCCAGGCGGCCGACATCGAAATCCAGGCGCGCGAAATTCTCACCCTGCGCTCGCGCCTCAACGACATCTATAACCGCCACACCGGCCAGCCGATCGAAGCCATCGAAGCCAAGCTCGAACGCGACAGCTACATGTCCGCCGAAGAAGCCCGCGTCTTCGGCCTGGTGGACGAAGTCGTCGAAAGCCGACCCGGCAACCCGACGGACGACCTGGTCAAGGTCTGATACCAAAATCCCCAAAAAACTTCTCT
>Ga0116227_10011833_pt1 | contig 14493 bp, 5 predicted proteins | sample S1TSphgellanicum_FD_89693 | JGI IMG/M metagenome (GOLD analysis project Ga0116227, IMG submission 89693) | Host-associated microbial communities from peat moss isolated from Minnesota, USA - S1T2_Fb - Sphagnum magellanicum MG | ecosystem: Host-associated > Plants > Peat moss > Unclassified... | reverse complement strand
GTCAGCAGCAAAAAGAAATGGACTGTCATGAACCCCATCCGGCGCCAAATGAAAAAACGCAACCCATCCAGTGGACAGAACGGCCAACTGGTGCATTGGTGGCTGTTAATTCACTCTGGCCCTATTCAACACCCTTTATATATTGTTACATTAATATTATAACCCTTGTTTGGTATACAAGGGATCAAGTCAAAAAGTAGAATGTTGTGAAAATAAGAAAAAAAAAGTTAGAACTTTGGGAAAAGAATATGGGGTTGGCAGGGGCCATGTTGGGAACATCATAAGAACTGATTGAAGAACACAACACTACAATTTATGTCACCTCGACTCAAGCATTCACCAAGTAGCAATCCCTTCCCCAACACTAAGGGCGTGAGAGAGGAAATTATTACACTTCTCATCCTACTTTCATGGGGTGCCTGGACTTTCTCTTTAGTATTCACTTGACTCCCAAATTTTGCCAAGACAAATGGGTTCAGACAACACTGTGGAGTACTTCTGGTACCAACTCCAGAGCTGTTGTTGAAACCTTTCGTTTTATTACGGCCCTATTCAGCCATGACTCCCAATTCATCTAATGCACCTTGAGAACATGGGCGTCAGTGTTGTTTGTTTTGGGTGAATTTTTGCATTATTTCTACCCAGTAGATATGATTTTAACACATAAAAAGGATTTTAGTGAAAAAATGGCACTAATTTGCTGGATTTTGAGAAATGTTAAAATTGAATTGCCACATTTTGACAATAGGTTTCAGCAAAATAGCAAAAATATAGAAGGATTATCTTAAAATTTTATTTTCATATCTGATCAGTACCCAGATTTGGCTAAATCTTCTTTTGGATGATCACCAGTTTGGCCATATCAAAAAATTGAAAAAAAGAAAAAAGAAAAAAACCCTGATGGGCATACATGTGGATTGAGTAGTGAGGGGGAGGTGGTGTGGGGACTGCCTACTTCCAGTTAGGGCCGAGCTGGGGTGACTAAATTGGTAAGGGGCAAGGACATTCAGCTACTCTAGTGGCTAAGAGTAAGGCTGTACAGGCAGATGGTTGGGAGTTCAAATCCCAACTGGAAACCCTTCTCCTCATGCTCTGTGAGGACAGCAAGCTACCCTGAATGTTAGGGTTGAAGCAGTCACCAGAGTTATCAATACAAAAATTATATATGGTAGGCTACTAGCCGTGTCTCTCAGACATTGAAGGTAAAATATATACTCCAGTGGCCTCTGCCAGCAATCTGACTGCACTTAGTTTTGCTTTGTCCAAGATTGGGTCAGGTTGATTACAACACACCTAACAACTTCAGAGAAATGCCACAATGTATTTGGAGGGCACATTACCCGGAAGAATTTCTCGCTTGAGCCTAGAGCGAGCCCGGAGAGGGAGATTTCGTGTAAGAGAGCACACAAATTTGCATAAGGCAATCAATGTCAGCTGTTGATGTCCTTGGATGTTACAAAGGGGGAGGCACTACTGTCAGTGCCTTCTGCCCTTGGTTCACAGGATCTGGAGGGCACAGACAACAGCAGTGCCTTCCCCTACACAAAATGATACATATCCTCCCACCTCATGAGATTCCACCAGACTCCCAATTTCATAACCAGTGCACTACTAATGGCCTTGACATGCAAAACATAAAAGGGGGGGAGGGGGGGGGGAAACACTGAAACCGATCTGTCTGCCACCGCTTGTAGCTAGCTGAACGGATTATATACGAAACATGACACGACTTTCTACTTTACATAAAGGCTCCAAGTCAGTCAGTGTCCAGTTAGCTTTGTTCTTGGTTCCTGCTGGCGGGAACGTCCCTGTTCTGAGATTGAACTGTGACAGGCCAGAGTGGTTGCTTACTAGTATTAGTACTTCCAAGTACCTAGAGGCTAGGATGGCTCTAGCTGCATGCTCCCACACCTACAGTCTTCTTACAAACCCGGCTTACCAAGTTATGAAGTTGAGTTCAGGAATGCTGCGCAGCTCGCAGCTCGAGAATAACAATCAGAACTTAGAAGGTTGATCAATCGGTCGTGTAAGTGGGTGGTGGTGCTGACGACACAACTGAAATTCCGTTCGTGTCCACTCCTACTTGAGTAAGCAAGCTTTTGATCTTACCCAATATGGTGCATCTCGTCGTATTCACTAATTTTCATAGCAAAGTGTAACGGAGAGAGAAAACCCTAAGTCCTAATCAGTTGTGCTTAGGGCCAGTTTCCATGTGAGCAGTTCCACCAACAGCAAGATGAATAATTGAGAGTTATATGTGGGCCACAGTGAACCAGCACCCACCAGCTCACCATGAAGGATGGATGGTAAGTGGTCAGGAATAAGTTTTCTGTTGGGTTCCAGTTCCATAACTAACCATGGTGGTTAGCTCAGTTGGTAGGTTGTTAGTAGGTAGGTAGTAAAAACAGCCCTTATCTATGTATAAACCATCTACTTACATAGTAGTTACCTAGTTTCCTACCTATCTACCTATATATGAGACCTATTTGTTGTAGGTTTTCAAATTTGTTAAACTTTGTTGGAGATCGAGAGTTCCCTAATGCTTGTATTTTCATGTTCAAGTAGTGACTATTCCAAACAATTTGTTGCTTCCATACTTATGTTAAAGAGTTGTGAGTTGCTAGAGAATGTGTTGTTGTGATCATCTTTAGGAAGTACGGACCTTGATCCCAAATTGGATTCCTAGCAATTTTTTGGAAGTGGCGTTATTACATGACAAAGATAAAGTTATGACAATGTCTTGCACCATTTGTGTTTATTGGAAAGAGAATTGGAGCCTACATGAATGTTTTATTTTGCAAGCAATCAAAAATGTAAATCATGGTAAACAAGTTAGTGGTGGTGCTTGTGAGGCCACTACACAAGCAATAAATAGATGGTCATAAATTGAAAATGTTATGTTTGAGCACAAAGTGTTCAAGAATGCAAGAGTGTTGAAAATATTTTCATTTAAAAAGTGCACATGTTTACCAATTTCATGTGAAATTAGTCAAATTTTCAAATTATTATTGATATTTATATGTTCATTATATCATGGTTCATTCTATTTTATTTGAGCTACAACTTTGATTCATACGTCGTTTACATTGTATTTTTTTTACATAAAGTAAAAGACTTCTAAAATTCATATGTATTGAAAATTCAAATGTACATTTGAAAATTTGAAAAAAAATAAAATAAAATTATGTTGATTAGTTTTCAAGAGTGAATTGTACTTTCTTATCACCCAAAGTTTTTGACCATCAATAAGTTTGTATTAAGGAAATCAAAAGGCCACAGGTACAAAATGGACATTATTTAATAGAACAATTTGTCAATTTCAAAAGTCTTTACCTCAAACCACAAGAAGTTAAAATTCGATTAAACATATTTTAAACTTGAATTTTTCAAATTCATATTAATCATTTAGTACAAAGTCTTGGCATGATTACCTTGATTTTCAAATGGCAATATAAACATATTTGCTATTCTTGTAGTTTTCACTACGACCCAATGCCCTTTCTAACCCATTTGAATTCATTTTGATCAAGCAAGATTCAAAGCTACCTTTCAACTTTGCAAAGGAGTTGTTTAATCATTTGATGGAATGGTATAGTTAATCAAAGGCTATATTGACACACGACACCTTGATTTTTCCAGCATGTACCTTTTTTGCAATTTTGATCCAATATTTTATTTTACACTTTTGTCATACATTTTTGTGAAAAATGTGGTCAAATTCTCAAGCTAGTTATGGTGGTTTTTGTAAGGGATTTTTTTTAAAAATTGAGAAGATATTTTTATGTAACCCTTGGTTAGTTTATGTGTTGTACAAAAGATGCGAAGAAGCATGTCATGTTGCACTTATGGTCAAAAATAAAATAAGACATAACTTATAGTTATTGTATTTTCACATTTTGATCAATTTTCATATATTGTTAATGTCAATGTACATTGGCTACAACTTATGGTAACATGGTTCAAAGACAATGATAGATCTTCATGACTACTTTCTTCAATCAAGTTGCCCAATTCCTTTGACATCATGTGATAAGAGGTCATGCTTCACACAACCAAAATACTCCCACTTTGGATCATGAAATACCTTACCAAAACAAACAAAAATGCAATGAAGAGTTGATAGTCTTGTACTTGTTTCGGAGGAAGCACATGAATCCACTTGAAAAAATATGTTACATCGTGAGGAATGTCAGGATGTTCATCAAATAAACATAGCTACAAGCTAATTAATCTACACTGCAACAACAACAAAAAACTATGGAAGGGATAACTATTATTTATAAATTTGAAAAATTCATGGAGGTTGTTATATATAAAGTGGTCCAAACATTGATAGGAATACAAGCTTTTTGGTTCCTTCTTAAAACAAGGGTGGAAAAATATTAAAACATTAATATTTGTAGCTTTGACAATGTTGAAAAATTGTAAACTCATTGAATGTCTTCAAATCTTTCATTTAGTAAGTTTGTGATTTTTCTACTTAATTGGCACAACCATTTATCTTTCACCTTTTGAAATCAATTTCATTGTTTCTATAAACATATCAATGCATGAACTTTATAATGAAAATTTGAATGTTCAAGTAATGTTTCATAACATTCAATTATGCTTGAATTGTGTTGTTGTAAAGTTGATGTAATATGGGCCATTATAATGAAAAAGCAAAGGTATAACAATTCCTATCACATATTCATTCCTTACAACAATTGATGTTAGAGATTAGTTACACACTTAATTTGTATCACTTCACAAAGGTATTCCACCAACAATGGAATTTTTACAAATAGAAAACAAAGCAAATTCTAATCTTATTAAACTATATTCAACGAATTTACGAGGGTCAGAACATTTTGACTTCACTTTCTTGAGCATCAACTAACCTTGTTGGTAGTGGGAAATTCTCCTTAACACCTAAAACAAAACAATACTCCCAACAAAAGGTTACATCCCCAATGCAGGATTTAAATAAACACAACAATAGAGTGTTCTTTTCAAGAAGGCAAATGATGAGACCATTGAGGTTCAAACCCCACTAACATCAATTGATGAGTGACATATTCTCCATGTAGATATGGCCAAATTCAAGTTTTCCAAACAAAACCCAAGAAATTTACAAATGTAGTTCACTACCACATGATCATGATGCCCAACTTATGTTCCTAGACGTGGAAATCATAATATACACTCGGAGCTCCCAATATGTTGGGCACTCTCTTCCCAAATCAAAAAAATACCACATCATCCCAAAAACATTGAACACACAAAATAGATTCTTTGCTAAGGTTGCTTTCAAAATCCTTAAGGTTTTTCATCATTCCCTTGACCATTGATCCATGATTGTGGCTCTATAGGGTATTTTGCACAGTAGAAGAAAATTAAGGCCTCAGTATAAAAATCGACCTATAGTTTCCACAATTTGGCATTCATGCCTTTTAAAACAACTGATTATTAATTCAATCCTCCAAAACCTTACAAATCCCAAAAAACACTTAGTTCTATCTATCAAAATCTCAATGTCCTCCTTCTTATCACTTCCACCCCATCCTGCCTTTAATGACATCAAACATGAAACTTCCTACAAACTACAATACACAACACAAAGTTCACCCAACTTGAACAACACACACAACACACGTTGCCAATCATAAACACCACAATGCTCATAACCTATAATTAAATAAACACTTACAAAATTAAAAAGCCACGACACCCCCATCAACTTCAATTGTTAAAAAGTTATTGCATTGTCCTTCAACTTTCGGCAGTTGAAGTGACAACATCATCCACTTAGGTTCACATCCAAGGATTTTTATTACACCACAATATTTGTAAAACACCCACATTATTTGGCATTTGTAGTATATCACATCCCAAGTGGCAAACAACAAACACAACAAATGACATATGTTGTGACAATCATGACTATGTATTGTGTATAAAAGCACATTCATAAGGGTACTAGTTTCCAGGTTAAAAATAACATTACTTTTTTTCACTATCCATTAAAAATAAAATTAGATGGGATAAATTTAAGATTAAAAATATGAATAATTCAAATAAGATAATTCATATGATTGTGGTGATTATTCACATGTGTGTAATTGGGTAGATGCAAGATATGGTGGCTCATTTTTGTGATGAAACAATTTTTTTTCCTAGGTACCTTTTATTCAAATGCTTGTAATGATTAATATATTCTTAATCCTATTAATTGGGACTTGGATTTAAACTAACAACTTCATTATGAAAGAATTGTGTGGTTATTTATTGATAAAAAAATTGTTTGTTAGTAATGATGGACTTTTGAAGTTGAAAAATATGGACTAATCATCTGATTGGAACATCATAAAAATTTATATTGATTCACGTTCCAAATTTATTATTGGGACTCAATATATAATGTAATACAAGATGATAAACTCATATGAAGAATCTTTTCTTTGAAAACCTTAATTGTTTAATATTTAGGGACTTTTGAATGGTTAAAATTTGATCATATTTTCATATGAATTGCAATTTTCGTTTTTTTTTCAAAACATTTGTCCCAAAAGCATATTTTTTGAAAGTTTTAAATGGGGCATTATTCCTTTGAACTTTATGGGTTTTTCTTTTAAGACTTTCAAATCAAAAAATGACATTAGCTACATTAAACATTAGTTTTCACATAGATTTGGGAAGGTTTGTAAATGATTGAACATCTATTATTCAAATATTATAACATTAATATTTTTAAAAGTAACAACCATGTCCATTTGAATCATCTTAAAAAATCTTGTATGGACTTATAAGGAGTATATTTTTTGCCACTTTTGAGCCATTATACCATTCATTCACCTAGTTTAATGATTTTTTTCAACACATGTTTTTCCAAAATAATTTGGATTTTTAAAAAAAATGTGTTTTGCCAAAGAAAATTCATTTTCCATATACCCTTGGTAAGGAATCATGTAGCATTCAAATCCTCATATGGTTTAATATAATATAATCAAATGCATTCAATGAACTAAACAAGAAAAACTAGGCATCAATGTTTTTAATTAGACCAAAAGTGGTTATTTTAGACAAGTCTCAATGATTTGAATACTAATTCAAGCTTCAATTAGTATTCAAATCATTGAGACTTGTTTACAAAATCTATTTTCTTTTGAAATGTCCAAATATCCATTCCATTGTAACTCACATCCCTATAATGTGCTTGAAATGGAAATGATCCTTATGTGGAAATAAATTGACATGCCACTACAAAGAATAAAGAGCCATGGTTTAGGGTAAAAGCCAACATCAACAACCACATATTTTCAAATAAAGAAACTTGAAATTGCACATGGTTCACAATTTAACCTTGTATGTTGATAAGAACTAATGTTTTGACAAACTTGTTGATTATTTATCAACCTTAACCATCCAATTAATTACCAAATCTGAAATTTGCATTTGCATCGCCACCACAACTTCAACCACCATATTGTACATGCCCTTCATGTCTATCTAGTCCATTTTAATATCTCTAGCATGTAAGTTGAAATAAAGATGGGTGTAATGTAGATTACCTATACATAATTAAGTAATCCAATGGCCAATCCTTCATGCCATTTTAGGTGTTTTTTGTTCTTTACATCAATGATCAAGTTAATTTCAATACCAAGTCCTTTGAAACTATTTTTTTTGGACAAAACCTTAAATTCACCATGGTGAATCATAGGGTCAACATGTTTTATTCTAGATTTGTCAAAACTAGAACTTAAGGCGGGTCAGACACGATTGGGGTTCAATTTTTAGGAATAATGATTCCATGATTTATTTCCCACTAATTTTTACAAGTAGAATCTATGCAAAACAAATTTAAGTGAAAAATAATGAATAATTCAAACTATGATAATCAATTCAATGGTGATGACTTTTTTTGCATCAATATTTTGGTTATAAAATAAAAATGAAAAAATGATTAAACAAGCTTCTTTGGACAAGTTAAAATTTTTTTTTGGCACAATTATTTCCTATTCATGTGCATTTGAGGCTACAAATTGTAAGCTTATGAATATAAACAACCAACCAAAAAATTTCCATAAATAAAAATACATTTTCCCTATAGCCTTTTGGAATGAGTTTGAAGATTTCAAAACATTTGGATGACTTATAATTTAAGAAAATTCATCCAATGAATATTGTTCAATATAAATGTAAGCATTCTTTATCCATCAAATGTTTTTGAAGTCCATTTCATTACTTAATGTGTTTATTTATTTTTTAAAAATATACATAGTTAGGAAAACTAATACATCTATTTTGAAGGACTCAAAAGGACATCTATCCATGAAGTGAGGTGGGTGCAAGAATGATTGGACCAATTTTTGGACTTTTTGAAATTTTTTGCAAAGTGCTTGTCATTTTAATGACCATATTTGATAGGTAGATTTTTTAAATTTTTAATAGGTACTTAGTTTAAGGATACCAACTTGAATATGTATTTATTTCATTTAATAAATTTCCATAATCAAGAAAAACATGAGAGATGTGGACTAATTTCAAAGCTAAACATTATGGACTATAATTTTGCTTGTAGGCCATTGGTCCATTCATTCTTGCACCCACCCAACAAGGTAATTTGGTTTTTTTTTGTTTGTCAGGTTGAAATCCAATCCATGGCACTTCATGTTATGCTCTTGATATTTTCAAAAAGTTTTCAAACTATTTGGAGTTACAATGTGGAATTTGTTGATTATTGAACCATTTTTTCAATGAAAACCAAATAAAATCAAAACTGAAAATTGTATTGGAATTTGGTAGTGTTATTGTGTTGTTGGAAAGCTTTCAATGAGTTAGATTTAATAAAATTTATTTCACAATTTTCAAATATAAGGTGTGGAAGATATTATTTTTGAGTGGGTTTTGTTGCTGGAAATTCAAAACAATTGCAAAAATTGGGTTTAGAAAGAAAAAATACTTGAACCTTCAATGTGTTCACATTGTTGAATTTAGGAATTTTTTATTTTGAAAATGTGAAAAATAAAGAATGTGTTCACACTTGGGCCAACAACATAGACTACATTTTTAGGCAAAATACAATGAGTTGATGGTGTGGCATGAAAGTACCTATATAATCCTTCAAAATGTAAATTTTTTGGTCATGTATCAACTACACAAATTGGGGCAAGGAGGCAATTAGTAGTTGAAGCTTTGGAATTAGGACATGGGATCCACATTGATTATACTATTTTGGACGTATTGTTCTCTTTTATAGTATCCATTCAAATCCAAGAGATGCATTATTAATTAGTGGCTTCTATTTTATGTGTTTATGAATGCTTAGAAAGCCACCATGGAGGTTGGGTTTACTAGTAGGAGAATTTGAATTAGAACGATATATTGAAGACACTAATTACATAAAACACAATTGTAAAAGACTTTTGAATGGTGTTATCAAAATATTTTTATGCACAAAAAAGACTCCATTTGTTGGAATGTGTCCATTCCTATGTAGTTTGTAATGGTGTATCATAAAAGGGGGTTGCTTTTCATCTACACATGCAATTCATTCTTTTTCACTCTGCAACTATTCACCAAACTTACATCAAAATAAATTTAGATCCCAAAAATGACCAAATCTCCAAATTGTTACCTTAAAAATGTTGGCAAGTCACAACATTATCAAAATGTGTCTAATTAGGATGATTTAAAGCTCTATCATGTAGCCCTTGAAATTCCAATATTGTACCAAGCTCCTCCATCCTCCACATCATTTGATATAAAAAATCATGTCCTAATTGAACAATATTTGAATTTTTCATTTGACCTAAATTGAAATTTTTGAAATGGCTATAACTTTTGGCCATTGAGTTTATTTTGGCAACACAACCCATCATGTTATAAGTCATGATGATACGTCCCTAATAATATGAAGATCACACCATTTAAATATGTTTTGAACCTTTGAATGGCGTTTTGAACCTTTGAATGGCATTTTGAACAATTTCCAAGGAATCAAACTCCCAAAATGAAAATTCATGTTGGTAGCCTTGGGAGGCCCCCCTTGATTATTATACATTTTTCACCTTATGTGCACATTACATTTCAAACTCACACTTGACCCAACTTGAACGAAAGCTTGTAGCATGCCTTCATTTCAGTAAGAAGGACAGTTCTTTCGCAATCATGGGAGTTGGATGTGCATTTGAATTAAAGTCATTGTAAATATCAAACTTCAAAGGTGAAAGCACATTATAGGGGAACCAACTTGGGCAATTTCATGACATCTACATAAAGTACACACCTCCAAAATGTGTTGCATTTAATTTTTGGTTTCACTTTTGTTGTTTGGACTTTCTATTTTATTTTTCACAAAATTAATGCTATTTAAAATTCGGAAGGTTCTTTTATGGATTGGAAAAAAGTTGCATGAAAACCTAATGGCCATTAGGTGGATCGCAATGTTTTAACATATTGAGAAAGGATTGAATGAAAACTTGGTGGCCACCAAGTGGATAACAATCCTTTTAAAGAATGAAAAAGAGTTAAATTAAAACTTGGTGGCCACCAGGTTGATCACAATCCTTTTAAGGAGTGAAAAAAGTTGAATTAAAACCTAGTGGCCACTAGGTGGATCACAATCCTTTTAAGGAATGAAAAATAGTTGAAGTGCATGTTATTAATAGGTTGTTTGAAGTGCATGAAACAAGTGGTAGTGTAATGGCTTTGTAACTTTAATCTTTGTTGGAAAAAAATTGACTAATTCATTTTGTATTACTTTTGTAAAAGAGGAGTACAACAACTTGGGAACCATGGCTATAACATTATGATCAATTATTGATTGTGAACCATTCAAGTTTTTGTGAGTTTATGAAGGTATTGACTTCAAACATTTGATGTCTAAAGGATGTTAATATACTATAAAAAATCATGTTTATGGCAATTAAACTACCCTACAATTAGAGCTCCAAAAATTAATATATAACTACACTACAACTTTCCCATGGAAATATATGGAATTAATAAATAAATTGACATGTCAGATAATTAGGGAGTTGTAATGTGGTTGTAAGTTAGTTGCAAAATAAACATCTATATAAAAGAATGTACGCACTGTAGTTATGGTTAGAGTCAACCATGTTTGACTTTGTTAGAAGTTGCAATTTAATAGCATGAGACAATTGCATTACAACTAGGGCAAATGTAGCAACTAATCAATGACTATTTTGTAACTAATGTACAACCTTGACACATGATCATGCAACACGTATGCATTTTCATTGCCCATTACATATGACACTTTCAACTTGTTTGCAACTAGTTGTCAAGTATGATTCCCATTGATATAACTATTTGTGCTACTAAGTGGCCACTATATGAATACTAATTTTTCACTATTTTGCAACTATTGTTCAATTTTTTTATATATTAAAGTTTCACTACATTGCAACTCATAACATCACACGTTGCCCTATAGACTTGTCAAACCATAAAATTCATTGAAAATGAAAGTTTGATTTTGAAGTGAAATTTTAAAAATGTGTATATTGTATTAGAAATTCAGTTTGGGTGTATATATAGACCTAATTTTATATACTTTGATGTCTTATACCCTGAATGTTTAATTATTTCATTAATAAAGGTTGATTCTTTCAAGTTAATCATGGGCTTATGCCTATTATAAAAAATTCAAAATGAACTATAAAGGATTATTTTTTCCTTCTAACAATTAATTTTAATAAACATGTAAGCCAATGTGGATAACTAGAATTCAATTTGGAATTTGGAATTGGAAATATTAAATTTGGATAAGAATTTACCCCTAAGCAAATGAAACATGGTAGTAAATTAGCAAATCTCCCACATTACATCAATGACCTTCATGCACCTATGCTTATTGGCAAGAATTCAAGATGAATTAGAAACTCTAGGTTTTTTTTTAAAAACATTTTGTGCATTTCTTAATCTTTTGGTGATGCAATTATCATGTCATTTATTAAATAATTAATATTTTTTTCTTTGTTTAAAGTAAAGCTAAAAGGTTGTCACAAGTTTGTTTTTTTATTTAAAAGATTTGAAGGTTGATGATTTTTTCAAAAATAAAATGGTGGTTATGTTTGAAAAATATAGGCTTGAGTAGAAGACCATGCACATGTGATGTATAATTTGGTTAAATTACTAATAAGTATGCCATTGAATATGTTGTTTATTGTGTAATAATCTAAACCAATACATGCAAAAAAATAATTCCATAACAACAAATGTATGGTGGGTGAAAATCCTTTAAGGTGTACACATAGGATGAAAAGGGCCTAGTCTTTATTGCAATCCTTTTTTACCTTATATTTTGATCCCCATAAAAATTAACGAATCAAAAAATGTCAAAAATTCTAGAAGGACTATATTTTAGACTATTACAATTTTAGATTCCATCATAATCATCCATAAATGTGACTTTACATGGTAAAAAATGACTAGGTAAAAAAGATAGAAAAAGGTGATGTTGTGACAAGATTTTGGTACATTTTAAAGAATTTGGACCTTGGTGAAGTCTAATCTCAATACTCTAACTATGTGATGCATTATATTTTGAAAATTACCATTGTATGCAAGTGTAATTGATTATAATTTATTTTGTATCAATTTTATGTATGTTGCATTTTAATGATAAATAGGTTTTGTTAATGGCACTACATTTGTAAACTAATTTTATTTAAATTGAAAGGATGAACATTTAAATATCTTTTTCATTATAATGTTATGTATATGTTATTGATTTCATTTCACATGTGACATTGAATATTATAATATTGTAGATTTCAAGTAGACAAGGTGGATTGAAGAAATTATGATTTAGTTCCATTTTAACAAAAAATAATAATTTATAAAAAATAAAATTTTAAATGACAATATTTGATGTTGTGGTTCATCATATTTGTGATGAGCCTTTGTTTAGATAGAGGAAATTTTTGGTTTGGAAAGTATATTTAGATTTACAATTGAATTGTATTTCAATATAATTTTTTTTTAAAAATGTTTTTGTACTGCATTTTCAAACCTTGAATGTCAATGCATACAATTTTACATCCATTTCATGTTTATAAATAGTGATGGAATGCAATTTTGCATTATTTATCATAATTTGGATAATAATAATGTATGTGCAAGGTTTGAACATTTGCATTATATAAGTTACAATATATATTTGTTTAGTTTTACTAAAATCAATTGTTATACGGTTCCATTTGTTGAGTAAAAACATGTGATAAGAAGTTATGAAAGTAAACCAACCTTTTTTGGAATTTTTGAAAACCTTTGATTCTCATCAAATTCACGATATGTTGGCTTTGATGTTGGATCCTTATTTCAAATCTTTACGGGTTATGGAAAACTTTGTGGGGCATGGAAATACAATCCATTTCATTATTAATATGACGTGAAAGAATTCATGTCTCCTTTTTTATAACAATTTTTTATTAATTAAATCCTATTGTTCAAATATTTATAACACCATGTGATGGAGCTATTGTTCAAGTTGAAGAAGAAAATATTAACATGTTTGGTGTTAGAGTTTCCATGGAGAAGTTTTCATGGGCATTTGTTTTCAAAGGTTATTTATCTTATAATCTATGTGTGTATGACGCACCCCCAAACTTTTTGAAAGACTCAAATGCGAGTCCCAAAATGAAAACAACGAAAGAAAGAGTTGGGGCACGTTCCTTAGTTCATAGCATTTCTAAGGTAAGAACGGCATGTTGGAGCTTTGGGATGAGGACCAGGACGAATGACAAGAGTGTCAATTATTCATATCAATTTGCACAAACCAAACAACAAGTCGGTTAGTGCATAATTGGAACATTTTTGATGCACGGATGAACCATGGGCATGCATGAATTCTCAAAACTCACCACAATTTAAACTTGGGGGAAGCCACCACCTTCCCCCTTTAGTATTCTTTGTGACACACCACAAAGGCTACATCTAAAAGGTGTTTTTCCTAGGACTCCCAAGTCGAGAGTTTCGCAATTTTCGAAATTAGGACTTTCATCACTTTGGACGCCCATAACTTCTTTTGCAAATTTTTGATTACAATGAGGTCTTAAGAAAAGTTACAGCCTTCGTTGAGAGCTTTCCAACAATATGTGGTACACATCTCACACACACATAATTCATAACGATTCCTGACTTTTAGTGGTTGGGAGTCAAATTGACTGACGCACCCCCAACTCTTCAAGGGACTCAAATGTGAGCCCAAGTAGAAAGCAGCAGAAAAGGAGGAGTTGGAACACGCTCCCTAGCTCACAACCCTTTGAGGGGTAGAGGGGCGAGTTGGAGCTCCGAGATGGGACTAGGAAGAGTTGACAAGCTTTAGTCACTCACACGGGCCTGCACACAACTCACACAAAGTGGTTAGTGCAAAGTTGGAGCACCCTTGGTGCTAGGACGAGCCACGGGCAACACGGACACACAAGACTCACCATGGCCCGGACTTGGGGGAAGCCACCACCTTCCCCCTTATAGTATACT
>Ga0116227_10011831_pt1 | contig 14497 bp, 7 predicted proteins | sample S1TSphgellanicum_FD_89693 | JGI IMG/M metagenome (GOLD analysis project Ga0116227, IMG submission 89693) | Host-associated microbial communities from peat moss isolated from Minnesota, USA - S1T2_Fb - Sphagnum magellanicum MG | ecosystem: Host-associated > Plants > Peat moss > Unclassified... | reverse complement strand
AAAGAAAAAGAGAAAAAAAAAAAAAAGAGAAGAAAAAGAAAAGGGGGAGGGGGGGGGGGGGGGGGGGAGGGGGGGAGGAGAGGTGGTAGTAGATCACATGATCTTATTATGAAACATGTGATGTTGTTTCAATAATATTTAATAACATGGTAATGAGCAAAGTATTGGTCGATATGTCAAATAACACAAAAGATATGTGTTCTACAATCTTTTTTATTTTTATTGTAATTTACAATATTGCAAGATCACTTGATTTGTGATAATATCCATGTTGCAAATTCATGTTTTGGTAACTAGTCCTTACATATGCAATGTTTGTGGTCAACTAACTTTCATTGCAAGTTGGAAGGCACATGTATATTGTCTTTCTTTTGTCAAGCAAAACATTTCAAAACTTGCCTAACGCAATGGGTAAAGAGAAGGTTATTTCTTGATATCATGCAACACAATTTTTTCACAAGCTCTCACCTTAAAAACCACATGATTCATGGTCAAGTTCACATAATCACCAAATGATTGCTAGATTGTTGTTTTCCTCCCAAGTTGTCCAAGCAATAAGTTGATAAAAGTCGTGTATAAATATATACATTAACACTATGTCCTTTTTCCCTTGTCTTTGATCTCACATTCAAATTTGGAACTTTGAAAATTAGATAAGATAATGCATAACAACACCTTTCATACTTTGTCAAGTTTGTGTCATTGTTATAATTTTAGCATCATGGCTTTCCTTTGTTTGTGTGGTAGTCATCTACAATCTACTCAACTTTATCTTATCAATTTTATGATTTGTTTGAATCTTTACTGAATTTCTTTAAATGTACACTTTCACTTAAAGTTTAGTATCAAGTCCAAATTGGGTATTAGGAACCAATTCAAGATGTAACCATTGCTTAATTTCATTGTGATAAGTAACAATTTAAGTTGAAGTCTAATTTTTTGGATAAATTTGTATAACAATATTCTTAAGGTATTATGGGAACATTTGGATAAATTTAAAATGAATTTAATGAATATTCAATACCTAAAAGAATTTTTTAAATGTAATTAATGTTAATTAGTGCTTAAAGAATTTTTAAAAAAGATTTCAAATCATTTTTATGTGAAAGTTTTTATGTACACCTTTAGATAATAATATAATGTAATATATTCTTGGGTCACAAGAATTTAAAAAAATTATATCAATTTGTAAATCATGAAAAAATGCCCTACGAACCACTAATGTCCTATGCCCTTATGAAAATTCTATTTTTAAAAATCCACTGATTTTTTTGAAGAGTTAAATTTGGTCAAACAAAGGCTCTTGAAATGGACATAAATAAATCAAGTTCCCAAACCAAAATTTGATTACAATTACAACCACCATATGCATAGAAGATTTTTTATTTTTCAAATAAAATTTGAAAGTTGCAAAAAATATATAGTGAAACCTTCTAAAGAGAACAAGAGTTTCAACTCTCTACAAATCAATTTTCAAGGTTCAGATTTTCATCCATCTACAAATATTGATTGATTAATATCCAATTTTGTTGTATTGACCAAGATTTTTTTATTTGAATGGGTTTAGGGTTTTAGGGGTTTTCTTGTTTAGATGGGCAATTTTTGCTTAGCTAAAGATAGGGTCTAGTTCAAAGTTATTAAGTAAATTACAATTGTTTGTTTTAAATTTTGGCTGCTATAATTGTCATTTTAAAATGTTTATAATGTATTGTTATCAATGTGGCTTTAAAGTAGTAGGTGGTTAGCTCAATTCAAGCTACAACTTTGCTTCAAGCTGCTTTTTTAATTAGAAAAAAATGTTCTCATTGCCAAAGTTTGGTTGGCTACGATGTTTTGAAATGGTCAGGCTCAAAACAAAATTTCAAAGTTAGGTTAAAAAATTTCAACCTTCAATTTTGACAAACCCAAACTTAAAAATTGAAAAACTTAAAAAATGAAAACTCTCAGTGTGCTGAAAATGGGTGAAGATGGATTAAAGCCACTGTCTAAAACCAAAGCTTCCATGTCTTGGGATTAAAGAAAAGCCTTAGCCTAACCCTAACCAACATCACCAAACGATCTGAACATGATTAGAATCTCACACAAAGTAGCTCCTGTACATTGTAAACGGTTCCAACATCCTTACCACTTTTGCTGGTGTGAAATTGGAATGAGTTCAATCTTCACATCTTTATGGCTTTTTGCAATTGCAGTATGTAACTTGACTAACAGTTTTTAGAGGTGGAAGTTCCTCTTAAGTCTAAAACCATGACCCATTTTCTAATGTTTGTAACCAATATGGTGAAGCAAATAGCGTTATCTGTAATGTCACCCTGTCTTTGCAGCTCCTTTCACCCCCTATCCCTCTTTTAATGGTATCTGCAAAGTAATGAAATTTTATTAGACCATCATTATGAAATGTGGTATCCGCAAAGTAAGGAAATTTTATTAGATCATCATTATGAAATGCGGTATCCGTAAAGTAAGGAAATTTTATTATATCATCATTATGAAATGCTGAAACTCAGCATTTAACCCACAAGCTTGAGCTTGTCTAAAACCAAGGTCTCAAGGTTGGAGAATAATTATAATAATTGTATAGATAAAAACAGTGAAAATATTTGTAGCAGCAGTGGAGGCGCTCAGGAAAAAGGAAAGACAGTATGAAACTCAGTTTACCACCAAAATTGATGGTTTTTTGAGTTTCACCTAATGCACTCAAATTTCCTTAACCGCCCATTTAGTGGTTTATGAGTTCAGGGTTTTAGTATAGTAGGGAATTTTCCTAATATTTACAAATTTCCACATATGATAACTCAATTTGGTACCATTTACAAGAGTGATATTTGTAAGGAGTCAGATTTTTAGTACAATATTTAATAACATGCTTATTTTGCTTGTTATAACCATGTTTTAAAATGTTTTTCCCTCCAATTTTGCAGTTTTGAAAGATTGGCAAAAATTTCTAATTGTTTCCACAAGTTTTAAAAAATTTACACTAAAAAATTTCCAAATTTTTTTGTCTCGACCTTGTGAAAATTTGCCCAAGAAAAAAAAAAAAACTGGTTATAACCCAAAATCTCAAGCATGGTGTATAGGATTTTTTTTTAAAAATTCCCAATTTTTTGGTTCCCAAAGTCTTGTGAATGTTTTCAAAATTTTAGCGAATTTTTCAAATTTTCCACTGAAAAGAAATTTCCCAAAAGTTTTTGTGGCCAAAGTGCAAAAAGTCACCCAAAATAGAAACATTGATAGTATAGCATTTCCACCAACAGCACTAAAATGGCCTTTCAATACATTTTGGACAAAGAATAGGAGTCAAATAGTGTGAATCTCTTGCTTGGCAAATCAATGTTGAAAGGTCATGGATCAACAAAATTCATCACATCATCATCATTATCATCATCACCACCATCACCACAAGGAACATCATCTGCCTGCACAACCCAATACAACTTTTCTTCCAAATGCTGCAATGGAACTTGTGTCAACAACACCATGACTGATCCAAAGAATTGTGGAAGACATGGAGCTTTGTGTTAATGCCCCTTGCATTAGTTCCATGTGCGCAGCTACAATCCTCCTCCATCCCTGTGCCTGCCATGATGCAAATTCATCAGAGTGGAACTCCCAAATGTGATAATATTACTACCAAAGAGGAGGCACAAAACTACTACATTTTAATAAATAGAGATTAATGTGAGAGCATGGATCTCCATATATATGTATATGGGTATGGGCTTGAATGTACTGATTGAAATAAAAAACAGTATGTTTATCCACCTCTGTGAATGTTGTGTTTTCTTCACACTCACTGATTCCTGCACTGTTTAACTGAAATTGCATTAGAATATCGTGTACACAAATCGTGAGAAATCGCCCATTTCCCCTCCTAGTTCATGATGCTTCATGCCTCCCACACTTATAATCATCAAAACTTCAGTGTCAACTATGGCATCAGACGTACTTCTGATTGCAACAAAACAGATGTATTGATTTCATTTGGCCATTCAGGAACAACATATTGCTCTGAGCAAGATACCACCCCTCAACATTTTTTGTCATCAAGGCATAAGAAAGATGACCATGGTTCAACAAACAAGCGAACCAATTGCTGACCACAATGGTTGCAAGTGCAGAAAACAATTCCCAATATTACATATATGGAAATACATATAGTTCACCATTCAATCAGCAGAAATAACTCTCATTCATATCAAGAAATTTCCAAAACTATTCCTTTTAAGTGAAAGAAAACTCCCAGATAAGAACTGAAAAACCAGGAAGAAGAAGAATGAAACAAACAATAAAACCAGTAGTATGAACAGCAGTGACAGTCTCTCAGTTGTTCAGGAACTATTAACCGTAACATGTATGATAGTGACTAATCTATCGCAACATCAATCAGCAAAAACTAAATTGATATGATACATGTTCTCAAATCACTTTGGATAATATCATGTGCATTTGAAAGCAACAATTACAACATTCTCTAGTTTAGTAATTAACATTTTGGAATCAACCACTTCAAAGAGTAGTTGACTCTGCAACAACCACCTCAGCCAGCAATCTTTTTACATCTTTCCCTCAAGAGGCAGAGAAATGTTCACAGCAGAGAACAAATATTAGAGAAACTGGTGTAAAAACATGAGTCACATACCTCCGATCTGATCAAGTTTTGCTCACCAAATCAGCTGCTAGTCTTGAGTACCTGCATCTTCACAGACCCAGTGTCCAGAAATAGAGATAAGTTGAGGTTGAAGCACCATTTCTTCAGTCACAATCATTTCCTTTCAGTCAAGAGTACTGTGTCCAACAATTGTTGAAGACCCAGCTGCATATTTGCATGTGTTCCTTATGTCAAATTACTCATGAGCTCCAGGGAAATATATCTCTTCCATTAATCCATGTGCTCAGGGAGCAGGCACCTCTGTCATTTGCACATAAGAGCTCGCACTTGCACCTGTGTCAAACAGATCATACAGATGCTTCCAACCATGCTGAAGCCTTTACCTTATATTCAGAGTTACAAACTGCAGGAAATGATTCGAGTTTGAAAGGCTCAGAACAATATAAGCCAATTCCCTTGGATCCCACATAAGAATGGAAGAAAAGAAAAGTAGATTAAGCTGTACAATACTAGACAAACATTGAGAAAACTGCCAAGTCCAAGCTCTTGGCAATGAAACACCCCATGGACATGCTTTGAGAGACAAGCAATACATCTGAGGGTCAGAGATGAGCAGAAAGAGAGAGAGAGAGAATTGCAATGAAATGAGACTAAGTCCATTGATTTCAAAGATTATTAGGTACAATATGACAAATAGTACCAACAAAATCATATCAAAGCATCATCTGGTTTTGCAACTAGTTATCCTTATTCACACTAGAAAGATCCCCTCTCCTCCTACTCACAGACTTTGCACCTACAAAGACCAGTGAGCAGAAAACTTATTAGGGAACTTTGTGGCCATGTGATGTAGAACTTGCTGTCTCAGTCCAAGTTCCACTCTTTCAGAGCCAACATGAATCTGCTTTGCTGGCCTAAAACAGCACAATAACCTGCTTTTGATAGACACATGCTAGAGAGTTGCAAAACAAAGTAGCACCAAAACTTCATGGCCTCACACAACACACATTCCATTGACAACAGGACATAATGTTTCAAAAGTCTTTTTGCATTTGACATTTTTTTAATCGACGCACAATAATAAGACACAATGTCTCCTCTCTCAACCTTTCTTTAAGTAAGACCCTAGACATACTCACTCACTCTCTTACAAAGTTGTCTGAAAACTTCGGTGGAACTAGGTATATGACATTGCACCCTTCCAGACTTTCAAATGCGCAGGTCTCATCAACATACAAGGGAATAATGGATGTTCACCACCTATCCCTGCTTTATTTGACAATGTACAATTTGCGCCTCCAAACTATACAATGGTGTATGCAGACTGTGGCAGCCATGACTCTAACAAGAAAGAATATGGAAATCACCCCTACTCAAGCTTCTCATTCATGAAGGGAACCTGAAAAAGGGGGCAAGTTGAGACTGCAGTGTTGTTGATGTCCAAAATTGTTGTCTTTCTTCTAGCAGCGCTGCTCTGGCTAGTTCGTCATATGCAGATGCATGAAAAAAAAATGCATATGTCTTGTGCTGGACCTTGCTCATCTGAGAAGGAGGGTGGCTCTCTCCAGTGCATTGGAAAAACACTAGACATGCTTTTCCCAGATTGTGAACACTAGTTGTGTTCTTAAAAGCAACAGCTGAAAGCCTTTGTTCTGTACTTGATGAAAACTGTCCCTCCAAGAACTTTGCAGATGAGCAGCTCTCTTTGCTTGTTGGATTGCTCACAAAAAGGTCCAGCATGCAACAAAGACAAATATATCAGAGAAAAGAAATAAATTGCTGGCTACAAAAATCTCTGTTCTTCGCCTCTGTGATGGCGTTGCAATGACTCCTGTCTCTGCAATCTGATCTGTTGCCAAAAATTTGCAAGAAAAGCCTCTGCTCTCTGATTGACATCATCCTCTGCTGGCTTCGAATCTGTCTCCTCATTTGGTGCACTCTCTGCTGCAACTCTCGGAGAGCTTGTTGCAGACGGCATGGAATCTGTTGTGACCTTTCCTACCACCAATTCACCATTCCGTGATTGATTACCTGCTGCTGCTGCCTTCATTGCTAAATAAGATTCTCCTTCATATTTCTGAGCTGCAGATGTGGAGCCCTTTGCAGGTACTGACATAGGCTCTCCAGTGTGATGTGAATCAGGGTGGGAAGGTGGCTTCCTCCCAGAACTCTGCTTAAGGCTTCGACTTGTGCGAACTGAATGTGGTTTGCGGGTCACAATGGGAGACAGGTTCACTTCAACAGGAGCAATTACATTGGCATCCAGTGGAGAATCTTGAGTAGATGGGGTAAGAAGAGGGGGAGGTGGAGGGGGCCAAGCAATAGGAGTGGCAGGCGGAGAATCTGGTGGTGGGGGTGGAGGAGAAGCTGTAGGAGTAGCAGGGGGGGAATCCTCGATTGGGGATTCAGGAACTGGACATTCAGGGCCATTGTCATCCACAGGAGAGTCTGGGGGACTACTACTCCGAAGGGGAAGGGCAAGAGGTGATCGGATTACCATAGATTCATGAACAGCTGCCACAGGGGAGGCCACAGGAGGAGTGCAGGGAGGAGCAGGGGTTGATGGTCGTGTGGAAGCAGGGGTTGCAGGTCGAGTGGAAGGGGTTGCAGGTCGAGTTGAAGAAGGGGTAGGGGGACGCATGCTGCTTACAGAATGCATTTCCCGGATAAAGGCAGGTGCTGGAGATGGACTGGAAGGAGGAGGCAATGTAACTACATCACTATGGGGCATGGTGGGAGATGCAAGGAGGTCATGATCAATCACATGGGTAGTAGAGGTGGGGCTTGGAGTTCGAGGAGGAGCTTCAAAAGAGCGAGCAGAAGTTGGACGAGGGGAAGGAGATGCAGGAATCTCAAGTGGTGATACTGCAGGTGCAGCAGCAGAAGAAGTGGTCACAGAGTAGGCAGGAGGAGCAAGGGAAGAAGAAGTAGGAGGATACTCATGCTCAAACACAGGTACAGCAACAACAGGGGGAGCCCTTCTCGCTGCAAGATGATCCCGGAAGCTGTTATTGCTGCTCATAACTGGAATTTGTTGGAAGCTGATGTTGTTGTTGCTGCTGTTGCTCCTCATCAGTGGTTCATGGGGCCGAGCGAAGTAAGCTTCGCGTTCCATACTTTGGGTGGCAGAGATCTTGGCACCAGGAATTAGGGTTTCAAGTCGTGGAGAAGGGGAGGAAATGCTCTTGCCAAGTCCTCCACGACGCGACTCATTCTCAAATCTGGATGAGACGTCACGCTTGAGATAGACAGGAAAAGGTCTGACAGCAGGGAAATCACGAACAGGGAAAGAAGGGACAGGAGCGGGAGTAGGGATTGAGAGAGGTCTAACGCTTTCTCCCACCGAGAAAATATCAGGCATACGCAGAGCTGCTTCTCGCTGAACTACCGTAACATGTCTCTGATGAACATCTCCTCTGTCGTACAAACCTCGAGAAGAAGAAGAAGAAGATTGTGCCCCATTTAGAACGCCCGAAGTCGCCACAATAATCCCCACCACAAGGAAAACGAAACAGATCGACGGAGTGCACCATTCTGCCATCAATTCCTTCATTCGCAAAACAGATTCAGGGGGAGGAACATAGCTCATCACCATCGGCAGCAACGCAACTATGAAAAACAATATACTCTTCATCACCGTCTCCACTAACTTGGTGATACGCCACGATGTTGGCTCCTCCACCGGACCCGACCACATGTCTTCCGTCACCATGGCCGCCTGTGCTATTATTGCTGCAGAAGGCAGCACCAACACAGTCCTTGCACGCCCCAGCTGCACCCGGAACAATGCACACTCGCTACAGGATTGCTACAGGCGAGGAGGAGAATCCAGATCTTGGAGTACAGAAATCAACGCACCTCGAACTGGAAGCAAGTGGAGATTTGAATCAGACTAGGACAAAACGATGGCAAGAAAGAGAACAAAGCGAAAGAATTCGAGATGCAGAAAAAACTCTCAGGAATCACGGAACAGGGTATCGGTGACAAAGGAAAGTGCAGTAGAATGGATGCTTTACCTCACAGCCAGAAAAGACAGCAACAATGGCAGCAATGTCGTTGAGAGAAGGGGGAGTATGGAAACCAACGCAGACGGTGAAGTGCAATCGAAGGACTTAGCGTTTGCTGCTGCGGCGTCTACAGATGATTGCAGCAGATGTTGTTGTATACAGAGGATGACTGTGAGCAGCTTGCAAAAGGCGAGAACAATCTGCAATCGCAGATCTTGATCATCGGAGAATCTGACCTCTCAGAACAGATGATGCGCGTTTTCTCAAGTGCGTCGTGGCCGGGGGGGGAAAGGGAAAGAGACAAGGGGGACTGAGACGCTGGAACTGACGGCAGATCTTTCCTGAGAAAAAAATGGCTTTGATCTTCCAAATAACTCTTAAGAGACACAAGAAGCGAAAGCAAAGGAGTCGTCCACCTTCTTCACAAGAAGAAGAGCACTGATGAGATGGAGAAAACCAAAAGAAAGCAGCGAAATCCTAAGACCTCAGACAGACGCATCAGATCCAAAACAAAACAAAGAGACGCCGAGGACACATAGAAACGGATTTTTTTTTTTGGTGGTTTTCATAGAGGCCTGTCTCCCGAAGCTATCAAAGCACGGAAAACAAAAAACAAAAGAACAAGAGAAAGCGACCTAAGGAAGAATCTTCTTCTTCGTCTTCCTTCCTCTTCGGATATCACAGACAAGAGACGGAGACAGAGACAGAGACACGCACAAAGCAAAACAAACTCACCTTTTCTAAACCTAAAGAAAAAACGAACACAAACAAGAACAAACAAGAGACTCTCCACTCACACAACAACAACAACAGCAACTAACAGAATCATCATCGTCTTCAAATGACTATGGTCTTCAAAGAAACATCAGAGGAGAAGAACACAAACACTCACTCAAGACGACACGAAACAACAACAAAAAAACGCAACAAAATTTCCTTCTTTTTCTTCTTCAAATGGCTGTGCTCTTCAAGAAACACACGAGAGAGGAGGAGGCAAACAACAACGACAACAACAACACTGTTAAGAAGACAAAAACAAACAAAGGAGTGTGGTTGATTGATAGGGCAGATTGGATCAATAAAGAAGAAGAAGAGTGCAATGGACGAAGGAGTTCATCATCATCATGATAAGCAGCACGAACTCAAAACCGGACAAGATCTCCTCCTCCTCCCCACTAAAGCAGCTCACTACTAAAACTACTACTATTGCTACGGCTACTGCACCTAGTACTACTACTACTACTACTCATTGTTGTTCACGCATCAATCCCTCCTGCTGCTGCTGCTGCTTCTTGTTGCTTTGGTACCTTCTTCTTCCTCCATGGGGGTTTTTTCTTCGACGAGAAGAAGGAGAAACAGGACAAGAAGAAGAGCAGCTCAGATTCCGGCGCACAAACCACAGCGGCAGCAAACTGAAAGAAAAAGAAGAAGAAACAAGAGAAAGCACACAAGGCAGAGCCTCCAACCCAATTATGAGCAGCGCACACTGCCTGCCTGCCGACGACGATGAGGGCGCGCTTTTTTACTTTTTACTGTGCTTAACTTATTCACCTACCTACGAGTGAGTGACTGAGTTCGAAGGTAGGTAGGTAAGTAAGTTTTTTAACCTACCTAATACTTCCCCACCTACTAGTTCTTTAACCTACCTACCTACCTACCTACCTACCTACCTTCGACTTGCCCGCTTATGAGTAATTTTTTACCTCCCTACCTACGACTTCCCCACCTACGAGTTTTTCTAACCTACCTACTAACATCCCGACCTATAATTACTTACTTACCTACCGACGACTTTGCCAACCTGTATAGTAACTAAGCTGCAAATTTTTCCGACTGCCGACGGTGAGGGCAAGCTTTTTACTTTTACTACTGTGCATAACTTATTATTATTACCTACCTACCTGCCAGCTTCCCCACCTACAACTCACTCACTATCCCTGCCTACCAACTTCCCGACTTACAACTTACTTACCTACCTACGACTTTCCCAACCTACCAGTAACTGACATGCAGATAATTTTCCGCATGCCGACTATGAGGGTGCGCTTTTCAACTTTTACTGTGTGTCACTTATTACCACCTACCTACCACGTTGTACCTACCTACGACTTTGCCACCTACAAGTTACTTACCTACTACTACCTATGACTTGCTTGCCCTAGGAGTAACTGACCTACAAATAAATTTTCGTGCCTACTGAGTAACTGACTTAGGAGCCACCTAGTTTTGTAGTCGGTACCTGATTTTACTCTTTTTTTTTGTAGGCAGGTAGGTATGTAGGTTCTTTGCAATAGGTGCCTGCAGACTGGAACTAGGTAGGTAGTTTATTGTTTATTTGTAATAGCTAAGACCTCCTGTGAGGTCACCCATCCCCATACTATTCATGTTGAAATGGGCTTAACTTTAGGGTTCTTTGTGAATAATCCATTTTTTAAAAAATTAATTAGTTTTTAGAGACCAAATCCATTCTATAATTCCCTCTCCCCCTCCCCCTCCCCCCCCTTTTCTTTGTTGTTGCCAAGTAGCCAAATTTCATCCAAAAATATATATTGTTCACATCCAAACAAATAAACATCTATCCTAATGTATTGATTTTTACTTCATAAGTAATTTGCATATTTGGTCCCCTATGTGGGTTGGCCCAAGTATATTAAACCTCTTGTAAGGTCACCCATCCCCATACTATTTTTGATCAAAGTGAGTTTAACTTTAGAATTCTTATGAAACCTTGTTAAGTTAATTGTGAAAAAAATATTTCTAAAAAATTTGAATTAATTTCCATGCACAAAAAAAATAAAAATAAAAAATCTAAAATTTACTCCAATGGTCTGAAAATTATAAAATAGCAAAATGAGTGCACGGCCTCATCCAAGGCTCTTTGGTGGTACCAAAGGTGGACTTAGGGCCCCCACAATTTGAGAGGGTTACAACAAGTTCACATCAAAACAAACAAAAACTATATACGATTTTACATTATTATGTAAATATTTTTGCATGCTTTAAATTTTAAAAAATTGGTGATTTCAAGTTATTTGAAAATGAAAGATGATCCTTAGCAAACCTAACCTTACGTGTGTGTGTGTGTGTTTATATAGCCTTTGGAACCCCCCTTAAGGTGATTAATTAGACTCTTCAATACTCCTCAAAGAAGTGGGTCCAAAAATAAAACAAAAATCCACATCATTTTTCAAACAATACCTAATTATTTCTCATGATTCCATATAAAATTGTGCTTTTTGTTCCTCCATGTGCAAAAAGATAATAAATATTCTTTCATGTATTCATTGGATCACTTTGCATAAAAAATATTTTTGGATAGACTTATCATAATAAATGTTTTTTTAAAGAAAAATCTGATGTTGTTCCGCAATCTAGCAAAAATAGTAAAAAAAATTAAAATTTTGGTTTGTTCTTCTTCCTATTTGGCCAATTTTCTAGATTTGAATTTTTAGAAAATTGAGGCTATTTTGTGGATTTTGTTTCTAATGTGCCAAACCAAACTAGGAATATCCAAACTCATAATGTGATTTTTTTGAACTTTGATGCACTTGGAGAAATTTCTTAGTGCATTTGAAGGGCACCCTTACACCCCTTTGAACAAAAGAGGAAGGATCTTATGTGTCCGTCCCACTCCTAAATATTAGGTGTAAGATAGTGTAAAGCCCTTTGCAATCCTAAAGATTAGGCTTAATATTCCTCCCACTCCTATCACCTCATGATCTATGTATGCTTATGACAAGGTTCATCTTGTGCTTTATAGTGCTTAAAGCCTACACATGGGGGACATTCCCCAAATGTGGAGCTTAACCCTAAACCCTAAACTCCTCTACTACCTCATCCTAGGCCACATCACATGAGGATATGCCCACCCGGAGGTCCTACACTTTTGTGGTCATAATGCATAGATGGAACGGTTTTTGGTGTACCAAGGCCAATGACAAAAGGTGATGGGAATATGTCTAATAAAAAATTGGTCGATTTGTTTTTTTAACTAAGAATTTTTGGTTGTCAAACATTAGGGTTTCAAGGATGTTGTTTCTTGAACTACTTTTGTGGGATTCATTTGGGGGACATTTTCTACTTTCATAGAACATATTTTCTACTTACATTTGTATGAGAAGACCCCAAAAGAAAAAATGGAAAATAATTTGTAGTATAAGAAATTCAAAAGGGGAACTAGAAACAATCATTCAAAATTATATTTGTTTCTAGCCAATTCTAGCTTTTCTTTGTTAAGTGATATGTAGGGGCATTTGAAGTGGATGTGGGTGAACATATCGGGTTAACTTGGATGAAGAAGGGACCCTTAAATCCTGACTTTTGTATTGTATGAAACAAGTGTGTATTAACAGCTGCTCTTGGTGGTACTCTCCTACATGCTCGACCGGTTGTGTGTTCCCCAAACATGTGAATTGGTGAAACCCTAATTGCACTTCTTTAGTGTCATGTTTTGTGCATGTCTTTGCTTCCTACCCCTTCCATGAATGGATAGTGTGAATGGCCCAAGGCGGCTTGAAAAGTACCCATATTTTCTTAGTGCCTAAACAAATTCTTGCTTGCCAGCTTGACCCGCGTTGTTGTGTGTTGCAAATAATGTTCGTGAAACATAAACCAAATTTCCAACGGACTTTTGGTCATAACAATGGACCTCTATGGATATATCCCAATTAGGAACTAAAGAATTCTAATTAGAAACTCATAATTTGGACCTAACAAGTGTGCCTCCAATTTTAGGTTCAATTGCAACAATTAAGAACTAATATGGTTCTTTTGGGTTTGCCTCCATTGATTTGATTTAATTTAGGAAGCAATTTGGACCCCAATGTTACTTAATAGGTCCTCATATTGCTCCCATGGCCTTTGGACACACCAAACTTCGGAGACTAAATAATAGAACTCATGTTTGGTCAAGAAGATGGGCTCAACTCCAATGCCCAACTTCAAATGGTAACCAATTGTGGTTCTATTTGTGTTGGTCTTGTAGCGCATCTTGGATAGTACCTACCTAATCAATTTGCAATGAAACCAAATAGGCCCTTTGGTTTGTCAAATATGTTCATGATAAGCCTTTTCTTTCCTTTTTGGATTTTTGTAACCTATAGAATTTGTTCTTGAAGAAAAATTGGAACAATTTGTATATTGAGTGTAATTGTGAATAGGTTTTTTTTTTGGGGGGTGGGGGGGGGATATGAAATTTTCTTACCTTGAATTTTTGAATAAATTTATATTTAAAAATTATTTAAAAGAAAAAAGGAAAAAGAAACCCTAGATCTATGATGTGCAACCCAAAAATTAGGTAACCGAAGAAAAACAGATAATTTGGTTTGTGGGTTTGGTCATGATTGCATATTCAAATTCCCATGTATGAACACCAACAAGCTGACAAAAGCATTTGGCCAAGCCATTGCAACTGACTCTCCAGCACCCGCTCCCCAGGGCCTCCACTAACTACTTTTAGGGTCCTAAGCCTAGAGAGTGATAGCCCAAGAGCCTAAGCCCAAAATTTTAGGGGAGGCTTGTGGGGGAGTAGACCTTCTCAGCATCAAGTAGACAAGGCTTTTTATTTGAATGGCAGAAGGTCCCTTCAATTGACTAAAAAGCTTCTTCCATGCCAGGAAGTGCTTTCAAAGGAAGTTAAAAATTAAAAAAAAGTAAAACTTAGAGTACTTTACACAAACCAATAATACGCTTAAATATTTCCAAAACCCTTTAATTTTCTTTTATTTCCACTTTTAAAAATAAAATACTTGCTCACTAATTCATCACTACTTTTCCCCCATGCCCCCCCCCCCCCCCCCCATCCCCTTGTCTTTTTTTTTTCTCACGCACTATTTTTCTGTTTTGGCGGTTGTTCTTACGTTTTTTTTCTTTTAAAATTTTT
>Ga0116227_10011830_pt1 | contig 14497 bp, 11 predicted proteins | sample S1TSphgellanicum_FD_89693 | JGI IMG/M metagenome (GOLD analysis project Ga0116227, IMG submission 89693) | Host-associated microbial communities from peat moss isolated from Minnesota, USA - S1T2_Fb - Sphagnum magellanicum MG | ecosystem: Host-associated > Plants > Peat moss > Unclassified... | reverse complement strand
GTCCGGTCTTCATGAAGCCACTCGCGCGCGTCGAACCGCCGACGCGGGCCGCGCGCTGGACCTGGGGGACGTTGTCGCTCGTGGCTTTGCTGTTGCTGCTGGCCCAGCTCGCGTATCTGTGGCGCGACGAGATCGCGGTGCGCTGGTCACCCGCGAAGCCGTGGTTGATCGCGATCTGCACGGCGATCGGTTGCAAGGTCGACTATCCTGCGCACGCCGAATCGATCACCATCGAGTCGGCCAGCATCCAGACCTCTGCGGCCAACGCCAACCTCTACGTGCTGACCGCGTTGCTGCGCAATCGCGACGTGATCGACATCCGCTATCCCCACATCGAGTTGCTGCTCACCGATCTGCAGGACCAGGTCGTCGTGCGTCGCGTGCTGCGGCCGGAGGACTATCTCGCCACGACGAAGGATGGTTACGGACTCGCGTCACCCGGCTTCGCCGCCCAGAGCGAACTACCGATCCGACTGACCTTCGAACTCAATGGCCTCCGGTTCACCGGTTATCGCCTCGACAAATTCTATCCATGACGTCCCAACCCTTCACGGTCCGATGCGCACGCTGATCTGCGGCTCTCTCGCCTACGACACCATCATGGTGTTCGAAGGTCGCTTCAAGGATCAGATCCTTCCCGATCAGGTCCATATCCTCAACGTCGCGTTTCTCGTGCCGGCGCTGCGGCGCGAATTCGGTGGCACCGCCGGCAACATCGCTTACAACCTGCACCTGCTCGGCGGCGCGCCGGTCGTCATGGCGACCGTCGGCGAAGACGCCGCTCCCTATTTCGATCGGCTCGCGAAGCTCGGTTTCGACCATGGCCATGTGAAGACCGTCGCAGGCGCCTTCACGGCGCAAGCCTTCATCACGACGGATCTCGACGACAACCAGATCACGGCATTCCATCCCGGTGCCATGAGCGGCTCGCCCGTCAACCACGTCCGCGATGCCCACGACATCGGCCTCGGCATCGTCGCGCCGGACAGTCGCGAAGGCATGGTGCAACATGCACGCGAGTTCGCGGATGCGAAGATTCCCTTCATCTTCGATCCGGGTCAGGCCTTGCCGATGTTCTCGGGACCCGAACTGATGGAGTTCATCGACATCGCCGACTATGTGACGGTCAACGACTACGAAGCGCGTATGCTGGCCGAGCGGACGCAGCGCAGCTTCGAAGACCTCGCGCGATCGGTGAAGGCGCTCATCGTCACGCAGGGAGGCATGGGGTCGACGATCTATGCGGACGAAGCCGTGCACATCATCCCGAGCGTCAAGCCCGAGCGCATCGCCGATCCGACCGGCTGCGGCGACGCTTATCGTGGCGGCTTGCTGTATGGCCTCGCGCGCGGCATGGACTGGCCGACCACCGGAAGGCTCGCCAGCACGATGGGCGCGTTGAAGATCGCGTATCAAGGACCCCAGAATCACGAACCTTCCCGCGATCGCGTTGCCGAAGTGTTCGAGCAGGTCTTTTCTTATCGACCCTGGTGATCAACAACGATGTAACAGGCATTTACGGAGGATGCATATGACGTCACGAATCCATTTCAAAACCACGGCCGTCGCGCTCCTCGCGCTCGCGGCGCTGGCAGGCTGCGCCACGCAGAGCAATTCGGCCGCGGTCTACAACCCGGGACAGGTTCAGCGCGAACAAATCGTCCGCTTCGGCACTATCGAGAGCGTGCGCCAGGTCGCCATTCAGCGGCCCGACAGCGGTGTGGGTACCGTCGGCGGCGCGGCCCTTGGCGGGGTTGCCGGCAGCGCGATCGGTGCGGGCCGTGGCAGCGTCGTGGGGGCCATCGTCGGTGCCGTGGCCGGCGGTGTGGCCGGCAACGCGATCGAGAATTCGGCGGACCGTCGACCGGGCTACGAGCTGACGGTGCGACTCGACGACGGAGAAATGCGCGCCATCGTTCAGGAAGCAGACGAGCCGTTCGCGCCGGGCGATCGCGTTCGCATCCTGTCGCGTGGTGGCGTGAGCCGCGTCACGCACTGAGCGAGCCTCGTCCAGAACAAGCCGTCGAGCTCTTCGGAGCCGGCGGCTTTTTTCATCAGCCGGCGCCGAGGATCTGCGCCGAAGCGCGGCTGACGATGATCAACAGGATCTGGATCAGCAGCAGCGCGACCAGCGGAGCGAAGTCGAGCCGGCCGCCCCGAGGAAGCATCCGCCGGATCGGCGCGAGCAAGGGGGCCGTCAACGCATCGAAGACCGGCAGCAACGGCGAGAAGGGATTGACCCAGCTCAACACGGCGGCGATGAGGATCATCAGCTGCGCGAGGTAGAGAATCCACTTCAGCAGCCAGATCAGCGTCACGCCGAGCAGCAGCTCGAACGGGGGCATGCCGCCCCAGCGCAGTCCGAGATCGATGGTGGCTGCGACGAATGTGATGACGACGGCGGCGACCAGGCTGCCCCAATCGATGCCGCCGTAGCCCGGCAGGATGCGTCGCAGCGGCTTCACGATCCAGTCGCTCAGCCCCATCACGAACGCACCCACGGGATTCGCGCCGCCGATGCGTCGCGATTGCATCCAGGCGCGCAGCAGGCAGGCCCCGACGAGAAGCCCCCCGACGACATCGACGATCAGGTGAATGATTTCGTAGAGCATGAGGCGCGAAGCCGGTGATGAAGCGGACGTGCATTCTAGTCCGTCGAATCCTTGGAACGGGAAATGAGCGGCGCCCGAGTGGGACGCGATGCAGGCGCGCGGCGCAGCGATACCGCCGTATCGCGAGCCTCTGCAACGCCGCAGCTCGCTCGCATCGACGGACCAGCACCTCGTCATTTCGATGATTCAGCCGGCTGGCGCACGGTAGCGATTCAACCGGATACATCGGACCGGACGAGTCCGGAAGCAAAAAAAATCCCGCGAGCGGACTCGCGGGATTCCGAGGTCGCGATAGGGCCGCGAACTCGCCTTTACAACATGCTTACGGACGACCGCCGGTCGGGAAAGGCCATGCAGCGGCGGGATTGAGCGCCGTCTTGACCGCGGGCGCCGCCGTCGTAGGGCTGGGCAGCGGCGCTGCCTTCTTTGCCGGGGCTTTCTTGGCAGGCGCCTTCTTCGCAGGGGCCTTCTTGGCCGGAGCCTTCTTGGCAACCTTCTTCGCAGGCGCTTTCTTGGCGACCTTCTTGGCAGGCGCCTTTTTCGCTACTTTCTTGGCGACCTTTTTCTTGGCAGGCGCTTTCTTGGCGGCTTTCTTGGCGACCTTCTTCGTAGCCGCCTTCTTCGCTACCTTCTTGGCCGGCGCCTTCTTGGCTACCTTCTTCGCGACCTTCTTGGTTGCCACTTTCTTGGCTGGTGCTTTCTTGGCCACCTTCTTGGCGGCCTTCTTTGCTGTTGCCATTTGAAACTCCTTTACTTGAGAGCTAAGTACCCGGGTTGAAGAAACCCGTCCTTCAAGTCGCGTGAAGACGCAGTCGAAGGTACGGATTATTCATCGGCGCAAGCAGCGGCGGCGCGGACCATGATGCGTCGCCGTCAACCTGTTTACGCTAATGAATTCGGCACTTGGCCCGCTGATTCGACGGCTCGGTCTGGCACCAAACCGACGAGTCAATCGGCCAAAAAAAAGGCCGGCAACGAGGCCGGCATCGATCGGAGGAACGGAATGAAAAGCAGAAGGGAAAACGGAAGACTGCACCTCGAACCGCCGGTCGACGACCGGCGATGCGGCAAAGATGGGAGACGTTTTACTGGACTTTGAAGAAGCCATTAATCCGTGTTTGCGCACCGTGTTCGCGCGCCGTATATGCGCGCCGTATGTATCGCAATTTGATGATCGCCACGATCGAGAAATCGTCGGATCGTTCGTGTTCGTGTCGTCGTTGCCTGCCCGTGATGCGTGGCCGGTGTTGCGCGTCGTTCTATTCCCAACTCAACGCACCGCCAGTCTGATATTCGATCACGCGTGTTTCGAAGAAGTTTCTTTCTTTCTTCAGGTCGATCATCTCGGCCATCCACGGAAACGGATTGTCCTCTTGCGCGAATAACGGGTCAATACCAATCTGCTGACAACGCCGGTTCGCGATGAAGCGCAGATAGCCCTTGAACATCGGCGCGTTCAATCCGAGCACGCCACGCGGCATCGTGTCTTCGGCATAGGCGTACTCGAGGTCGACGCCCTTCTTGAACAGCGCACGAATCTCTTCGCGAAACTCGGACGTCCACAACAGCGGGTTCTCGAGCTTGATCGTGTTGACGAGATCGATACCGAAACTGCAATGCATCGACTCGTCGCGCAGGATGTATTGATACTGCTCGGCGGCACCGGTCATCTTGTTCTGGCGGCCGAGCGCGAGGATCTGCGTGAAGCCCACATAGAAGAACAGTCCCTCCATGAGGCACGAGAAGACGATCAGCGACTTCAACAGCTTCTGATCGTTTTCGATCGTGCCGGTCTGGAACGCGGGGTCGGTCAACGTGTTGATGAACGGAATGAGGAATTCGTCCTTCGCGCGGATCGACGGGACTTCGTGATACGCGTTGAAGATCTCGCCTTCCTCGAGTCCCAGTGACTCGACGATGTATTGATAGGCGTGCGTGTGGATCGCTTCCTCGAACGCCTGACGCAACAGATATTGTCGGCACTCGGGCGCGGTGATGTGGCGATACGTGCCCAACACGATGTTGTTGGCAGCCAACGAATCGGCGGTGACGAAGAAGCCGAGGTTGCGCTTGACGACACGACGCTCGTCTTCGGTCAGGCCGTTCGGGTTCTTCCACAGCGCGATGTCGCGCGACATGTTGATCTCTTGAGGCATCCAGTGATTGGCGCAACCCGCGAGATATTTCTCCCACGCCCACTTGTACTTGAACGGCACGAGCTGATTGACGTCGGTCGAGCCGTTGATGATCCGCTTGTCCGATGCGCGCACGCGGCCTTCGGGCGCGTGCACGGCATCGTTGGCCGGGTGCGGCTCGGCGCGAGTTGTCGTCGCTGTCGAGTCCGCCCGGCCGACCTCGCGCTGGACCACCGCTGGCGGCGGCGTACGCGGTTCGTCATCCCATGAAAGCATAGCCATGCTGGTGATTCCTTTGCTGTTCTATTGCAGACCGCTTCGTTGCGTCGACGCGGAATCGTCGGACTTCACTGGCACGCTTCGCATTCGTCGAAGCCGGCGTCACCGGGCTTCATCATGCAGACCGCACCCATGATCTCGGGTTCCGGCTGCACCGCCGCCGTGGTGTACGCGCCTGCGGACGACGAAGCATGGCGGCTCGCGCCATCGACCGCGACCGCGTTGAGCTCACCGCCGCGACCCGTGGACTTCTCGGCACTCGAAGCGGACATCGTGCGCAGGTAATACGTGGTCTTGAGACCGCGCAGCCAGGCGAGTCGATAGGTGTCGTCGAGCTTCTTGCCCGATGCGCCCGCCATGTAGATGTTGAGCGACTGCGCCTGGTCGATCCACTTCTGACGACGCGACGCCGCTTCGACCAGCCACTTCGGCTCGACCTCGAACGCCGTCGCGTAGATGGCACGCAGCTCGGGCGGGATACGATCGATGCGCGCGACACCGCCGTCGAAGAACTTCAGATCGGCGACCATCACCTCGTCCCACAGGTTGAGCTTCTTGAGGTCGCGGACCAGGTAGTCGTTGACGATCGTGAACTCGCCCGACAGGTTGGACTTGACGTAGACGTTCTGGAACGTGGGCTCGATGCAGGCCGACACGCCGATGATGTTGGAGATGGTGGCGGTCGGTGCGATCGCGACGCAATTGGAATTGCGCATGCCGAACTGCGCGATGCGGGCGCGCAGTTCGGTCCAGTCCATCGTCGCGCTGTCGTCGACTTCGACATAGCCGCCACGCTCCTGGCGCAGCAGGTCGACCGAGTCCTGCGGCAGGATGCCGCGATCCCACAACGAGCCGCGATAGCTCGAGTAGCGGCCACGCTCTTCGGCCAGTTCGGTCGACGCCCAGTACGCGTAATAGCAGACGGCTTCCATCGAGCGATCGGCGAACTCGACGGCTTCGTTCGACGCGTACGGAGTACGTTGCAGATGCAGGCAATCCTGGAAGCCCATGATGCCGAGGCCGACCGGACGATGCCTGAGGTTGGAGTCGCGCGCCTTCTTGACCGCGTAGTAATTGATGTCGATCACGTTGTCGAGCATGCGCATCGCGGTGTGCGTGGTGCGCTGGAGCTTGGCGTGATCGAGCGTCCAGCGGCCGTCCGTGCCCTGCACCATGTGCGCGACGAGGTTGACCGAGCCGAGGTTGCAGACCGCGATCTCGCTCTCGTTGGTGTTGAGCGTGATCTCGGTGCAGAGGTTGGACGAATGCACGACGCCGACGTGCGACTGCGGCGAGCGGATGTTGCAGGGATCCTTGAAGGTGATCCACGGATGCCCGGTCTCGAACAGCATCGACAACATCTTGCGCCACAGCGACAACGCCGGCAGCGTCTTGAAGAGCTTGATGTCGCCGCTCCTCGCGCGCTCTTCGTACTTGACGTAGGCCGCTTCGAAGGCCTGGCCGACCTTGTCGTGCAGATCGGGCACGTCGGACGGCGAGAACAGCGTCCACTCGCCACCTTCGGTCACGCGCTTCATGAACAGGTCGGGAATCCAGTTCGCCGTGTTCATGTCGTGCGTGCGGCGACGATCGTCGCCGGTGTTCTTGCGCAGGTCGAGGAACTCCTCGATGTCGAGGTGCCAGGTCTCGAGATAGGTGCAGACCGCGCCCTTGCGCTTGCCGCCCTGATTGACGGCGACCGCCGTGTCGTTGACGACCTTGAGGAACGGCACGACACCTTGCGACTCGCCGTTGGTGCCCTTGATGTGCGAGCCCATCGCGCGCACCGGGGTCCAGTCGTTGCCGAGGCCACCCGCGTACTTGGCCAGCAGCGCGTTTTCCTTGATGGCCTCGTAGATGCCGTCGAGGTCGTCGTTGACCGTCGACAGATAGCAAGACGACAGCTGCGAGTGCCGTGTGCCCGCATTGAACAGCGTCGGCGTGGAACTCATGAAGTCGAAGCTCGACAGCAGTTCGTAGAACTCGATGGCGCGCGCCTCGCGGTCGATCTCGTTCAGCGCGAGACCCATCGCGACGCGCATGAAGAACGCCTGCGGCAACTCGATGCGACGGCCTTCGTTGGAGTACGCGTCGTTGCGATCGATCAGGAAATAACGGTCGTACAACGTCTGCAGACCGAGATAGCCGAACTGCAGGTCGCGCGTGGCATCGATGGCTGCAGCGAGGCGCTTCAGGTCGAACTGCGCGAGCTTCTCGTCGAGCAGTTCGATGTCGATGCCGCGCTTGATGAACTGCGGAAAGTAATCGACGTACTTCTCGGCGATCGCGCTCTGATCCACTTCGACGCCGACGACTTCCTTGCGGATCGTGTGCAGCAACAGGCGGGCGGTGACGATGCTGTAGGCCGGGTCCTTCTCGAATTGCGAACGCGCGGCGAGGATGGCCGACTTGTGGACTTCCTCGATAGGCACGCCGTCGTACAGGTTCTTGATGGTCTCGGCGACGATCACGTCGGCGTTGACAGCCTGCTGACTGCCGGAATTGAGACCATCGCAGGCCGCCTCGACCAGCGCCCGGATGCGGCCCGGATCGAACAGGATGCGCACGCCGTTCTCGGTAACGTGCAACGCCGTCTCGGTGGATGGACGGTTCTTGCGGGCCTCGGCGCGATCGGCCGCACGCTTCTCACGATAGAGCACGTAAGCGCGCGCGACCTCGTGTTCGCCCGAGCGCATCAACGCGAGCTCGACCTGATCCTGGATGTCTTCGATGTGGAACATGCCACCTGAAGGCATGCGTCGCAGCAGCGACGTGACGACCGCTCCGGTCAATGTCTCGACCAATTCGCGGACGCGAGCCGAGTTGGCGCCCTGGCCGCCGCTGACCGCGAGGAAGGCCTTGGTCATCGCGACCGAGACCTTGGCCGGCTCGAAGCCGACCACGGCACCATTGCGGCGAATGACCTTGTAGTCGGCGTATTCCTGACGAGCAGGCGTGGTGAACGTCGTGGCGGACGTCGTCGCCATCGGCTGCAAGCGCTGCGGCTGCGGCGCGATGGTGGTGGATTCAACCCGTTGCATAACTGTTTCTCCAAAAGCGCGAGGCGTCAGGGGGCGAACGAAAGGACGCCGACGAGCCATCGCCGATGCGATGCCGCGGGATCGATGCGATCAGCTGGTGTGGCCGTTCGGGTACGAAAGCCGAAACGTGGGACGGGCTACGGTGAACGAAAGCGTCGTCTGAAGCAGCGATGAACCAGCACTCAACCCGCGCTCTGCGCAGAACACGCGGGACGTGCAGCACGTCGGCGAACGCGGGTGTGCACCATCGACAGTGGCAGGCCGCGACATGGTTCCTGAACATTCCAGAACCCGATGATTCGACGACAGACCTGCTCACATGCATGCTGCATCGCGGCTCCCTTTTGATTCGGACATGAGCCATCGGCACGAGTTGCGAAGCGTACAGGAACCTCGCACTGGCGACGGCTGTCAAGGCCGCGCCGCCGTCATGTCCAAAACGCGTTGCTTACTAACTGACCACTACATGTAGTGGTTGCGACGACTCATGGCTACTAAGTCTAGTAGCGACCCGGCCATCACGCAAGCATCCCGGACGATGAAATTTTGTGATCGTTGCAACTTCGCCATTGGCTCGCTCACTTGTTCACGGGCCGTGCACACGCTTCGCACAAGCTATCCACAAGTTGATGCACAGGTAACCGCTTCAGGGCACGGGAGGCACCGCTTTGCGCAACGGGACCGCGAACGATTCGAGCGCGCGCGACCAGTCGAACAACGGACCGGGATCGGTCTTGCGATCCGGCGCGATGTCGCTGTGTCCGGCGATCGCGATCAGCGGATAGCGATACGCCAGCGCATCGACGAGACCGGCGAGACCGACGTACTGCGCGTCTTCGAAGGCTGTGAAGTCATCGCCTTCGAGTTCGATGCCGATCGAGAAATCGTTGCAGCGCTCGCGGCCTTCGAAGACCGACACGCCCGCGTGCCACGCGCGCATGCCGCACGGCACGAACTGCGCGATCACGCCGCTGCGACGGATCAGGAAATGCGACGACACGCGCCGCCCGATCAGGCCCGCGTAGTACGGATGCGCCGCGTGATCGAGCGTGTTGGTGAACAGCGCGTCGATGGCGCGGCCGCCGAACGTGCCGGGCGGCAGGCTGATGTTGTGAACCACGACCAGCGAGGGTTCGACGCCGGCGGGACGCCCATCGTGATTGGGCGACACGACGCGTTCGACGTCGAACCCCTGCGTGCCTGCGCATGCCCAGCCATCGCGATCGATCGAGCAAAGAGAGCCCGTCATCGTGGACCGCGACGATCATCCACGACGAGCCGCTGCTCGTCGCCACCGGTCATTGAATGTCGAGGCGCTGCATCCGATAGCGCAGCTGCCGGAATGTGATGCCGAGGAGATCGGCCGCCGCGGTACGGTTGTAGCGCGTCTGCGCGAGCGCCTTCTCGATGAGGTCGCGTTCGATGTGGTCGAGATAGTCCCCGAGCGTGCCGACCAGTCCGATCGCGTTGGCCCCGGTGTTTGCCGGTGACGACGGCGCCGCCGCTTCCGGATCCTCTGCGCGCACCGCCGGCGCGGCGGGGGCGACATAGGCCGGCGCCGAAGCGCCGCCGAAGAGATTGAGATCGTCGGGACCGATCTCTTCGCCTTCGGCCAGTGCGGCCGAGCGCTCGAGCACATTGCCGAGTTCGCGCACGTTGCCGGGGAAGTCGTAGCCCGAGAGCTTGTCGAGTGCGGCCTGCGAAAGCTTGAGATCGGGTGCGAGCGGCGCCAGCAGGTGGCGCGCGAGCAGCGGGATGTCCTCGCGTCGCTCGCGCAGCGGCGGGATGCGGATGTCGATGACGTTGAGGCGATAGAACAGGTCCTGGCGGAAGCGACCCTGCATCACGCACTGCGCGAGATTCTGATGCGTGGCGCTGATGAGGCGCACGTCGACCGACTCCTCGTTCATGCCGCCGACGCGACGCACCGATCGCTCCTGGATCGCACGCAGCAGCTTGACCTGCATCGCGAGCGGCAGGTCGGCCACTTCGTCGAGGAACAACGTGCCGCCCTTGGCCGTCTGGAAGAAGCCGTCGCGATCGCTGTCGGCGCCGGTGAACGCGCCCTTGCGATAACCGAAGAACTCGGCCTCGACCAATTGTTCGGGGATCGCGCCGCAATTGACCGCGACGAAGGGACCGTCGCGCCTTCCGCTGCAATCGTGCACGGCGCGTGCGGCCAGCTCCTTGCCGCTGCCCGACTCGCCGTTGATGGCGACCGGCGCCTGCGAGCGCGCCACACGCTTGATCAGCGCACGCACGTCGGACATCGTCGACGAGCCGCCGAGCAGTCGCGCGAGATAAGGAGGATCGTCGTCGCTGCCCGCGCCGCGCGCGACGCTGCCATTGCCGGTCTTGCCATTGCGCGATGCGTCGCGTTCGCGCACGTCCCTGCCATGCGCACGAACCGCCGACTGCACGAGGCTGCGCAACTGGTCCAGCGCGACCGGCTTGCTCAGGTAGTCGAAGGCTCCTGCCTTCAGCGCCGCGACCGCGTTCTCGGTACTGCCGAACGCCGTGATCACCGCGACCGGCGTGGCCGGGTATTCGCGCGAGATCAATGCGACGAGGTCCATGCCGGTCGCATCAGGCAGCCGCATGTCGGTCAGGCAGAGCGCATAGGTACGCTGCGCGAGCCGCTCGCGCGCCGCGGCCACGGTGAGGGCGCGATCGACATCGAGGCCCATGCGGACCAGCGTCAGCTCGAGCAGTTCGAGCAGGTCAGGTTCATCGTCGACCACCAGCACGCGCGCGATGTTGGCGCTGCTGGCCGCGCTCGGCACACCCGGCTTGCCGCTCGTTTGCGCGGTCGAGTCTTCACTGCTTGTCTGCATGGGTCGCCTTGTTCACGGATCAGGTCGCCGTGCCGGCGGCACGGATGACGAAGCCGCCGCGGCGCGTGCCGCCCGCGTTGGCCGAGTAGTCTAGCGTCGCATCGTTGGCCAGACAAAGTTCTCGCGCCAGGTAGAGGCCGAGTCCCGTGCCGCGATGATGGGTCGTGAAGAAGGGCTCGAAGAGATTGGCCCGTGTCGACTTGTCGATGCCGGGGCCGTCGTCCAGCACGACCAATTCTATCCGCTCGATCAGTGGATGCACGATGTCGTCGGCACGATCCGGACCACCGGGCTCGAACGCCGCGAGGGCCGTCGCGTTCAGCGAGCGCGCGTTGGCCAGCACGTTGACATGGACCGCGATGCTGCCGTCGAGTCCGCTTGCGTAGCGGACCGCGTTGGACAGGAGGTTGACGAGGATCTGCCGCAGATGCTCGCCATTGAAATGGATCGTCGGCGTGGTCTTCATCACCAGAGCGATCAGGTCGCGCGAGCAACCCTGCGTGCGACAGAACTCGTCGATCAACTGATCGAGCCACGGGTCGAGCGCGATCGGCTCGACGGCGACGGGCGCGCGACGCGACAGTTGCAGGATCTCTTCGACGATGCGATTGAGACGCTGCGCGTTCTCGCGAACGATGGCCACCATCCGCTTGGTGCCCGCCCGCTTCGCTTCGCGTTCGGCATCCGATTCGAACGGATCGGATGACAGGCCGATCTGCTCGCCGGTCTCTTCTTCGAGCAGTGCGCCCGCGTGCGCGATGGCCGCGAGGGGATTGCGGATCTCGTGCGCGATGCTGGCCGTGAGGCGACCCATCGCTGCGAGCTTGAGCTGCTGCGCACGCTGCTCGACGCGCAGCAGGTCTTCGAGGAACACGACGTAGCGACCGGACACCAGCGCTTCGCCCTCCGGAGCCACGAAGCGCACGCGCAAGCGACGACCCGAGCCGTCCTCGCTGGCCGGGTCCGCATCCATCGGCTCACCGCGCGACGCGGCGGCCGTCGAGGTTAGTTCGAAACTGCCGCCGATCCTGCCGGCCGACGATTGCCACGCGACGAATTGCCGACTGATGGCCGTGCCACCGACGTGCCCCCTCCAGCCGTCGAGCACGAGGGCACGCGCGTCGTCGAGGCCCAGCATCCGCAGGGCCGCCGCGTTGGCCGCACGCGGCGTGCCGTCGGCCGCGAGGATCAACACGCCGTCCTGCATGTCGGCGACCACGAGACGATTGATCTCGATCTGTGCGCGCAGGTCGTAGCCGCGTTGCCGCGCGATCCGCTCCTGCACGATCAGACGCGCGGCCAGTCGATTCATGACGATCGCGATCGCGAAGCTCGCGGCGCCGAACAGACCGGCGAGCACCAGCGCCGACGAGGGCTCGTCGTAACGCATGCTGCGCCACACCGTCTCGCCGAGGATCGCGAGCGAACACAGGGCTGCGAACGCGATCGCGAGCGAGGCCGGGCTGAGGATCGCGGAGCCGGCGATCGGCAACAGCATCAGCAGCGCGAGCCCGCTGCGCGTCCCGCCCGACGCGCTCATCAGCAACGTCAGACCGACGACGTCGATCAGCAGCTGCGAGCCGAGCTGCAGATAGAAGTGCCGCTGACGTGTCGCAGCCAGATAACCGAAGGTCGCGGCCAGCACCGCGTAGCTCGCCGCCGTCCGCGCGAACAGCGCCGGGTCCTGCGCGCCGACCGATACACGTTCACCGCCGTAGAGCGATGCCCCGAGCAGGACCGCAGCGATCACCAGCCGGGTCACGCAGAAATAACGCAGCGAAGTCCAGAACGACGGACCGGGATCGATCAGCGTCCGGCGCGGGATCAGCATGGCAGTGAACGCCGCATCGTCTCGCCGGGGCGCGCGAGCGACGTCGTGATCGACGTCACCATCGATTCACGACCGCGGCCGTCACGACGGCGCGCGATCGGGCGCGGCCGCGAGCGCGGCCTGCCGATGCGCGTCGCTGCAATACGACCGGCCATCGGGTAACGAGGCGACTTCGGTGTCGGGGACGTGCACGCCGCACCAGGCGCATTGCAGGACGGCCGCTGGCGGCGCGCTCGCATCGGGCGTCGATCGCGCATCGCGCTGTCGGCCGTCTCGACCGAGCACGCGCACCAGCAGCCAGACCAGGAAACCGATGAAGACGAAGAAGAGGATGCGGATCATGCGAGACGTCGCTCACACGCGATGCAGGATGACTTCGAGCACGAAGCGACTGCCCGCATACGCCAGCAACAACATCGCGAAGCCGCTCAACGTCCACGACAATGCGATGCGACCGCGCCAGCCGCGCGTGGCACGACCGATCAGCAGCGCGCCGAACGTGACCCACGCGATCAGCGAGAAGATCGTCTTGTGATCGGGGCGGATCGGCTCACCGAACAGCGCCTCGGAGAACACCACGCCGCTCAGCACGGTGAGGGTCAACAGCGCGAAGCCAGAGCCGATCAGGCGGAACAGGATGCGTTCCATCGTCAACAACGGCGGCAGCGGCGAGAGCATCGTGGTGCCGATCGGCGTCGACGTGGCCTCGACGCCCGCGTTGCCGACGACCCCGCCCGCGCGCATGCGATGCAGCCAACGATCGAGCGCAGCCATGAAGATCGCGTGGACGGCGGCGATGGTCAGCAGGCCGTAGGCCGCGAGCGCGACCGCGATGTGCACGGGCAACCACGGACTGTAGGTGCCGCCATCGACACCGCTCAGGCGACCGAGGGCGATGCTGCCCGGATAGAACAGCGGCAGCAGCGCACACAACGCGGCCAGCGGCAGGATGACGAGCCACACGCTGACCAGCGCGACCGCGAAGCTCTCGAGCCAGAACAACACGACGACCAGCCACATTGTGGCCGACAGTGCGAGCGCGAAGCCGAAGCGCCAGATGCCGTCGACGAGCGCCGCATCGCGCAGCAGCCACGCGTGCACCAGCCAGACGACGACGATCGCGGTGCGGGTGACCGGACCGAGCCGATACGGCGGCGCGGCTGCATCGACACCGACGCGCGACCCATGTCGCGCCGCGCGCCAGATGGCGATGGCGATGGCGAGATAGCCGGCTGCGACCAGGGCGTGGAGTAAAATCGGCACCGGCCGAGTTTAGCCGAAGCCCCTCGAACGCCCTGCGGATTCGAGCCGCGTTGTGGCGGCCGGTCCACGCCGGATCCGGACTCGCACGCAGCGGCCCGCGCCCGCGACCCACCCTTCGACGCCTGCCGCGCGACGTCGCCACTTCGTCCTTCATCGCCATGCTCGAGAACCTGTCCCAACGCCTTGCCCGCGTCGTCAAGACCATGCGCGGCGAGGCGCGCCTGACCGAAGCCAACACGCAGGAGATGCTGCGCGAGGTGCGGGTCGCGCTGCTCGAAGCCGACGTGGCCTTGCCCGTGGTCCGCGAGTTCATCGCCCGCGTGAAGGAGAAGGCGCTCGGCGAAGAAGTCGTCGGCAGCCTGTCGCCGGGGCAGGCGCTGGTCGGCGTGGTGCAGAAGGAGCTCACCGCGATCATCGGCGGCGACCTCGGTCCCAACGCGTCGGCGCTCAACCTCGCGGTGACGCCACCCGCGATCATCCTGATGGCCGGCTTGCAGGGCGC
>Ga0116227_10011829_pt1 | contig 14497 bp, 13 predicted proteins | sample S1TSphgellanicum_FD_89693 | JGI IMG/M metagenome (GOLD analysis project Ga0116227, IMG submission 89693) | Host-associated microbial communities from peat moss isolated from Minnesota, USA - S1T2_Fb - Sphagnum magellanicum MG | ecosystem: Host-associated > Plants > Peat moss > Unclassified... | reverse complement strand
TTGATTACCGCCCACATATCTACTTCTCGATTTCTCCCACCTTTTTTAGCCGGTGGAATTAACGGTTCTATCAGTTCCCATTGTTCTTGAGTCAGGTTAGTGGTGTATGATTTAGACATGGCTATCTACGGTGCTGTTTATACTTATCTATAGCTTATACCAGAGAGCATTTTTTTACGCAACGATCAACTTTTCAAACATCCTCTAAACTCCAGTAATTTAGCGAGATAATTAAATTTGACAGGTATCATAAAAAGCTACCTGGTAAATTTTAGTTTTCAGCAGATGAAAAAAGATTGCTTTATGATCTAAAACCCCCAATACTGCACTCGCTCCCCACATCCTCCTATATAGTCTGTTTGACACTAATTTTTCCTTACCTTCAATTGAGGGTAAATCAAATCGCAATGTCGGACAACAAACCAGATTGTAAAAGCTAAAGGTATAGAAAATAACTTGATGAATATGGTGGTACCCAAATAGCTAAACAGTGATGTCATTTGCGTAACTATAGCTACCCAAAAATATTGAGGAAAATAGAACGCAAAAATAATCGAGAAAATATCCGCAGGATAGAAATATCGTTCGTGCATCTTAGGTAAGAAATATGGCATGAATAAAACTGATATGGTTGCCAAATTTATCAGTCTATCTTGAGTTAGTTCTAATTTATGCTTGTACAGCCTATATCCCAGCCAAAATATGCACACAGTAGTCAAAATTAGACCTGCGGGGAAAGCAATATTATATAAATTGTTAGGAATCCACTGATAAATATTAGGTGCGTGCCAAGTCAGACGCTTATATTCATCAGCTTGGTGCAAATAAATTAACAATAATTCTGGCAGTGGTCGCCCGGCAATGGCAGCTGGCAAAACTGAAATTACATACACTAGTGGAATTAAAGGGAAATAATACCAAGAAATTCGCCTTCTCAGCCATAAAAATAATAAAACAGGTGCGATAAATATGGCTTGCAACTTGAAGGAAATAGCCACACCAAAGCTAATTAAGGCGGGAATTTCTTTACGAATACAGAAAAAGTAAATACAAGCAACCAACCCGGTTGTATAGATACTGTCTGATTGTCCCCAGAGGGCACTATTGTAAATTACAGTGGGACTTAAAATCACTGCCAAAAAGGCAAAGATGGGGAGCCTGCCCTCTGGATACTTGAGCCGGACAAGTTTGTAGATGAAAAATCCACAAACATAATCAATTACCATAGCTAACATCTTAATGGCCAAGATTTTTGGCCATCCAGATAAAAGAGTTGCTGCAATTGTCAGCCAATAGAGATAGGCAGGTGTGTAATCGGCAAAATTATATTTTAAGGCGCTGAATCCACCATGTAAGGTAATAAAATCATACCAAGGTCCAAAAGCCCACTTATAATCAAAGGATGTGTTCGGGACGCAAATCAAGTGGATGATTACAGACAGTATAATACCAGGAACCAGTAATGATTTTCTGGTCATAAATGCTCCTACACACTGAACACAGATTTAAGTTCTAAATCCGAGGGAAAAAGCCCCTCCAGTTTTGGCAGCTAATACTTCTTGTCTAGCCCATTTATCTATGGCCAAGATGTCATCTAAAGAGGGATTTGCTCGGTTATCATTTTGATGGCGATCGCACACCCATTCGATACACCGGGGAATATCTAAAAATTGAATTTTCTCTTCTAAAAATAAAGCCACAGCTTGTTCATTGGCGGCATTTAACACAGCGGGCATGGAACCACCAGATCTGCCTGCAGCATAAGCTAACTGCATACAAGGATATTTTTGATGATCTGGTTCACAGAAGGTTAAGTTACCAGCTTTAACTAAATCCAGGGGTTGCCAATTGGTGTGGAGACGCTCAGGCCAGGATAAAGCATATAACAGCGGTAGGCGCATATCTGGCCAACCCAGTTGGGCTAAAACCGAGGTATCTTGTAACTCAATCAACGAATGAATTATGCTTTGGGGATGAATCACAATCTCGATATTTTCGTAATCCAACCCAAATAGGAAATGGGCCTCAATCACTTCTAGTCCCTTATTCATCAAAGTTGCTGAGTCCACCGTAATTTTCCGCCCCATTGACCAGTTGGGATGCTTAATAGCATCAGCCACGGTAACTTTTGTTAACTTCTCCACTGGCCAATCCCGAAAGGCCCCACCAGAAGCTGTCAGTAAAATCCGGCGCAAACCATCCTGGGGAACACCTTGGAGACATTGAAATATTGCGGAATGCTCGGAATCAGCAGGTAAGAGTTTTACACCATGTTTAGCAATTAGGGGGAGAACCACAGGTCCCCCAGCAATCAGGGTTTCTTTGTTAGCTAAGGCAATATCTTTACCAGCTTCAATAGCTGCAATTGTTGGTAGTAAACCAGCACAACCCACAATACCCGTAACCACCGTTTGAGCATCACCATAGCGAGCAACTTCAATCACCCCAGCTTCCCCAGCGAGAAGAATGGGTTGGGGATCAAGGTCTTGAATAGCTGCTTGGAGTGCCGATAATTTTTCTGCAGATCGAATCGCCACTATACTCGGTCGAAACTGTCGAATCTGAGCAGCTAACATTTCCCAATTCTGTCCAGCAGCTAATCCCACAATCCGAAACTGATCTGGGTACTGAGCGACAATATCTAAGGTCTGAGTACCAATTGAGCCAGTGGAACCAAGAAGAGTAATAGCTTTCACAATTGCTTTAGCATTTACAGACAACTCTCACTATAAATTGCTGGGGACTCATTTTTGCTATATTTAGCTAGAAAGTAAATGTACGTAATCAGGGAACATGGATCAGGGAGTATCGGAAAACACTTAAGTTTATGGCTAGATCTCAGGTAACAATAGCAAAACTTCTATGGAAATATGATCTCCTTTTTCCCGTGACATTATGGGTTGCTAGCCGAATCTTAATTTGGACTGCTATGTTCCTCGTTGAGCCAAGGCTACCATTACCAGCAGATGGTTATTATCATCCTTCTGGCTGGGAGGTTCTAGATGTCTGGGATGGCATACATTATCGAGAGATTGTCACAACTGGGTATGAGTTTGTCAATGACGGTAAACAACATAATCTAGCTTTTTTTCCCCTATTTCCTTTAAGTATCTGGGCTTTGATGCATCTGGGCTTGTCCTTTGAAGTCGCAGGTATGCTGATCAACAACGTGGCATTTTTAGCGGCGCTTTACTGCTTGCATTTTTGGCTCAAGGAGCATTGTGGTATGAGTCAGGCCCGATGGGCCACTGCAATGGTGTCTTGGTATCCTTCATCGATATTTACAGGGGTAGTTTACACTGAGGGACTATATTTATTTTTGAGTACAACGGCTTTGTGTGCCTTTAACCAAAAGCAGTACACTTGGACTGCTATTTGCGGATCTTTAGCAACGGCAACCCGTCCAACAGGGATGGCATTGATCCCTGCTTTTCTAATCGCTGCCTGGCAAGAGCGTAGACCACTTACTGCCTATATTGCCAGTTTGCTAACTGCAATTGGTGTACTGTCCTTTAGCCTTTATTGTGCAATCTATTTTCATGATCCTTTAGCCTTTATTGCTGCCCAACGGGGATGGAGACCATCTTTGGGATTTGATTGGCAGGGTTGGTTAAATATGGTCATGCAAATTCCCTTTGGCAATAATTGGCATTTTGGTTGGGTTTATGGGACTGATGGTGGCATTATAGAGCCTTGGTATCCCTTAGGATTTTGCATCATTGTCCTTGGTGCCTACTTTCTGTGGTATTTCCGCAAACAGTTAGACTCTGTGAAGTTAGTTTATGAGTTGTACGCTTTGGGTATAGTCTTGTTAATCCTGGGAAATGATCCCCTGCTTGATCACCTGCTGAATATTTTTATGGTCGTGGGTGGCAGCTATATGGTGTGGCGTTTTCGCCAGAAATTAACACCTGTCATGGTGATCTATGGTGCTTGCGGTATGGCTTTGCTACTAGCCTCTGGGGGTACAATTTCTTTGAGTCGTCTTGCTTACGGTATTGTACCTTTGAGTGTAGCTATGGGTCTATTCCTATCTCATCATCGGCGTCTGGGGTATTTAACTCTGGGTATCTTTGGGATATTAGTTGTCAAATTAGCCATAGGATATGCCCGGTACGTCTGGGTAGGTTAGATTTCCTAATTAAAAATAAAAATTACAAATAAAATGTATGTCGATGCCTGCCGACCAGAAATTGTTAAAATTTCTCCCATATCCTATTTTTGGCATTATATTTTCCCTGTTCATCCGCTGGGTTTGCCTCCCCAATAAATCGGTGGATTACAAGTGGGCTTTGGCAAATTGGTATGATTTCATTGCCGCCCATGGTGGATTCAGCGCCTTAAAATATAATTTTGCCGATTACACACCTGCCTATCTCTATTGGCTGACAATTGCGGCAACTCTTTTATCTGGATGGCCAAAAATCTTGGCCATTAAGCTGTTGGCCATCACCTTTGATTTTGTGTGTGCTTTTTTTGCTTACAAACTTGTCCGGCTCAAGCATCCAGAGGGCAAGCTCCCCATCTTTGCCTTTTTGGCAGTGATCTTAAGTCCCACTGTAATTTACAATAGCTCCCTCTGGGGACAATGTGACAGTATCTATACAACTGGGTTGGTTGCTTGTATTTACTTTTTGTGTATTCGCAAAGAAATTCCCGCCTTAATTAGCTTTGGTGTGGCTATTTCTTTCAAGTTGCAAGCCATATTTATCGCACCTGTTTTATTATTTTTATGGCTGAGAAGGCGAATTTCTTGGTATTATTTCCCTTTAATTCCACTAGTGTATGTAGTTTCAGTTTTGCCAGCTGCCATTGCCGGGCGACCACTGCCAGAATTATTGTTAATTTATTCGCACCAAGCTGATGAATATACACGGCTGAGTTTGCACGCACCTAATCTTTATCAGTGGATTCCCAATAATTATTCTCAAGTTGCTGTCCCCATTGGTTTAACAATAACTACGTTGGTAATCCTTTCATGGGCATACTCTATTTATAAAAGCAAGCTTGAGTTATCTCTAGAGAGAATAGTTTACCTAGCTATGATGTCGGTTTTATTCATGCCTTACTTTCTCCCAAGAATGCATGACAGATATTTTTATCCGGCGGATATTTTTTCACTGATATTTGCCTTTTACTTTCCTCACTATCGTTGGGTACCTATAGTAGTGCAAATATGTTCATTTTTTAGTTATTTAGGAACCCCTATATTTTTTAAAATATTTTCGATTCCTCTAGGTTTTACACTCTACTTTGTGATCAGGCATTGTGATCTGATTTACCCGCAGTGGAAGGTAAAGAACAATTAGCATAAACCATGCTCAAATTTCACAAAAAACTTATTTAACAGGGGGGAGTTATTGTTAAATTTGTGAGTATATTAGAAGAGAATTCTTGCTTTTGGGTGTCCCTACTTGGCCTGTTGGAAATAAAAAAGGCGAAGATATGATTACCACTATTGCCGCCATAATAGTAGCTTGGCTTTTATTCGCCATCCTGTGGAAAGTCCTAAAAACTACCCTGAGTAAGGCGTTGATCATTGCTGCAATTCTAGTTTTGTTAAAAATTGGTTTTGGTATTACTCCTCTAGATATTTGGCATCAATTAACTCAGTTTGCTCACACCCCGTCACAGGTGCGGAATTAGCCCCTATTGGAGGCTGCGACCTTGGCTAGGGCATCTTTGACGCTGGTAGGCAACTGGCGCATAATTTTACCTCTTTCCCGGTCTACCGCAACTAAAGTCACCTGGGCAGTGGTATACAACTGTTGTCCATCAGCCGAGACAATTGCATAATCCCAATTGATGCGAACACCTGTAGCTTCAGCCATTCGAGTTTTTACTACCACTGCCATGCCTAATCGAATTGCTTGGTGATAGCGCACTGACAGTTCCACCACTGGTAAATCACAGCCTAAAGCTACTAAATCAGCAAATTCAATTCCTATGGAACGCAGGCACTCTACCCGTGCTTCTTCCATCCAGGCTATATAAGAACCATGCCATACGCTCCCTGCATAGTCGGTATGGTGAGGTTGGACTCGGATTTGATATTCAAACCAATTTTCCACAACACCATCAGGCAGGTTATCAATAGTATTCGTCGCTAGTAGGTTTGGTTTTTCGTTGGACATTTGATTTAGATTTGATTCCCAGCTGCTGGAAAGAGGGTGACTGTTTATTAAAAAATCAATCACTTCTGGGTACTAGTAAGTTAAAATCCAGCCCTTAGCACTTCTTGGCTAGGGTTTTATGATTTGCTGAATTGTCCATAGATTGCTTAACCAGGTTAGCCAATTCCTGTAACTGGTTAATTGCCTCTGCTCCTTCTAGCTTCATTAGTTCCCGATCATCTCGCATTTCAGTCCAAGTAATTCCGTAATCGGATACTAAAAACCGAATCAGGTGGTTGTTGCCTAAGCTAACCATAAATGAAGCACTATTCATTTGGTCGCCACAGGTATAGCAGGAAGCAAGATAACCACGTCGCTCTAGTACAATTGCCAAGGCTTGTAGGTTCATAACCAAGTCTTGAACGAATTGTCGGTGTTGATGTGCTAGTCTCAGAAACACTTTTGTCCTCCAGACACCACTTTATTTGGTCTTTTTTAGATTTTCTTTAGATTTTCCCATTAACTGGTATTGTAGTCCATTTATTACAATTGCCATCAGCCAGTATGACCGTTAGTTAACCACCTTGTTTAAGGTAGCGAATAACGGTTTCATCGTTCGTATCAAACTATTCACTTTACAGATTCTCAATCTCAGACACAATTACTAAACTTAACACTGTCTTTATAGATTGCTGCTAAGTAAAATAGTGAGTTTGAGGCGCTTCGCTTATAAGACTAACTCAAATCTAGCACTAGTCAAATCCAAAAAAGCTCCGTATTGTACCTTAATTCTTAATGTGCAACCAAATTCACAGTATTCCGAGACCTTGCATAGCTTAACACTGATTTCAGTTTTGGTTCATGCTCCACCCGCAAAGGGTGAGGCAAACCTAAAACCAAAACTTGATTGATGCCTTTCCCTTTTATCCTACCACTTCCCACCAACCAAAGGCTGGACCGATAAAACGGACAGTGACCCAAGCTACAATCATGATGCCAATACCTACCCAGGCACCCCGAGTAGTCCAGGTAACAAACGCCTCCCCTTGAGCTTTGGTAATGGGAATCCAAGGTAAGATGCGGGTTTCCTGACCGTATTGTTCTCCGAGTTGAGTTTTGCGACGCTTTGCTTCACCCATAATCAATAACTCACTTATTTAAAGTATACAATCACCAGCAGCCTAAGTGCGGTTCTCCTGATTAGGTTGAGAAAACAGACTGGGATCAAGATAATTAATCCGCGCTAGGGGACTGAGGGCTGCTAGAACCTGTTTACCGTAACTACGGTTAACTACACGGCTATCTAGTAGGGCAACAATACCCTGATTTTCCCGGACAGGAGCGATCGCCCTTTGTAGTTGACTCAAAGCTGCTGGTAGTAAGTATAAACGGAACCAGTCTTGATGCGATCGCTTATAGTAAGCAACTCTCCCTGCCACTAAGGGATTTTCCAAGGATGGTAGGGGTAAAGTTGCAATAATTAACAACTGGGGTGCAGGCAGGACTGTTTGATGGGCCTGCCAATATTCCCAACCACTAACAAGAATTCCATTCTCATCCAAACAAGTTTTTTCCACCTGTACCCGCGAACCAAATTCCGATGCCAGGATTGCTCCCACCTGATATTTGAGTGGCATATCACCCACCAATACCACAATTAATCCTGGGGCTGTGGCACTTAGACACAGCAGTGTACGAACTTTGTGAATAAATGCCGCTTGAAATTCTGGTGTGTTGGGCAGGGGTAACTTGTAGGGGAGGTATAACTGAATTGCTTCCTCTTGACTGTCGTGGGAAAACTTCAGGCAAGTGACATCCTCCAACCCTAAACGCTGACGAAATAAGGGAGCCTCTGTTTCTGGTTCCAGGGCACTGCCCACTAATACCACAGGTTGCCGTTGCCATATTGGTGACAGAATTTTCCCTATTTCTACGGGGGCAGAGTGTAAAGAAAATACACCTTGACTGCGGACAATAGTGGTCCACAGGAGACTGGCTAAGTGGGGGAGATGCTCAGTTAAGTTTTGGTAGCACTTTTGCCAAATCTCCGGCATACTAGCTGGTTCTAAGGCATCAAAAAGCTGAGAGAGAATCTCCACTTCTGGCTGGGATAGGAGATAGCATTCGTAGGGATTTATTGGACGTTGGAAGAGTGAGTGGGTCAGTTGGACTCTGGCTTCGCGAATAATTTCCCCTTGTTGGGGACAAGCCAGCATTAGTTGATCCCAGTGGTGGGGTTGAATATTTTGGGTTAGTTGATGGCGTACCCAATTTTCTAAATCGTCAACCCCATCAATAATGGTGGGTATGCCTGGGGGAAAACTAGTGTTGTTGGTCAGTGCATCCTGGAGCCAAGCCTCAGGAGAGGTTAACAGAAGTCCCCGAAACTCAGGACTAGGCCAAGTTTCACCTATGCGAATCGGTTTATTAGCTGGTAGCCATTGCTGTAATCGGGGAATCTCCACACGCAGTAGACGTTGTTGTACTACTTCTGGCGTGACAATAATTACTGGCTCATGCCACATCAATGCTGAAGCGAGGAAACTAGTGCGATAGCGCCCTTGGTAGCCACAAACTGCCCCCACTTGAATTAAGGCACTGCGTCCTAGACGCAAAGCACGGGCCACTAACCGCGCCATTGTTAAATGATGGGGCCAGGAAGGGAGCCCCGCCTGCGATCGCAGGAAGTTATGTAGTGACAAATGAACTTCTGCTTCTATCACACGCTTTTAATCCCATACAAAGTAACTTTTACCTCCAATAGCCCCATATACCAGTGGGGAAGGAGTGTAAATAAATTCATCTCCTTGCCCTTTCTTTCCCCCTAACTCCTGCTATATCTATTATGTTTTAAAAGGGAATAGGGAAATTCTGATCACTAAATTTTAGTTGTTCTATCCCTTGATATTTTTCCTCAAACGACAAAAAACCCCCAACCTATCCCAATAAACCCTTTCAACTATGCCAACTTATACGGGAATTTCCAGCGAAGCTTTCAGACATCCCCTTGATTACCAAGCTGAACAAGCATTACGCAGTCTTCCGGGATTTGATTTAATCACCCGTAAATTTGTGGAATTTGTCTATGAACGCCCTCAACTAGTCTATCTAATGGGAAACACCATCCAAGTTGGGCCAAGGCAATATTCCACTATTTACCAGATATTTCGAGAGTGTGTGCGGGATTTGGATATATTCCCAGAGCCTGCACTATTTATCTCCCACAATCCCCAAGCAAACAGCTACGCTCTAGGACAAGAAAATCCCTATATAGTGATGGATACCGGAATACTAGAGTTACTAGACGCGGTGGAGATCCGGGCAGTACTAGCCCATGAACTGGGGCATATTAAATGTGGTCATACTATTCTAATTCAAATGGCAATATGGGCAATGAATGCTGCTTCTGTTCTGGGCGAGTTATCCTTTGGACTGGGAAACTTAGTTAGTCAGGCCCTAATTTATGCCTTTTTTGAATGGCGACGCAAAGCTGAATTATCCGGGGATCGCGCAGCCATGTTAGTTTTAGATGACGTAGACCCGGTGATGTCATCAATGATGAAAATCTCTGGGGGTAGTCTCAAGTATGCCCACGAATGCAGTCTCAAGGAATTTATCCAGCAGTCAGAAAAATATCAGGCACTGGATGAAGATGGACTAAACCAAGTATACAAATTCTTACTATACAATGGTTCTCAAGGCATGATGCTGAGTCATCCTTTCCCTGTTGAACGCTTGCACTATCTCAGAGAGTGGGCAGTATCTGAAGAATATCAGCAAATTCGCCAGGGAAATTATCAGCGATCGCCTGCTGCTGGTGCAGTCAATGTCACTGTGGAGACACCACAAGCTGAAGTAGACGATCTCCGCCAACAAATTGAGGAATTACAGCAGGAAATCAACAAAATTAAACGGTCGGAAGCTGATTGAAGGAGGCAGGGGGCAGGTGGGATCTATCGCTTATCCCTTCTGCCTTTCCTGATCATTGTGTGTGGCCGTCCCCTTAGCTATCGGGGACACCTTCTTGAAACACTCGACTAGCTAAAATATCCTCTGCCTCAATGGTAATTAAATCCTGTTTTGTCAAGGGTCTGCCGCAGGTCAATAACCGATGAGCTTGGCGTAGCCGTGCCCTATCTATAGCGTTACGAACACTGCGAGCATTGGCAAAATGGGGCATGGACTTGCGTCTAATCAGATACTCTCTGAATGCTTTTTCGGCATCGGCACTAAAGCTGTAGTGCTGCGATTTCAAAATAGCTTGGGCGATAATCAGTAACTCATCAACTGCATAATCATTGAATTCAATGTGTAAGCCAATACGCGAGTTCATGCCCGGGTTGCTATGGAAAAACCGTTCCATCTGGTCCTTATAACCAGCTAGGATCACAACTAGTTCATCACGCTGGTTCTCCATCACCTGCATTAAAATTTCTATTGCCTCTAAACCGAAGTCTCCTGGGTGATCCGGGCGATATAATGTGTAGGCTTCATCAATGAACAACACCCCTCCCATGGCATTATTTAGTACTTCCCTTGTTTTGGGTGCAGTTTGACCAATGCCTTGTCCGACTAAATCATCTCGCGTCACCAACATCACGTGTTCTTTGCGGATATATTCCAATCGGTAGAGAATTTCTGCCATCCGCATTGCTACCGTTGTTTTGCCCATGCCTGGGTTGCCTAAAAATGTTATGTGTAAGCTAGGGGGTCCCGCAGTCAAACCCAGACTTTTCCGGATGCGGTCAACTAGTAATAAAGCTGCCATTTCCTGAATCTTTTTCTTAACTGGCTTTAAACCGACTAACTCCTGGTCAAGCTGGTCGATAATATCCTGGATATGGGATTGTTTAAAGGCAGTTTCTAAATCGATTTGGTCCAATACTTGCTCGCTCATAGCTGTCACCTTTTGATCATGACCTTGATGATAGCTATGAGTCGGGAAATATAAAAGAACAGAATTTTTATATGACTGATATAGTTTTCTTTATTATCAATATCTTAGGGTATGCATAGAAAGACACAGGAATTTTGGATTAGGGATTAGGAGACAACAGATCAATAAGTAATCGTGCAGAATTATTTACACAGGACTTTTCAGTCTGGATAAGAGTTTGATGCCTAAATTTTGTGCAATTAATTTTGCATAGGTACTTATCTCCCCACTCCCCCTGTACTAGGGTAACCGTTCACAGGGAGAATTCAGCTACCGGGAAAAATAAGTAGAAAGACATGGTACGCCCCCATCGTCTACATCTACAAAACAGAAATACCGGAAACGGATTGGGAAAAGACTCCAGCTAGCGTCAGTCGTCGCTCCTTTCTGCTTCATAGTCCTGTTAATTTGTCAACTACTTTTACTCGACCGGCGCTCTAGCAGAGCAATATTAAGGTGAAATAAGCTTAAGGCTAACCAATCAAACCAGTTGGGATCATTGGTCAGAATGTCGAGGATAACGTTACTGTCTACCAAGACGGTCATTGATTGTCAATTCTCGGAGATGTTTAATAGAAATTAGTCTTTCAAAATCTTGGACATCAAAGCTTTCTTGCTTCTTGGAATATTTCCCACATATATCGTAGTATACTTTACTTCCTTGTATCCTAAAAAAAGATCCTCTTATTTCTTCCTGCTGCTTCGTAAGTTTAAAAATCACTGTGTTGGTTTTATATTTACCATACTTGTTAACAAGATAGGCGAAATTATCAAAATCTCCATTTTGAGCTTTTTCAAATTCCAATACATCATTTTGAACGTCAATTTCACTCTCTAAAACTATTGACCGTATGTCAAATAGGCTGTTGAGCTTCTTAGACTCAAACTGATTATCCTTTCGATTAAATACAATTATTTGATTAAAGTTATACAAAATACCAATATTGCAACAAGAACGTGTCATATAACCTTTAATTTGGTCATGATACTTTTCTAAATCAGCATCTTCTCTTTTCATCTCTACAATTATCAGTGGAGGTTTATATGGTTGAAATTCAATTCTTTTTTGTTTTTCGTGTATCTCTATATCATGATTGTTTACTTCAATATTCATATTAATTTTATCTGGGAACAACCCGCTTTCTTTAATAATAAAATGAATAAATATTTGTCTAACTAATTCCTCTGGTCTTCCATTAATTAGAATTTCTTTCCGTCTAATCAAGCATTTTATATATTTTTTGTGATTATTTCCTTTAGTATAAATATCAAGCTTTTTCTGTACTTCTTCGTTCAAACATCTCATAAATGTTTTAGGTTTTAGGGTTTGCTAATGGAAAATATTTTACGTGGGCTAGTTATAACAACAGTAAAACACAACCTACACACATGAATAATATTGAAGAGTTTTTCTATTCCTGTCCAAAGAAATCCAGTATGTTGTTAACTAATTTCTCCCAATATTCTTCTGCCTTGGTTTGTAAGAAAACGTTTAAATTAGGTTCTAATTCAAGTTGTCGCCTAAATGTCTGAATTACATTGCCTTTAAATGTTTCCCCTGGCTCTCTCATCCTACCTTTCTCGGCGATTAGAGCATTCCAAAACTCGGATTCTTGACTTTGAGGTGATAGCTTTCTTTTAATTTCATCTTGAATTTCTGTCCCTACGTCTCTGATAAAATTATCATAAAATGAATGAAACTTTCTAACTAATTCCGGAATAAGTGTTTCTAAAGATTCATCCACCGACTTAAGCTCATTTAAAACATCCTCTAATTCCTTTTTCACTTCTTTAGTAAATTTCTTGAGCATTTCATCATCAGTTGTTCCTGCTGCAACGACACTACCGTTGTAATAGATATCTATCTCCCTCGGCTCATAGTAACCGAAATTTCTGTGTACAGCATGCTTAGTGTTCCATGCTCGACAAACATTATCATAGTGCTCAAGATATCCATTGATAAAAATGTCATAAACAAAACTAGGTACTCTTTTACGTAAATCTCGTAAGCTCTTTATCTTTTGAATCGCATTTTCAATTGCTTTATTTTCAGTTTCTGATAAAAAATCACTTTTTTGAGTCCTAGTAAAGCTTTCTTGGATGCCTTCAATTTCAGCTAATAAAATATTTCGTCTACGTTCCACTATATCTGCTATGGCTTTGATAAATTCGTTTTTATCAGCCTGCACATCTTCTTCACTGTAAAGATTGCTATTTAGCCTTACTACATCTTCAGAATAATATCTCAAAGCATCATAAAACAGGATATTCTTTGGTAAGAACTCTAGCTTTGAATTCTTAAATACAGTTTGAATGTCTTCTTTTCTTATTGCAATTCCTTGATCCCAAATATCATCCGCTCCATGAGCTTTTTCAGGTTCATTTTTGTGAGGTAAAACCAAAGTTACGAATCTATGCTGAAAGTTTTTAGATTTAGATGCAAGATGATAGCGTATCAGTTTCGTAATATTAGCTTCAGGAGCAGCATTAAATGGGGTTACAAAGAGACATATAGTATCTTCACGCTCTATATATTCCTGCAAGTCTTTACGAAGTGGATTTTCGTCAATTCCCTTCGTATCAATAACTGAATCGAATTTAGACAAATCTGAACCAGATAAAACATTGGAACTCACATAAAGATATATTTTCCTTGGAATAGCAAACTCCTCTAATTCTACATTATTAATTGCAGCAAATGTATCTTTAATCCATTTTCTCTCATTGTCATGATTATCAAAATCTATTCTAGTCTTAGTTCTCGATTCAAGATTTGCATTATTCAACGCAGTCTTTTTAAGACCATCTACTTCTAGTTCTCCAAATAATTCTTCGGCTCTATCAATTCTCTGAGTTTTACTTTTCTCTCCTTCCATAAATGATTTGAAACTGACTTTCATTTGTACTATATTTCTAATAGCCCTCTCAACTTCCTTAGAAATAATTGTTTTATCTTCTGATTCCAAATCATCTTTACTAGCGATAGAATCGCAAAATTCAAGGATAAGGTTTTCCATTTCATTGACGGTATAAGGCTCTATCTCTATAAAAGTTTTTTCAGATGGTTTGAGAATTACTTCACATATTGTAGTACGCCCTGAGCCAGTTGCCAGTAACTCTCTAGTTTCAATTACATCTCTAGATTTACCACGTGTATTTTTAGTAACTCTGAAGTCGCTTATTAAGTTAAAAATATGGCATATCGCTGTAGTTTTTCCCTGACCAATAGTACCTATAAAAACAATTTTATATTTTTCTATACTCAGAATGTTCTTGATTTCTTCTAATCGCTCTAGTTTTGATTTTAGATTGCTAGTACGAATATCAGGGTTAGCGCGTCTCAAACGTGCTTGACAAAAGAGATTAAAGAGGAGAGGAAGATGTTGTTACAGAAGCAGCTAAGATAGTAAGCATGTACTTATCATTCATACTTGCTTTTCGTGACTTT
>Ga0116227_10011826_pt1 | contig 14501 bp, 9 predicted proteins | sample S1TSphgellanicum_FD_89693 | JGI IMG/M metagenome (GOLD analysis project Ga0116227, IMG submission 89693) | Host-associated microbial communities from peat moss isolated from Minnesota, USA - S1T2_Fb - Sphagnum magellanicum MG | ecosystem: Host-associated > Plants > Peat moss > Unclassified... | reverse complement strand
CCAATGAAAGGTGGGGGAGGGGAAAAGGAGGGGGGTGGGGGAAGGGTTACGAGAATGATTGAATATAGAAAAAAAGTAAAGTTGTAGCATTCCTCATTCAAGAAATGTTTCGGTTTCTTACTTTCTCTTTTGTGTACGTAGCTCATGAATGTTTATGGAATTTTACTTTTTTGGGGCGGGGGGGGGAGAGAGCGGTGTTGTTTTTTGGGATAAAGGAAAAGGTACAATTGCGTGGGAATATAATTGAAAAAAAGTAAAATCAAACAAGCAGCCTTTTTTCCTTTTTTTTTGGCTGCAAGTGCAGCCAAAAAATATTCGAGTATTGTTTGAGTGTTTTGCCGAGCATCTGTTATCATATACAATTATAGGAGTGAGTAACTATCAATCTTTTTCAATTGGTGTTGTTGTTGAACGGGAGATATTAGCACCCAAGTTTCACTTCACCCCCATCAAACAAACACACTTTCAATGAACTTGAGCTTTTCCAAATAAGGGGTGGTTTTCAGATATTCACACTATATTCAGTTGTTCTCTCATCTGGGATTTTTTTTTCCGGACAAATCGCAATATAAAAAATGGCAACAAGTGATTTTGTTGGAATATCAAAAAAATTGCCATTTTAGTTGAGATGATCAGAGAAACTGAACTTGGTTGTTGCTTAAATGGCCTCTTTCTCATTGCTGGGGGGGGGGGGGGGGGGAAAGGATTTAAGAAAAAAACCCTGAAAAATATGATTTCAAAACAGACAAAGGATTTTTGTCAAAAAAATTGCACTAACTCATAAGATTTTGATTTTAAAAAATAAAAAATTGCTACATTTCTACAACAGGTTTCAGCAACTAGCCAAAGTAGAAAAAGGATTCTTAATAAATTTCCTACTTTCACATCTGGTCTATAGCCAAATTTGGTTAAGTCTTCTTGTGGATGATGAAAAAACACACCCCGCCCCCCCCCTGCATGCAACATCTTCAGCTCTGTTCACCAATACAGCAGCAATAAGATGGAAATACTTTCACAACAAAGTTTTTTTTTAAAAATAAATTTTTGTTAATTTTTTAATAAATAAATTTTATTTTTAAATAATTTTTAATAATTAATTTTAATTTTTTAATTTTTTAATAAATTTTGTAGGCCTGAAATTTTGAACTACTTAGGAATAAATAGTTCAGTGATATTAAAAAAACATTTATACAAATTGTTTGTTGACAATAAAATAGTTGAATAGTTTCTCACCCATTTCTCAGTACAACAGTCTGCTCAACTATTTAGCTGGCCTCAAAAAAAACCTTGATTACGTCTTGGCCACCAGAAAAACAAAAAATTTTTTAAAAAAAAAATAATTATTATTATTATTTTAAATTAATTATTAATTATTTAACTAAACTCTGCAACAGCTGAGCACAAAATGTGACCACATTATGTGAACAAATCATTGTTGATGCAAATGCAGTTGAAATGTAGTCTCAACTCCTGTGACTGACCTGATATCTGATTCCCAGACTATATATATTTTTAGTTTAATAATAATAATAATAATAATATGGCTTTTCTGTTATATGTAGACTCTTTTCTGCTTAGATATGTACTTTTGTAGGTTGCCATTTATATAATATTTGTTGATATAAAAACCACAAGTATTTTAATATCAAGGCATAAGTAAATGAGAGCTTCTCATATCAGGTGGACTATATATCAATACTTGAAAGTTGATATGGTTCAAATAGGTCTAAATGGCTTTAAAAAATTTGTTTTTTTACTCTGTAAAGCACGGAGCCAAATTTCCTAGTGTAGCTAGATGCTCTATTCGCAGAGCCTAACAACCCACCGGGTTTTTTTTTTAAAAACCTAATGCTTGCAAGAGTGGGCATTTGGGGCAGAGGGTATACACTTCATATCATGGGGAAAAAAGAATTTAATTAAAAAAATTTGATATGTGCACATTATGTTGGATAACTCCCTTGGAGTAGGAGAGTTCCCCCAAATAAGTGGCTTCAGCTCCCCACATGGTGTTTTTCTTCTCTTTTTTTTTTCATTTTTTGATGTTGAAATTTTGGTGAAATTTTACAATAATTTAGTAAATTAGTTGAAATCTCTTTGACTTTTTTTTTCCCCAATATTTGCCCAATTTCTTTGTTGAAAAATTAGAAAATTTCACCACCAAAAAAAAAAAAAAAACAATGCTCTCACCTTGAGGGTGATTATTTTGGAAACTCCTCACTCCTTAGGGATTACCCTCCACCAAAATAATTACACAGATCAACAGTTTTTGTGTGGGTTTTTAGCACTTTTGAATTTGGTGAAGATTCGATTGGTATGGAATGTTTTGGATGTTAGGAAATTGTGGAGATTTTTGGCAATTTTTTAAATATAAATTATAATTTTGGAGGATTTTTTTAAATAGAGAATTTGTAACAAAATATTCCATTTTCAAAATACCTTTCACAAAATGACAAAAATTCACCACAAACTTTTTTATTTTTTAAAAAAATTCACTACTGGGAATGGTGTGCATGTAGTAGGTAGTAATGAGAGTCTAGCTACACACAATAAGTTCTATTAAAGAAGAACCATGGTGCCTGGTCTCTCTACCAACCGAGAACTCAAGTGGCTCATTGGTAACAAGAGCACATTAGTCTTCATCTTTCATCATTTCCACCATTGTATGAGGCTTTGTGCAATGATGTTAGATGTAACCATATGTGACACCGGACACTAATTGTTGTCAATGGTGTTCTTGATCTCGAGTAAGTTGTCAAACAAGTTACTTGTTTCCTTTGTTTGTTCCTTTTATGGTTTTAAATTCCTCTTTATATTATGATCATCAAAATGGTGAAGAGGACAAACTATAACTATAACAATTCATGATTTATGCTTTAAAATCATGTTATAGTTGTATGTGACACACATGACTAGGTAGTTCATTTGTATTTGTCGCATCAAGGACATATCATTTGTGCTTACATCCACATGGATGGTAATTTACATGATTGTGGTTTTGAATTTAGAAAAATAGTTTTAATCTTGAAGTAAGATTTTTTTATTAAAAAATCATTGTCATGGAAAATACTAGCCATGTGGACATAGGTCATATCATGTCATGTCTAATGTGAGAAATTCAATTCATATGTTGTCATATAGGTTAGAAGTGTCAAATTCAACTATGTAACCATGTAGATCATAAATATAAGTTATTTGCAAGAGGGAATTAAACCTTTATTTTCATGGGTGTAAACCAAGCACTTATCCAACCCACCACACCTTCAATTCATGACAAATAATGTCAATGCATAATTATAAGCATGTTGATTCCTTATACCTTGCATATGTAGTAAATGAAAAAAAAATTAAAATAAAATACTTATGCATTAAATTAGAAATAACATACAAATATTCAACCTTAATGTTTTTAATTTTGATTTGGGTCATAAATTCAAATGTAATGTAACTTATGTATTTTTAAATTCAAAAGGAGATTCATTTCGTGTATATAATAATAATAATTTCACACACAATTAATTCCATAATTCACTCTGATTAAAAATTCCTTTAAATTTCAAAATATAAAGACACTAAATTTCAATAAATTATTTCAAAAATTTTGAAATTCTTTCTATAATTGTAAGTTTGGTGATAAATTCAAATGTATTTTTAAAATTAGTATGATTTTAATTTTAATTTATAAATATTTGAATGAAAATGATTTCATAGGTAGAATTACATAATTTATTTTAAAATATTTTAATTAAATAATTATCTTAAACTCCCATGTTAAATTACTTAATTTGAAAATAATTATGTAGTTTCACATGTCTTTTATTTCATGTTTAATTATAATTATATTATATTAAAATATTAATGGTCCAGCTCGAAATTCAATATGTTTATCCCTTTTTCATTATTTATATTTATATTTTTAATTTATTTTTAAAATGCCCATTGATGGTTTTGTTAATTGTATGTCATCTCCCATCATATTATTGTTCCATAACCTAATGAACCTTTTGGTATCAAATAATACATTCAAAAACAATTACAAATGTGAAACCCTTAATCTATAGTGGATGAATTATTTACTTATTTGTAAAAAACACAATTACTAATCCCACTCAAACCAATATTCTTTCTCACTCAATCTTCATATAAGTCATTGCAAGTTCAAAACCCAAACAAGTTAGAAGAAAGGAGTTACCACAATAGACTCATGAACAATGGATTCCTTTCCTTTAGCAAATTGAATCTTTGGTTGTTTGCATAAGCAAACCAACACCTTCCTACATGTTTGCACCAACCAAGCATGAGGTGCCAAAGACCCATTGAGGAGTCACTGAGAGATTTGCAAAGAGTACCAACCAACTTATTAGTCAACATTGTTCCTACTAAGGACTTCTTAATGGTGCTTCAAGGTGGACAACACTGTTTTCTTTTGGGGATAAATTCTCAAAATTTTCTATGATGAACATTAGATTTTTGGAGGACATTATAGTTTTGTTGTTCCTATAATCTCATGAGAAAGAGATGTTTTCTTTTGTGCCTTACTAGCCTTTTAGCAATAGAGTGAAGTTTTACCAAAAGTTTGTTTGATTTTGGATTCTTTGTATTCTCGTTGTCTTCATGACTCAATTTGGTTAATTTTTTTAAGAGAATGAGAGAAATAAAGGAAGGATTTCTGTAACAAAGATAGAGCTTAGATTACATAATTTCTGTGTGAAATTCTAGGATTTTAAGGACCTCACTTGGTTGTTCTAACCTCTATAGTAGCATTTTCCTCCATTTTCTTTTTCATGACTTCAAAATCCACTCAGTAAACCTTTATTTTTTCATGATTTTTAATCAAACATTTCTAAATGATCTTACGATTCTTGGTCACATAATTTGGCTATATAATAACTCCATTAACATCTATCATGAATGATTATGCCACTATTTTACTCACTCACATTGAAAAACATAGTAGGATGGGTAACGGTGGTGCTCTTCAACCTAGCACATGTGCCATTTGGATGATAGTTCATACTTTTTAGACAAAAGGTTTAATCGTTTAATCGTTTAAGGCAAAAGATTATGCCATATAATCGTGCAAATTATAAGATTTATGTGCACAAAAAAGGCTCCCATGTTTCGCTTTCATGTTCTCAATGATGTTCTTACTAATGTCTAAATGACATTTTCATGTTGTTTGCTTGTCATTGCCATGTTCCCATGTTGTTCCCATAGTCATTTCATGGTCCGTTAGAATCATTCACCAAACATGTTAATGTAATGGAACAGGCTCCTTTCTGCCCATTATGCTGTGTGTAACACCCCTCTATTGAGTGAGCCGTGTGATGCATCTAGCATAATATGAAGCCGTTTACCCATTCCATACAACATTCGAACAATTCCAGTTCTAAAAACTAAACGGAACCAGGAATCATCTGGTTATAATTTCGGTTCTGAAAATCAGACTTGGTTTTGGTTCAGTGTTCTGGGTAACCCAAATTGGAACCAACGGTTAACTGTCGATGAGCCCCTGGTTCTATTCTTGATTCTCAAAACCTTTATTTTCAAACTCTTGTTTTCCAGTTCTGGTTCCCATTTTGCACATAAATAAATAGAACTGGGAAGCTCTATTCTGCACATGGTTTCTTAAAAAAAAAATAATCCAGTTCCCATTTTGGTTCCAAAAATCAGACCCAATTTCAGTTGATTCTTTACTAACTGAAACCCCATAGAACCTGTATTTTTACTTTTCTTTATTGGGCAACTTGCGGAGGTCTGTAATAAATTTTGAGAGAAACCTTATGGGGGGGGGGAGATGGGTGATTGGATGGGTGGGTGGAGACCTTTACATTTCAAAATAGTTAGTTTCCGGCAGGAGCATGTCTAATGTTCTGAAAAAACATTTCTGTGATGGACCAATCAAAGTGGCTCCTTGCAACCCCCCCCAAAAAAAAAAAATCATAAATAAAATAAGGTTCTCGGCAAGAAGAGGAGAGAGATACAGATATGTAGGGGCCACCCATTTGATGCAAATGAAAGCTTTGACTCAAGCTGCTGGATTCATCGTAACGACAATCGGTCGACACACCCCGAGAACATCATCCCACTATTTGCAGCCCCTCGATATTACCCCATCATCTAGTCTAGTCTAGCCGATCAAAATATTGCCAGGCAAGTACAAGAGAGACAACCATGAGCCAGTTTGATATCTATGGGTGGTGTCCCCCCCTTCGAGACATAGGCGCTTCTTCATAACCACTATGTTGTGAAGCGCACATGTCCGTACATCTGTAGATGAAGAGGGAAAGGCAAAAAGATGGAAGACGGAAGGGGCAAGGAGGGGAAGGGGGAGGGGGGAGAAGACATTTTTTCCCATCTAGAAATAATTTCCTGAACATCAATGCAAGATTGTGACTATCACATGTCACAAGAGATCACCATGCCATTGTCTTCCCCCCTCCCCCTCAACCTTCCCCCAAAACAAAAGAAAAAAAAAATTTGCCCGAGTCATTTCGGATGTGTGAAGATCCGATGAAAGATTGCAATTGTAAGAGTTCCCCAGGAGGGGCTGTCACATGTCATTGAGCATCTCTGCTGCTTCTGGCTACGGCTGTCTGTACACATGCAAATTGGCTTTTGTCGCGGTTCATACATACACACCGTTCTGTTCTGTTCTGTTCTGTTCTGTTCTGTTCGTTTGCTTGGTGCATTTAGTTAGCTTTCGCTCTAGTCAAATGTAATATTTTTTTCTTTTTTTAAAAAATTCCGCTTGGGATTTGTGGCCGGGCAACCCACCATTGCACCATCCATTGGAAAACCCCCTTATGGCAGACTCAGTTGTAGATGAAGCACAGGTTACTACTGGGTTGGGTTACCAAGGTAACCTACCCTCGGAACCCTCCTTACCCGACAACCTGGGTACGCACACATATACCCAACTCAACCTGGGTACATTGCATACGTACCCACTTACCTGTTGCAAGTGAATTTATTTTTTTTATTAAAAACTGGTCTGAATTTTGGTAAAGATCTTCAGAACTCAATTCTTTTGAAAATTTTCGAAAACGTTGCCTTCCTAACCGCCGGTTCTTTTCTGGTTCTTTCCTGCAAAACCTGTCAGTTCTTTGATGTTTTTGGAAATAACCGGAACTGGTGGTCCTCTGATTCCGGACGTTTCCCCTCCAAAAACCGGAAACGGTGGTTCTTTGATTCTGAACTTGTTTCAGAACCGGAACCGTTGGTTGTTTTAAAAAATCAGATAACCACACCAACCCTAAACCCTATTGCAGTAAGTGGGTTAAATATCATAGTTACGTAAAGGAATGTAAGTATAGGTACGTAAGTAAGTAGGTTACAAGGCACTTGGTGGCTACTAGGTAGGTAGGTATGTAGGTAGGTGCATGTGGATTTGGTGTGTTAAGCAATGGGACAGAAATTTAATGAAAAAGTGTTTCCTGTCCACACACCATCCATCCTTGCTGGTGTGTGCTGATAGGTTTTAGGGTTTTAGTGTTGGGTCACTCTGGCCACTTGGGATTATGGGAAATGGTTTGATCCACAGCAAACAAGGGGGTGTGTCACACTGTGACCTTGCCATTTACATTAAAAAGGATCTCAAGGCAAAAGAAGAATTATGGAAACTCAAATATTTCACCATCGCAAAAAAATATAATCTCTCAAAAACTCCTCTTAAAGAAACCAAAATCCTTCAAGATATTATTATAACTCTATAACTAATCTCAAGTTTCAACACAAGCCAAAAATATCATCTTCCAAAAAGCCTCATATAAAAAATAGACCTATTATTATTACCTAGGGTGCCAAAATCCCTTAAGCTACTATACTCTATAATGAATCTAAACACAACATCCTTTGCCTTGCTAGGCAAGGCCAACAAACTGATGCTTTCTCTGTAAGGACGACACTGATTCTGGTTTTCTTACAATCCACATTACTTCTTATGCTGGCTAGCAAATTTTCATTTCCTATCAATAATAATAATAAGGTGAAACTGGCTCTACCAGCTTATTGTTTGAGTAGTGTAAGTACATGGACCTTGTCACACAATTAAGGAGTGTTTTCTTTCTTCTTCTTCAGGGCCCACTCTCCTTCATCAAAAATTTCACACTCGACTAACTAGGTCATTTCACCTCATTTTTCATTTTGTAGTGTCTCAAGGTGCTTAATTTCATAGCTCAAATGACATTCTTTTGGGAAGTCTAGAATAATGAGTTGCACATCTAAACGAATAATAGGACACAAATATAGGTTGGTGATTTGAAGCAAGAACTATTTATAACACATAATGACTAACAACCTCCTCTTATTTCTTTAGTGTGTGTCTAGAGAGCACCTTGCAAGTGTAAAATCTCATTGGGCTTTTCGAAAACGGATAGCTTGGCTCCTATGAGCATTTCATTTTTGAAAAGCCCAAACATCGCTTTTTTCCCCGAGATACTCAGCGGGTACCCATTGCATATCAAGAGGGAAAAAAAAAACAAACAAACCAAATGTGAAGTTGCTCTTTACATAGTAAAGCATTCGGTCATTGGCATTACCAAAATTGGGCAAGGCACCAAGGTTGCCGACTTGTGCGGGCCCTTATTTCAGTAATGCCGCTCACCCTAGTGGTAAACACATTATTACATCGTAACGGCCCCGAGGGTTACATCCCATTTGACACATTCACACTTGGCATTGTCACTAAACTCAGGTTGAAAATCTTGACACAAAGGACATGTGAGAACTATTTTTCAAGAGATTTATTGGGAAGATGTGCCTTGCCAGATTTCCTAACTGGGGTTTTCTTCTTGAAATTTTGCAAATACAATATTCTAAATTGGGTGGGATAGGCTAGATTGGATATGATCTTTTGATCCCTCCCTCTCCCAAAAACAGTTGAATGATTTTCAAAGGACATAAGTTTCAGTGGGATTTTCTTTGCAGGGAACTTCTATTCTACCTAGTTGTGGGTGTTTTCCCACATAGAACTCCATAGCTATTCTGCCAACCTCCTCCTCCTCCTATTGCACCCTGAGATGACCACCATTGCTAGCAACATGCTTTCCTTCTTCCTTGTGCAAGTTTTACATGTGCATTTGGTATTTCCTACCTTCATTTTTGAACTGTATGTACACTTACTTCTAAGAACAAAATGTAACAATCAGGGTTTAGCTCGTGACATTTTTTGGTTTGTGTGTGTGGTTGGTGTAAGAACATGTGTATTGCCCCTTCTTGTATAGGTACCTTCTTCTTCTAATTCACGCAAAATGGAAATTAAGTATTCTTAAAACATCATCAAATAACATGCCTTGTTTAACTTTGGTACTACCACTTCTATTGCTACATAGTCACATTCTTTGCATGCATGTCATCAAACCCCTTGAACATCCCTTTCACATGCCATTTGATGTACCTACATTTGACATAGACACATCCAATTGTCCCCCTTTCAATGTTGTTCTGATGCTCCTAGAGGTTGTTTTCTTTTATTCAACTTGCCATTGGAGTGGATGACAATTGGTCACACATTCAAATGCACGTTAACCATCCCAAGAATTTTAATTATGTTCCTCATGTGATTCATGAACATTTATCACCACATCTTATTTTCACATCAACTTTTCTTTTCAGCTCGCCAATATTTAAATTGTTTGATCATCAATAATACATTTTCATTCTTGCACTTATGGTTCACATTAGTGTTTTTTCTATCAATTTTGTGATGTAACCAAAATAGTAATCATCCATCGAAAGATTAATCCAAAGTATGGTCATAAATGAAACATGAAAATGAATTTCTTTAATGACCTTTTATTTTTTTGGCTACCTACTTTAACCATGTATAAAAAATTTGTGATTTTTCTCAAAAAAAAAAATTGAAAATTATGGCAATTGAAAATCTCAAAAATCACTTCATTTTAGCATTTAAATTTTTCTTTTCTTTTTGAAAAAATTTCACCAATAAAAAAAGGTTGACTCACACTTAATAATATCTTACTTCTTTGTTTTTCATTTTTTAATCTTTTGACCAAATTTTGAACAAAGTCCTTTCCACTATCAAATTGCAACCAACACCATTTGTTGGCAAAAATGTCAAATATGTGGGGAACTATTGGCAACCACTTTAGACTCTACAAAATTCATATTCTATCATGGTTTTAGGGATAGAAAAACCTTGAATGAGAGATACATCAATTTGACATTGAACCCATAATGATGTTGCATCATGGCTTTTACTTGATGGCAAGAGAAGCAATTCTTAAGATGGTGATGTGGACATGACATGTACACAATACTTCACACTAACCATCTCGATGATGACATGATGGATTCAATGGACCACATATGTCGACTTGTCATTAAGTAGTACAACAAGCAAGTTCACATGAGGAAGTATTGTTAATAAGTTTTTATTCCATTAGTTCAATAAATAAAAACATGCATTGTGACATCATGTGTCATGTAAGTTATCATTAGAACTAGATCCAAGTTGTGAGTGAATGTAGGTTGTCCATTAATGGTGATTAATCAACATAGCGGGTTCCAACAAATGAAGGACTAGTTAAAGTGTAGCAAAGGAAACAATGAATTAAGGTTCAATGAATGGAATTCAAGTACCTTGGTCAAATGTGCAAGTAGTTCCATCCAAGAATAGTGAGAATGGTAGCTATTGTTTGTGAAAAGTTGGATAAATTATGATGAAAAGGACCATTGAATATTGAAATGTTTGCATGACATTTTTCTAGGTGAAATGGGGGGTGTACATGGCATAGTTGATATGAACACATCATCCCTTGATGAAATTTACAAGCATCAGTACTAGCAATCATTAGGGGTCATTAGTTTGTTGGGAGATCAAATTTGTATTCGACATGTATTCTATGATCAAAGTCACATCTTGGGCCATAATCATCTCATTTGGCATCGAATTTTTCCTACTTGATCAATTGTCCTTAACACAATTGTTACCCAATGAATGGAAGCAATTCAACAAGGCAGTGATTAGTTAGTGAATGGCCACAATGCAACAAGACATTTGATTAGCTAAATAGGATTAAGACTATTGATCATTTGATTTTGAATTATTGTTGGAAGGAAAATAACTTTGGATGTAGTTATGGATTTTGATGGAATGGAGAAGATTTTTTTTAATGCACAAAATGGGACTTAGAGAGGTGCTAGAATTAAAATAGAAGCATAGTATGAAATCCAAAGTTATGTTGGTATTAGAAACCATAGAGTTTTCATGTTTTCAATTCTGATTTCAACTTTTAAGACTACAAATTTTGATATGTTCAATTTTAAGTAAAGAAAATAGTGTGAAATTGATAAAGAAACAATGATCATATTTTTTACTATTGTGTATTTATCTAATATTTAACTATAATTTTGACCACATATTTTGTTTTCAAGAATGAATTAAAACTTGAAAAGAATGAACAATAGTTATAAAGAGAAAATTGTGTAAAATCAATTGATAAGAATTGTTTTAACAACTTAAACCACATATTTTAAGTGTTGAAACAAATGATGGAAATGAAGTTTTGTATTGTTTAAAGTAAGTAAAATAAACTTCTAAGATAAAATCTGCGCTTACCATTTGGCAACCATCTCGGGGATAATTTTTTTTTGGAAGAAAAAATATATATATTATGAATAATTTAGATTTATTGAAAACATCATTTTCTATAGATCTCAAAATTTGAAAAAGGATATAATGTCTTATTGTAAATTTTGATTTCTAAATTTTTTGGAAGCAAAAGACAAAGGTGTAAGCAGTACAAAATGTCCATGCCTAAATCAAAAAAGTACCAAGAAACAAAGGAAATCTAAATATCTATAAAATAATATGAATAAGATGGTGACTTGAAGTTTGCAAAGAAATGGATCAAGAAACCAAGTGACAAAACATGAATTCCAATCTTGAAAAAAATCAAGATCTATAAACCAAGAAATGTATGAAACACCAAACATGGGTACAATTTTGGAACCTAGAAGTTTGCAAACAAAATGACAACTTGTAGACATTAGGTGGCTTCAATAAGAGTTGGAGTGCGACAATGTAAAGAATATTTTGAATTTTGATGTTCCTATTCATTGCATTCTCACAAAGTTTTGAAAAAATGTCACAATGGGTATTTTCCTTCAATTGTTTTGTTAGGAAAAAATTTCAAACAAGGTTTGGGGTTTTTTTTTTGTGGATATAGTTTTTAAAGGTACTTTAGATGGTATTCTATTTGATATTTTTATTGGATAATTATTTGAGTAGGTATACTTTAGTTATGAATTTTCAAATTTCAAATTTTTGATTCCTAAGAAGGCCACATCAGTAAGGAATATAAATTTGTAACAATTTCTACCTTTTTCTTATTGTAATGGATACTTCAATCCATATACTTTGGAATGCAATAAATAAACATGAGAAAAAAAGTTACAATTATGAAAAAATAAATTAAAAGGCTCAAGAACATTATTTGACCAATTTTTTGTTCCTTGATTCTCTTTTGAGGTGGTTCATTGTGGGTCCACCTAATCATATTTTCACCTTTGAATTTTGCCCAAGAGAAGGGGGTATCCATGTTTTTCAAGCACCATATATTGTTCAAGAACATGGGAAAGACAGAAATCCAAATGACTAATTGTTATTGGCGGACCTTGGAAAAATTTCAGTTTAGAATCTATGAATAGTTGGTGAAGTGATTACAAAAGATGCACAAATGTCCCATTTGTGTACCATTCAACATTAGTGTTTATTAGTGTTGGACAAGTATCATGAAAAGGGGTGAATGTTTGATAGGTTTGACATAGCTTTCTAACATCTTTTCATAGTATAGGATCATATTAGGTGATACCCAAATCAATAATCACCCTATTGGAGTTCTCATTCAAATGAACATTAGCCTCAAAGAATTAAGTCCATTTGAAAAAAAAAAAAAATTGATACTTGGGTTGAATAGAAAGGTCTACTTAGGTCCAATTTTCAAGTTAGGGGGGGGTCTAGGGATCTAGAGTCCATACTTCCAAGATAAGACTTGATTTCAAAAGCTTGACTTCAAAAAAAACTTTATTTAATAATCAGGCTAAAAATTGGAAATTCATTTCTTAATGAAAATTAACCTACCTAAAAATCGATGATTTTTTCGTTTAGGAAAATTTGAAAGTAAAGGTGGATATTGAAATGTTGAAAATTTTATTTTCAAAAATCAAGGTCATTCTTAAAAACTTGTTTCAAAAACAAAAACCAATAGTTATAACAAAAAAATGAAAGCTGCCCAACACAAGTGTTTAATAATGGAGTGCGGGTGCTTGGATCCAAGTGTTAAAACTAATTATTTTAAATCCAAGTATCATGAACCTAACCCAATTGGATCCAAAAATAAAAAAAGTTGACATAAACCCTTACTTGTTGAACCATTGATCATGGTAAAATCAAAGTAAAACTCGAAACCTTTTACCCACCCATTTTCAATGGTTAGAACCTTCGAAAACCTCCTTAGGTTTGAGTGTCTCAAATGGGTTCAAGTATTAGTTTTAAAGTTCCATGTGAGTGTTAGTTCATACTCAATATTTAGGGCATATGTGCTACTTTCAATCAAGTTGTGAGACTTATCTTCCATTGTTTCATCATTTATCTTATGGGGCACATTGTTGTTGATTATTCTAACGATTTACAAGCTAGGTTTGAATGTACCACACAAAGAAAATTAAAATTTCTCAACATTAGTGCAAATGAAATGATTCACAACTTGTTTAACATTAAGAACAATAATTCCTTGATCATTATATTAATATATGTTTCGAACAACTATAACTCCTTGAAGTGCAAAACCATTCTTATTGAATACATTACAACCCTAAATTCAAACGGCATCCAAAACTACAGTTTCTTTAAAAAATCATAAACCCTAAACAATGTTACCTTTATCCATAGGTTTTGGCATTTTCACCAAAACAAAAAACAAAAAAACAAAAAAAAAACCCCTCACTTGAAAGTTCTACCACATTTGTAAAATATACAAAATCTGGGACCATAGGTTCATTAAAAAAAATTAGACACCCACACAATATTAGTGTTTACCTGTCCCATATCCCAAGCCTTCAAAAGAGTAGTAACAAGGGGTGTGTCACGCCATTTCCATTAAAAAGTATCTTAAGGCAAAAGAAAAATTATGAAAACTAAAATATTTCACCATGCAAAAACATAATCTTCAAAAAAAATCCTCTAAAAGAAACCAAAATCCTTCAAGATATTATTATAACTCTAGAACTAATTGATTCAACACAAGCTAAAATATCATCTTTCAAAAATCCTCATATAAGAATAAACCTATTATTAGCTAGGGGCCAAAATCCCTTAAGCTACTATACTCTATAATGAATCTAAACACAATAAATATCCTTGCCTTGCTAGGATATGTATGTTACCTAAATGTATGTTTGGAAATTTACTTTTGGGCTACCAATCCCACAAATGTTGCTGAAAAGGTAGCTCCCTAATTCTCTATCATTGTCATCCATAT
>Ga0116227_10011825_pt1 | contig 14501 bp, 10 predicted proteins | sample S1TSphgellanicum_FD_89693 | JGI IMG/M metagenome (GOLD analysis project Ga0116227, IMG submission 89693) | Host-associated microbial communities from peat moss isolated from Minnesota, USA - S1T2_Fb - Sphagnum magellanicum MG | ecosystem: Host-associated > Plants > Peat moss > Unclassified... | reverse complement strand
TCTCGGCATCGCTCAAATACCTGCCTTAAATGAATTTATTGAGTTTGAAGCCTGAAAAGCTTGCCGTAAAACTCTTTCAATAATTCATAATATAAACTTATCACCACTACACCGGGAGAGCCGGACAAATCCAATGTTAGTTTAGAAAAATTTACTTATTAAAGTGGTCAACTAGAATTCTTTGTCAATTGATGTAGATGCAATAATATCTGAAAATTGCCTGGAAAAATTCAGAGGTGGTACACCCACCATCAAGGCATTATCATTCCGCAAAAATAGCTCAATGTCACGTTTGCGTTCGGTAAATAAAGACGCATCCTTTAAGTGACGTGAGGTTAAGAAATGCACAACCTGATTAGCGGAGCCACGCCAACCCTGATTATCATTTTGAGCTTCGATATACAAGCCATCAATCAGGACATCTAAGTATGAGAGCATCGTATCAATGTCTGGATCATTCTTGGCTTTTAATTGGGATAGGGTAAAGCCTGTGTAGCATATGATAGAAAGATCACGTTCTCGACGTAAGAGCGAAAACAGTTCACTGAGTGCTGGAGCTTGAAGCATGGGTTCCCCTCCCGATATGGTAATGCCCTCTAACTGAGGATTACTAAGAATTCCTTGGGCAACTATCCGTGGCTCAACAAGGGTTGCTGTCACTTGAGGAATTGTATCAGGCGAAACACATCCTGGGCAGCGAAAACAGCAACCCTGCACCCACAGCACGAAGCGTAACCCTGGTCCAAGAACACGAGTTGCAGCACAAAAGTCAGCAAGGTTGATAAGAGTCATTTAGCGCATCCTACCCTTAACTAGGGTTGCCTACCAAAAGTAATGTATTGCTTTTGTTGTAAACGTTCGTGGTGTGCCTGAGCAGTCTGTAGTTCACGATCAAGTTGAGTTAAATTTTCTTTAATGGACTGAACAAGTATGTCTATCTGACGCTTGTTAACAGGCAACCATTGCCCTAAATCTACATCAACTTGATAATGAGCATTGAGATCGGCACAAATTACCTCTGTTTCGTTACGGTATTGGTTGCAGTAACTAATACAAAGCTGTAAGTCTTCCCACTGTTGATTGTACTCATTGCGTTGACATTCAAGATTTTCAAGAGCTTTAGCCAGGGGAATACTTAATTCTGCTTTAGCAGTTTCCGTAAGATTGAGTAACTCGTGAATTTGAGTTAAAATACCTGACTGCTGACGCTCTTGATGTAGTTTTTGTTGTTCAATTTCCTGTGCTAATATCTCCCTTTGCTGACGTAAGGAAGCAATTTGTGTTTCCAGATTAGCTTTTTGTTGGTTTAGTTCAGAAACCGTTTTTCTTTGGGGTAGTAACTCACTTTCTTTTTGCAGCACTGCCGCTCGTAACTTTGATAAATCAGTAGTACGTAGCTCTGCTTCAATACTTCGTAATTCATCAAGCCTTGCTCGTAAATTTGAGAGTTCAGCAGCAGCATGACGCAATTCGGTTTCTTGTGCTAAAAAGTTGGGAGCAGCTTGGAGTAATGCTGATTTTTGATTGGCAATCTGATCTAATTCAGAGGTTCGCTGTTTAGCTTTTTCACGTAATTTCGGAGGCACAGACAGAAGGCACAATAATGGCAACCATTGGTTTAAAATGCCTAGCTGTATTTGCAGTGTAGTATTGAGGGAGATTGCCCATACTTCTAGAGTATCAGGATCGATATTAGCTATATTTTGTAGGTTGGATATAGAAAAGCAATCTGTCCATAGTTGGATACAAGCTTGTGTTAGTTGAAATGGAATCTCCACACTTTCAAAATCCTGTAAGCCACAATCACCGTCGAGGGCAACCGTGAGATGATGTAAAGTTTGCTGAATTTTCTGGATTTTCTCGTTGCTTGTCATGGTGTGAGGGCAAGGTTTATGGCTATGTAGAAGACTGCTGCTGTGTCTGGGAACGATTAATCTGGTGTTGCTTCACTTGACGACGTTTTACTTGTTCCATATCCCGATACCCCTCTAGTGGTCGATCATGGCATTGTGTCTCACCTTTAAGTTCTAGCCTGTCGTCCTCCTTAAGTGTGTTAAAAATCCCCTCTGCCCGTTGGCGCAGTTCTGCGTCATCTTGCAAGCGATCGCTAAAAGCATTAATAGAAACGTTATTTACACCAAATTCTTTTTCAGGGCTAATAACTGTTACCACTTCATCTCCAGCTATATTTTTGACTTTAACTACATAAGCATTGCGATAATCGGAGCCTTCATAAGCTGCATCTGCATCCGGATTAGCCAGTTGATAGCCATAGGATTCCAACAGTTCGACCACCTTATCAGCAATCTCAGCCCGCATTTGGGACAAAATTATTTGCAGTTTGGCTTGTTCAGCAATTTCAGCTAATTCAGGGCGCAGGGCTTCGGTTTCTTCTGTCAAGTGTTTGATTTGTTCAGTAGTGATGGTTCCCTCGCCATCTTTGAGTTGTTGCTTAAGTGCATTAAGTTTTTGCTCGTATGCAGTTAAACGTCCCTCTGTCCAGTAGTCTACTTCTTCGCGAAAAGTTTCGACTTCGCTCCCCACCTCACCAAATTCGATTTCAACTTGTCGATGGGCTTGTACTTCAACGATCAATGTCTCAAGATCTTCCAGGGCAGCATTATAGTAAAGTAACCATTCTTGCTCTTTTTGTTCAAGTTCAAGGCGCAAATCAGTTAGTTTGAGATAAGTTTCTTGGGATGTGGCGATCGCAGCTTCAGATACGCCAGATGTCAGATTTTGTTTCGCTAAGTCCAAATTACGTCGTAAGTCAGCTAGTTTATTTGGGGCAAAGCGTTGATGTTGGTAGTCACGGTCGATTTGCTGCCAGATTTGTTCAACATCCGCCAGTAGGTCTTGAGCAAGTTGAGCTTTGTACTGTCTTTCTTGTTCGATATTGTCAAACACATGATCAATCTGTTGTTGCAGGATACGTTGTCCTGTTTCCCTGGCTTGACGTTCTTCATCAATTAGTTGGGAAAATTTACGATCAAGCTGTTGATTTAAGGCCAAGTATTCTTGCCGTTGTTGAGCAGTGATACGAAGATACTCACTACGTTGTTGCTCAAAGCCTGCTCGCATGGCTGATTCTAGGCGAGTGCTTTCACGAGCAAGGGCCTGTTTTTGTCGAGACTCAGATTCTTGTACCGATAGCTGAAATTCTTGACGCTGTTGTCTTAATCGCTGTTGAGTGCTACGTTCGAGATCGGCAAGGCTACTCCGCAAGCGTTGCGACTCTTGTTCTTGCTGTCTAGCGCGTTGTTCTAAGGGGACAAGACGTTGCTGCATTTCTTGCCGTGCTTCCTCGCGAATCCGATTAAGGCGATCAGGTAGATCTTTTTGAACAGATCTAAGTCGGCTTTCCTGTTCGCGTAACCTTCTTAATTCTCGTTCTTCAACACTTATATATCTCTCTTTTCCCCGACTCATATATACCCCCCTATTAGTTAGTTTTTTATACGTCTACTTTACCGTCCCACAAAAATTTATATTTCAAATTGCTTTGAAGTTTTATTCGAGATTCCGAGGTAGGCACTTGGCATAACATTCATTCCTTCTTCTGTTTGATAAAAGACTAGACCAGCAAATTGTTTAGTTTTTGTTCAAATTCCATCAAATTCATGTATGGATTTTGACAAAATGCATCTTCGAGTGTTTCGATAATGCTAAGAGAGTTTATTTGTTTTAACTTTTCTAACAGAGTTGTTGTTTTTGAACTATCGTTGTTTGGATGAATAAATTTAGACTCAAACTGTTTGATTACTGATTCACGTTTCGCATCTAAACGAATTCTCTCTTTTTCATCATCCTTAATACTTGATGATGTAGTTGCTATAGATATTTCCTCGGCAGTAGTTGTAACTAAAGGCTCTGAATACTGTGGTGTTGATGGCTCAGTTAGAACAATTGCTTTAACTTTTGCTTCATGCTGGACGAGATATGCAGGACAAATCGCTTTGAGGATTTTCCCTTCATCGTCGTAGCCTTTAGCAGCTTCGTGATAGTCGCAGCGGAAAGGAGCACCTTCTTTGTCGAGACTAAGCAAGGCTGGTGGATCAGCCAAGGCTGCACGTTCAAGAAAGCGTAAGGCATTTTGAATCGCTTTATCTATATCAGTTTGTATCTCTTGGGGTGGAGATGTAAAGTTGAGTTTGAGCGTCTCACAAAGGCAAGTCCTAAGTTCTATAGATACTTGCTGAAAGTCTTGTTCTCGCCATTTACCGGGAGTAGGATACTCAATTTTACCCTGTGCAAGACTTGCAGCTTTTTTTAGGAGTTCTGAAACTTCTTGTGGTATATTATTAACTAGTTGTAGTTTTTCAAGCAACACGTTTTGTATCTCATCTAGCATACCTGGTGGTAGTTCCATCGAGGTTTTTCTGTCTCCTTTCATAATTGCCTGTCCACCAATCAGAACAATAGCAGAGATGTCAGCTTTGATGTAATTAGTTTTTTCTTTTTGCTGTTGCTCAAGTTCAGGACGAGTCTCTGCTATGAATTTAAACAATCTATGTGCCAAGGGATCAAGAAACTGCTCTTTGAGGGTTTTATACTCACCTATTAATATATGATGCTGTGGGCGATGGCTTGTTCCGTCGTAGTGTGTACCTGTATTTCGTTTCAGTGTTGCTAGTTCTGCCATAAGTTTACCCCTGACTGCTTCTGCTTCAGCAAGGCGTGTCTCCCAAGTTCCTTTTTCTTGTGTTATTTCTTTAATTTTTTCAGATAGCTGCTGTTTTTCAAGTTTTAATCTATTAGAAGTTGTATTGTATATTTGTAGTTCATTGTTAAGTCTATCTATTTCTTCTTTTCGAGTCTGAAATAGTTGCTTCCATTGAGAATCACATTGAGCCAGCTGTTGACTAAGTTTCTCTTTATCTTTCAATAGCCGATCAATTAAATCTAATGCTGATTTAGCATCATCCCAAGCATCATTAATCTCAATTACAGGTATTTTTCTATAATTATTCGCAATATCACCTAGCCAATTGAGAACCCTAATAAGATTATTACGTATTTTGTCTGTTGTTTGAGACATAGGCATTATACTTCTCCAACCTCTAATTGGTTTCTCATCTAAACGTTCTCTTTCTTGCTTAACAAGCCCTACAGCTTCTTTTATGGCACCACAATCTCCCTGTATATTATCCTCAGACGCTGCAGATGAGTTAAGGCTTTTTGCGTCTTGTAATTCTCTCTTTATTTGAGCATCTAATGAGTTATCTGAATTAACTTCTAGATTGGTATTTTGTGTAAAATCATTGGCTTCTATAGCACCTGTGTTTGCTAATAAATTAGTTGTTTCTGCTGTATTAGGTACTTCTTGTTGTTCTGTCATACATAAGCTCCTTTATTCGATTGAGTAAGTAGAAGAAAAACGCAAGTTAGTGTTGTAGGTTTTATTTGTCTTGACATCTACAGCTGTAACGGCAATCTCGGTTTTACCAAAATTCAGGGAAACTAAAACAGGCCGGTCTAGTGTACCCACTGTTGAAGAAATATCAACATCTAATTGTCCTAACTCTTCTATATCTGACTCATCCACATAGCGTGCGTTCTGTTTCCGAGTCGCATAAAATGTGAAAGTTATTAGCTTTTGATCGGCAGTCATTGGGTAGAATGAGCGAGTAACTACTTCATTTACATCAACACTCTCGCTTGCTAGTACAAAGGGATGAAAGCGGTTACATAAAAACCATTTACTTTTTTCTTCAAAATACTGACGCTTACTCTTTTGATTACGGTCGCGATTTTCATCAAACTCTAGACAAGTATCACAACCGTATGTCAACCGGGAACGACGGGAACGGATGCTTTCTGGATTTAGACCAAATGAGGCTGCTCCTTGCACAATAGCAGCACCAGGCTCTGATGGCGTAACTATCTTGATCCGATTGTTAAATTCCTGCTGAATGCGCTGGCGTAAAACTGGGGATGTAGAAAATCCACCCACGAGATACATAATGTCGCATCCGCGTTCATTTAACCGTGTAAATTGTTCTTTAACTTTTTGCACCAAGCCATCCAATATGGGTGCAAAAATTCCCTGCATGGCTTCTTTGCTGAGGTGAACTTTTTCATCATCGCCATCTTGTTCATTGGCGAGTTGTTTTAATACCTGAGGGTAGTCCTTTGACAGAATTTTGTAGAGGCGGTTAGGAATTTCAAAGTAGGTTATGGCAGTTGTGGCAGGGTCGAAGTCACACTTTTTGCGTTCCCAGTTTGCCATCAGTTCTAACCAACCAATGGGGTCTTCTTCTTGATAGCGATCAAGAGCCGGAGCAGTCAGCTTCTTGGCAAGATATTCACGAAACTCTTGGTCAACATAGGTCGAGCCATAGGCACCACCCGTGCCTTCTGCCACTTCATCTAGACCACCATGGGGTGAAACTTCATGGACGGTAATATCAACTGTTCCACCACCACAGTCTACGACCATGAACCGTTGACCTGCTTGTAGTTGGGATTGATCTTTCTCTTGACAATAGATAGCGGCTGCTTCTGGTTCAAGGACAAGCAATAGGCGATCCCGATCATTCTCACTAGCAGTAATCAGTCCTGCTTGGACAGCAGCACTACGCATGAAGGATTTTTCCTCATCTTTCCAGATAGCAGGAATAGTTAAACACCAAAGAATTTCCTCATCTTTAAGTTCGCCACTAGTAGCGTTTTGCAACTCTTGACGCAGTAACCCACTTAGTTGACGTAGGTAATCAGCAATAAGTATGATGACAGGAAATTCTTTTCCGTTGTTAGCAGTAGCAATAAGTCCTTCATTTGTGTGCTTACGGCTTTCGCGCAGTGCCATTTTGAAGGTGGGAAAAAAGCTATAGTCTTTAGCATTTTTGTCTTGACGCAGTTCTGCTAACCGGGATAGAGCAGAATATCCCCAAGCTTCCAACTGACGATCGCTGTTATAGAGGCTTTGTGTCAGAGTTTTGATGTACTGAAAGGGTTGCTTGTCCCACTCATAGCGTCCAATGACACGTTTATCATCCTTGAATGCATAGGCATAACCTGAACGTGAGGTCCCGAAGTCAATAGCTGCCACAACTTTGATTTTTTGACTATCGAAGGTCATTGCAATACTCTCCTACAACCCATGCCAATCATTTCCTATACCGTTTGTATAATAAGATTGTATTTTAATTCAGCGCGTACTGCCAGAATAGCATCCGTTAAAATAACCGTATGATATTTCTCTAACTCTACCTGTGATTTTTCTCTAGATACCTGTGTTCGTTCTAATAACTCAATTACCAGTTGGAGGATATGGGAGTGAACAGGGAGATTCTGCCATTCCTGATTGAGACGTTTTTTCTGAAGGGATTTTATCCTATTAAGTGCTTCAGTGCGGTCAGTGACTGCTTTGATTTCAGTAATTAGGCGATCAAATAGCTCTGACCATAGCCAATATGAGAGTGCTGCCTGTGCCTTCTGCTCAATTTGAGCGAGATGTCTGACTTGTTCCTTCGCGTTGTCCAAGGCTTGATGCTGTTGGCTATTCTCAATCTGCTCCCTTCGCAGATTAGTTTCAAGTTGTTCGTTAGCGGTTTCTACGACTTGAAGTCGTTTTTTTAACCTACCAACCTCCGTTTCTAGTTGCCGCACCTTTTCTTGTTCTAACTTACGGACAGTTTCCAGTGCTTGGGCTTTTTCAGTAGTCACCTGTTGTAACTGTTGCTGCCATCGCTCGACTTGTCTTTGGTGATCATCTAGTTGGTTGTGCAGATCTGCTTGAAGTTGTTGGCTGCTAACTTCTGCATCTTGAAGTAAATGTTTCATCTGTAGGACTTCTGTTTCCAACCTACGGACAGTTTCTTGTGCCTGCTCTTTCTCAGTGGTAATCTGTTGTAACTGTTGCTGTAATATGCCCAATTGGTTGTGCAGATCGGCTTGAAGTTGTTGGCCACTGACTTGTGCAGCTTGAAGTGAATGTTTTATCTGTATGATTTCTGTCTCCAACCTACGGGCAGTTTCCTGTGCCTGCTCTTTCTCAGAATTTACCTGTTGTAATATGCCTAGTTGGTTGTGCAGATTAGATTGAAGTTGCCGACTATTTATTTCTGTGGTTTGAAGAGTTTGTTGCAGTTGAGCAATCTTTGCTTCTAACTGACAGACACGCTCTTGTTCTTGCTGTCTAGCACTTATCAATGCTTCTTCTTTGTCAGTTGCCAATCTCTGTAACCTTCTTTGGAAAAGGTCAATGCGCGACTGACAATCATCTATTTGATTTTGTCGATCAGCGATCGCATTCTCTGCCTGTTTTGCTCTGAGTTCCGCTGCTTGCCTACCCCCCCAAAGTTGTTTTACCCACTCTATATCCATACTATTCAAAGCTAATGACAAGCTCCATCCGCAAGTTACACATATGGCCGGTGCGATTCCTGAATCTGTGGTTTGGCAAATTGGACAGATGATAGGCATAGATTTCTGCGTACATCAGTGGAGTGGTGGTATATCAGACGCATTAAATGTAACCATTGCCTCACTTTGGAGGTTTTCACGCAGGAGGCGTACTCGTTGCAATAGTATCATACTTTCAAAAAGATTCCGTACATCTCGTGCATTACCAAAGTTGTGAGTGCGGTTTGTATACATTAAATATAAGCGATCGCGCACAGTTTTAACTACATTGGGGGGACAAATGTAAGCTGGTTTATTGGTACCGCAAAAATACAGAAAAATTTCTAGCATTTCATCGGCATTATAATCAGAAAACTCGATAGTCTTGGCAATACGCGACTGAATACCAGGATTAGTGGCTAGAAAGTCTTGCATCTCACGGGTATAACCTGCAAAAATCACAACCAGGCGATCGCGATAATTTTCCAGCATCGGTACGAGAGTATTGATCACTTCTTGACCATAATCATTTCCTACTCCCCGTGGGGATGCTAGGGCATAAGCTTCATCAATAAATAAAATGCCATCCAGAGCCTCTTCCACCTTGGCACGAGTCTTAGGTGCAGTTTGTCCGACGTATTCTGCCACTAGCAGTTCGCGGGAAGCTTCTACAAATTGTCCTTTTTTGAGCACACCTAAAGCCTTGAGAATTTTGCCCACAAGCCTTGCCACTGTGGTTTTCCCCGTCCCCGGATTACCTAAAAATAGCATATGGTGAGTGGTGTGATCTTCCGTCTGGAAACCCGCTTGCCGTAATCGTTGCTTTGCTTGTTCGCTAGCAACAAATTCACCTATGGCAACCTTCACGGAAGTTAGACCGATCATTCCGTAGAGTTCTGTCAGCAAGGCTTCCAGGGTAGAGTCGTCGCGTCTTCCTTCTCCATCAGCAAGGGCTGTAAAATCTAGGGTAGGTTGTTCTCCTTCGGAAGGTATAATCTGCATCCTGCCATCTTCAAGTACTAATTCTCCGTGAACAATACCTTGAGACTGTAATTCAATACATCTGTCTGTAAATAAATCAGTGATTACCTCATTGACACCTCGTCCCCCATAATTTTGTGCTTGTTCATAGGTTTTTTGCACCAGTGCTGCCAAAGCAGGGCTATCAAGTACTAAGTCAATGCCATACCGATCTTGAGCAAACCTTTTCACCAACCGAAAAATCATCTCTCCCTGCTCAGTGAGTCCTAAACGACTAAGAGGAATTACTTTGTCAATCCGACCGATAAATTCTGGAGGTAAAATACCTGTTTTTTGGAGGATTTCTTTAGCCCGATTGGGAGCTTCCGCGATTTTTTCACCTTCTAAGTTGGTTGTCAGCAGACAAATTGTATCCTTAGGAGCGATCGCTGTTCCGTTAGTATCACTGACTCTGCCCTCATCAAAAAACTCCAATGTCTTTGGCCAAATCGAAGAATGAGCTTTTTCAATTTCATCAAACAACAGTACGCAACGCTGCTGATTACGCCGTAAAGCATTAGGTAACCATCCACCTTTTTCTGCCCCTACATATCCTACTGGAGCACCAAAAAGATTGGCAACTTTATGCTCCTCGCCATATTCACCCATAGCACATCGTTCCAAGGTCATGCCCAATGCTTCTGACAAAGCTTTACTGAGTTCAGTTTTACCTGTGCCTGTTGGTCCTGGTAACAAAATAACTAGAGGTTTAGGACTTTTTTGGGCAGTGAGTTTCCCTCGCACTAACTTAACTAGACTAGCGATCGATTCTTGATGTCCAATAACCTTTTGACGGAGTTGATTCGTCAACTCTTCTGCGGTGGGGAGAGGTAATTCCTTCGGTGGACTTGTCCATCCAGTACGATATGCTTGCTCTAGGGAAAACTCGTTAATAGACTCAAAGGATTGATGCCAATATTTCAGCGTTCTGGACTCTTTAGCTAAAGCAACAGATAGAGAGTCTAGTTCTTTCCATTTGAAAATAATAGGTGCTTCTGTTTGTAACCGGAAACGATGAATCAAATTGCTTATCTCTGAAGCTGTAGGTGTGGACACACGGTTTGCCGGCAGTTTATTCAAATAAGTTAACTCAAACCTGTGGCAAAAATTTTGAAGTTCGTCATAAGTATCTTGATGGAAAATAAACACACATAGATTTTTATTGGTAGGCAGTAGACGTGACCAGTTAACTATCGTTCCTTCCAGTTCACGGCGGAGTTCAAACAGGCGTAAATCTTCGGCATGAGGAAATATAATTGCTGATAGCTGGGTTTCATCTTCCATAAATGTTTGCAACAGTGTCAGTACATCTCGATCTTGCATTGCTGAAGAACGAGAACTAGTTGCTGTTGTTGGCTTTAGGTTTTCTGGAGATTGATTTGTAGTTTGTGGATCTTTTTTACCAAAAAATCTTTTTTTTCGTCCTAAAGGACCTGGTTGTACAGTCATCATATTGGTACTCGCAGATGTAGATGGAGTTTGCGAATACAGAAGGGCGCAATTGCGGGATTCAGGGTCAAGAAAATACAGCTTGCGGTTACTATTGCCTGAATAGAACACAATGCGTTGATAGCCTATATCTTTGAGGTACCGATGCAACGCCTGTTCAATGTCTTGTAGGATTAGATCGTTACTGCAAAAAGAATCTTTCGTATTTACCCCATACAATAAAAGAAAGCGTTCTCCTACTTGTAAGCTAATTTCCTGCGTTATGCGATCAATAGCCATGTTTATCAGCCCCGTCAGATAGTTAATGTACAGAAGGTTGTAATTTTCAACCCGTTGAGTATGCTATTATTAGGATTATCCTCTATGAGGTAAGACTATGCAATGTTTATATGAATACGATTACCTAGCTTGGTGTGAAAGAACTGCTACTCAACTTAAAGTCAAAGATCTGACAAATCTGGATTTCGATAACTTGATTGAGGAGATTGAAAGTTTGGGGAGGAGTGTACGACGGGAATTAAGAATTAGGCTATTAGTCTTAGTAACTCATCTTCTTAAACGGATGTATGTTAGTAGTCCTGAGTACTTCAATGCCTGGGAAGCAACTATTGTTGAGCAAAGTAGACAGATTCAAGTCTTACTTCAAGAATCTCCTAGTTTAAAACCTTATTTTATCCAAATCTTTCCAGAGGTTTATGTTGATGCTCTAGATATTGTGTCTGTAGAATATAAACAAACTAGTTTTCCCAATGTATGTCCGTTTAATGGAGAAGTAGAGGCAATTTTATCTACTAAATATTATTAAAAATGCGGCGTTGCATAATGGCAGTATGAACTAGGCATGAACGGGAATATCCTGAAATTTCAGATAGTGTATTAATAATCGAAGGGAATGCCTAAATATTTTCACTGATTTAGAATAACACAAAGTCTTAAGCCTTAATTGTTCCATGCGGCAATTCATCCCGCAAATATGCAACGCCCAAATTGCCTACCCCAGAGGTAAAACTGAAATTCATCCTTTACTGTGGTCTGGAATATCAGCCGTTACCCCTGCTGACATGAATGATCGGATTGATGTCCTGGCAGAACAGATAGGTATACAAGCCATCTGGTCAGTTGGGGGAACTTGGACACGAGCAGCATAGGTAAACGTTAATTCTTAAATGGCGTTTGTGGCAATTTGGAATTGGTTTCACCTTTTTCCATCTCCCCCTTCACCAAAGCCACCAATTTTTGAGCTGCATTGCCTTCACCCCGAACCTGACGAAGTTTAGCTTGAATAACCGCCAATTTTTCTGGATGTGCCAACATATCTAAAACCATCTCTCCAATTTCCGGGGCTTGGAGTTTACCAACAATTTCCGGTACTATTTCTTCCTGCGCCCAAATATTCGGCCAGGCTAATAAACCTTTACGTCTGAGGAACAACCAATTAATCACCTTAGCAAAGGTAGTACCTACCCCCGGTAAATTTGCCAGCAACCCTGGTACACCATCCCAGGAACGCATGGCATCAAGTTGTTGTGTCGGGAGTAAAACAATCATTGGTACACCTAAGGCACCGAGTTCAGCTGTGTTTGCCCCCACCGTAGTCAGGCAGAGTTGACACTGGGATAATAAGCTATGTGCAGGGCTTTCTTGCCAGAGTTCCACACCCAACCCTGTGGCTGTTCCCAGTAATGCCCTACCCCCGTCTTCGGGGACAATTAGGGAGGCACCTGGAAAACCAAAGGTTTCCCCAAAAGAGTTTTTCTGGGGATCGGCAAAACTAGCCAAAGTTTGTAAATCTAAAGTTGGGGCAACGGGAATCACAAATTGAGTCTGGGGTCTTTTGGTGCGGATGTATTCAGCCGTGGCTAATAGTAAAGGTACTCCCTGGGTGAGTTTTGATGGTTTTGAACCAGGGAGTAAACCAATTAATTCAGTATTTGGTTCTCTATGTAACTCCCTGTTTCCAATTTCCGCTGACTCCAACATCAAGTCCCCGACAACAGAAAACTTGTGGGCGTATTTCTGGGACACACCCTTGGCAACTTCTGCCTTCATGATGCCAAAGCGGTCAACTAAGTTATGCCATCGAGCATCCCACTCAGCATAAACTACAGTTCGATATCCCAGCCTTTTGCCGAGGATGACGGGGAAGACTTGATCTCCCCCTAGGAAGACTACTACACCCTGGCTCCTCCAGTCCCAACACTCAAAGGTCTTACCCCAGAGTAAAAACTGCCAAAAATGCTCTGCTGCCTGCACTCTATCTACCTCTGGGTAGGAAAGGGCGATCGCTCTTTCTTTGCCGCTACTATGGGGACAAGGGGACAAAACTACGGAAATCCGCATAAAATCGCGATCTTCCCCCAAATTTTGCCGTAATGCTTTCACCACCGGACGCACCCAAGTTGTAACTTCCCCTGGGCCATTGGAAAGGATGAGAATGTCAAATTTGGTCATTGGAGGGTTAGGTGTTGGGAATTAGGAATTTAGAAGGATTTCTTCGTCACCAGTTCCCAATATTAAGTTATATTAAGAAATCACTGAGCATTTACTTTACTGATTTATCAATATTTGTGAACAAATATTGCTTTTTTTATATCGATTTATGTCAGAAAGGGGACAAAATGCTCATTTTGTAAGCATTTTCTGATAAAAAAGTTCATATTGCCCAAAAGCAAAAAACTTCAATTTCCGGTAGAGAACGCGACCATAAGGAGTCTATCTGCATGTTCACTTACGTCAAGTCCACCATTAGACACATTGCGCCTGATAACTTACGCGGACGTAATTTAATCAGGGTGGTCTATGTCGTGCTTGAGTCTCAGTACCAAAGTGCGTTGTCGCAAGCAGTTCGGGCGATTAACTCTAATCATCCCAATTTAGCAATTGAAATCAGCGGCTACTTGATTGAGGAACTCCGCGACTCAGAGAATTATGAGGAGTTTAAAAGAGATATTGAGAGTGCCAATATCTTTATTGCTTCACTCATCTTCATCGAAGATTTAGCCCAAAAGGTGGTGGCAGCTGTAGAACCGCACCGAGATCACCTAGATGTTTCCGTTGTCTTTCCCTCAATGCCAGAGGTAATGCGCCTCAGCAAGATGGGTAGTTTTTCCTTGGCACAATTAGGGCAATCCAAGAGTGCGATCGCTCAATTCATGCGGAAACGCAAGGAGAAATCTGGGGCAGGATTCCAAGATGGAATGCTGAAGTTACTGAGAACACTACCCCAGGTCCTGAAATTCCTGCCTATGGAAAAGGCTCAGGATGCTCGAAATTTTATGCTTAGTTTTCAGTATTGGCTGGGGGGTTCACCGGAAAATCTGGAAAATTTCCTGCTGATGCTAGCTGATAAATATGTATTTAAAGATGTAGAGAATCAAAACGGCAAGTCTCCTGACTATTTAGCACCAGTGGTTTACCCAGATTTAGGCATCTGGCATCCCTTAGCACCCAACATGTTCGAGGATGTGAAAGAATACCTCAACTGGTACAGTGCCCGGAAGGATATTTCTGGAGACCTCAAGGACCTCCTCGCACCCTGTATCGGGTTGGTACTGCAACGTACTCACCTAGTTACAGGGGACGATGCCCATTATGTGGCAATGGTGCAGGAATTAGAAGCCTTAGGGGCAAAAGTGATTCCTGTATTTGCTGGGGGTCTGGATTTTTCTAAACCTGTGGATGCTTAC